>MDTB01199447.1_pt1 | contig 12640 bp, 13 predicted proteins | sample 811161 | NCBI WGS metagenome assembly MDTB01 (sample SAMN05326650, study PRJNA326480) | marine metagenome | isolation source: seawater | place: Mediterranean Sea | collected 2009 | reverse complement strand
TTTTTCATCGTGGATAATAAGGTCTGGCTGTGACATAAAATATTTAATGGATATAGACTAAATTTTGATATATTGAAAGAGAGTTTATTAGTATTTAAGGATTTTTCTATGGCAAAGATGACAACAGAAGAAGCTTTTGTAAAAGTTTTGCAAATGCATGGTATTGAGCATGCTTTTGGAATTATCGGATCGGCTTTTATGCCTATCTCTCATATTTTTCCTGATGCAGGTATAACATTTTGGGATGTTGCACACGAAACTAACGGTGGGTTAATAGCCGATGGTTATACTAGAGCAACTGGTAAAATGTCAATGGTGGTTGCTCAGAATGGACCAGGTATAACAGGTTTAGTTACACCAATTAAGACCGCTTATTGGAATCATACGCCATTACTTTTGGTTACTCCACAAGCAGCAAATAAAACAATGGGTCAAGGAGGCTTCCAGGAAGTTGAGCAAATGAATTTGTTCAAAGATATGGTTTGTTATCAAGAAGAGGTTAGAGATCCATCACGAATTGCTGAGGTATTAAACAGAGTTATCGAAAAAGCTATAAGAGGATCAGCGCCAGCTCAAATAAATGTACCAAGAGACTTTTGGACTCAAGTTATTGATATAGATCTTCCACCAATTGTAAGATTAGAAAGACAAGCTGGAGGCGCAGATGCAATTAATGAAGCAGCCGAATTATTATCTAGTGCTAAATTTCCAGTAATTTTATCTGGCGCTGGAGTAGTTATAGGAGGCGCGATAGATGATTGCGTTAAACTCGCAGAGAAACTAGACTCACCAGTATGTTCAGGCTACCAACATAACGATAGTTTTCCGGGTAGCCATCCTTTAGCTGTAGGACCACTTGGGTACAATGGCTCGAAAGCTGCAATGGAATTAATTGCTAAAGCAGATGTTGTTTTAGCTTTAGGAACTAGATTAAATCCTTTTTCTACCTTACCTGGCTATGGAATAGATTATTGGCCGAAAAATGCAAAGATTATTCAAGTTGATATGAATCCTGATAGAATAGGATTAACAAAAAAAGTTACAGTAGGTATATGCGGGGATGCAAAATTAGTTGCTCAACAAATTCTAAATAAACTTTCTCCAAAAGCTGGAGATACAGATAGACAAAAAAGAAAAGATCTAATACATCAAACAAAGTCTGCTTGGTTGCAAAAACTATCTAGTTTAGATCATGAAGAAGACGATCCAGGAACGGTTTGGAATAAAGAATCTCGAGAAAGAGACAAAGATAAAATGTCACCACGACAAGCATGGAGGGCAATACAAGCAGGTATGCCAAAAGATGTAATTATATCAAGTGATATTGGAAATAATTGTGCAATTGGAAATGCTTATCCAACTTTTGAAAAAGGCAGAAAATATTTAGCACCAGGTTTATTTGGTCCATGCGGTTATGGATTTCCCTCAATACTAGGGGCAAAAATCGGATGCCCAGATTCTCCGGTAATTGGATTTGCGGGAGATGGAGCGTTTGGCATCAGCATGAATGAGATGAGTTCTTGTGCTAGAAAAGAATGGCCAGCTATATCCATGGTTATATTTAGAAATTATCAGTGGGGAGCTGAAAAAAGAAATACAACATTATGGTTTAATAATAATTTTATTGGAACTGAACTTGATCCTGAATTGAGTTACGCTAAAGTAGCTACAGCATGTGGTTTAAAAGGTGTTACAGTTAAAACTATGGAGGAAACTACTAAAGCAATAAAGCAATCATGTGAAGATCAAAAGAAAGGTATAACAACATTTATAGAAGTTATTTTAAATCAAGAATTAGGCGAACCCTTTAGAAGAGATGCTATGAAAAAACCAGTTTCAGTCGCTGGTATAAAAAAAGGGGATATGAAACCTCAAAAAGGTTTAAATTAAAATTTAATTAATAAACGATTTTTATGATAAGTTTTATAAAAGAATTTTTTGAATTTCTAAAAGAAAGAAAAAAATATTGGTTATTACCTATTGTAATTGTTTTAGCTTTATTTGGAATGCTCATTGTTTTAAGTCAAGGTACAGCAGTTGCACCTTTTATCTATACTTTATTCTAAAACCTAATGGTTTTGTTTTTTTTTAATTTATCATTAATCCTATTTTATATTGTTAATTTTGATCTACCAAGAGGTTCTTATCTCTTACCGTTGTTATGGATTATTTTAATAACTTCAATTTTTTCGCAATTTTCTTTTAAATTTAAACGATTTCACAAAAAAACAATTAACTTACAATTTTCAATATCAGTTGTAATTTTTTTATTTTTATTAACTGAAATTACTTATGTAATAAAACCAAACATCTTTCCAAAAGATATAAGAATGTGGGTAGATAAAAACAAATACAACTATTCAAAAGTAACAGAAGAGTTAGATGAACTACCTTTTGTCAAATTTAAATCAAATACTCTTTTAAGAACAAATAATTATAGAGGAACAGCTAGCCAATTCTCTTACGAATGGACCTCTGATAAATACGGTTTTAAAAACACAAAAGAAATAGCAAAAAAAAAATTTTTTAAAGCGATAGCAATTGGAGATAGTTTTACTGAGGGAATGGGCGTGGATACTAACAAAACCTATCCAAGCTTATTATCTGATGAGGGAATTTTAACTTACAACTTAGGCGTTCAAGGATATAGTTTAAGCCAATCTCTTGGAACCCTGAAAATGTTTAGTGATAATTTTGACTATGAATATATTCTTTTGAATTATTGCATGGGCACTCATTATTATAGAGACAAAATAATTAAAAAATATTCTCAAATAAAGGACAAAGAAAATAATACAGAGAAAAAAAGATTTTCTGGAGGAATATGGAGTTTTGACACCGAAGACCATAAACCAGAGGTCAGAGATCAAGCTTATTATGTTACATCAGGAATATGGCTTGCTACGTCATTTGTAAGACAATCTATTAAAAATCTTTTTCAAAAAAAGATAGAAGTTACAAATCCAAAATTTAAACCTTATACAAATTGGTTTATTGATATTGAAAAAAAAATATCATCAATAAATCTTAATGAATTTTCACTTATTGAAAAACCTTTTTTAGAATTAAATAAATTTGCTTTAAAAAATAACAAAAAGTTAATTGTGATATTCCATGATTATAGAGGAATAAGTTATTATGAAAAAGCAACAGGAAAAAAATTACCAAACGACACATTTGATGAATTAAATTATTTGGAAAAATTTTTTAAAAAAAATAATATTATTCTTGTTAATTTTTCAAAAATCGCAAAAGATTATGTTGATGGATTAACAGCAGATGAAATTGAGAAAAAACTGCCGTATTTAGAAATAGATGGACATTTCAACGAAATCGGATATGGTTTATTGGTCCAAGAATTAAAAAAAATTATAAATTAAAATTATGAAAAAAAACAAAAACACCAACAGAAGTTTTGGAATTCTTTTTTTTATAGTTTTTTTTATTATTGGTATTTGGCCAATTTTGTCTGGCAATGAATTAAGACTGTGGTCTTTTATCATAGCGATTATTTTCTTAATTTTAGGCATAATTCAATCAAGGTTTTTAACACCCTTAAATTTAGCTTGGATAAAATTCGGAGAACTTTTAGGGGTTATTATTGCGCCAATAATAATGGGATTAGTTTATTTTTTAGTAGTTTTACCAATAGGTATTTTAATGAAAATTTTAGGAAAAGATTTATTAGAACTAAAATTTAAAAAAAATGTAATTTCTTATTGGAATAAAAAAGACACAAAAATTAACTTTAATAAGCAATTTTAAACCATGATGGAACTTTACAAGGAGTTAATTGAATTTTTTAAAGAAAGAAAAAAATGGTGGTTAGTTCCTATTGTTTTATTTTTATTATTATTTGGCAGCATAATTGTTGTCAGCCAAGGATCTAGCGTTGCTCCTTTTATTTATGCAATTTTTTAAGGATTTTTAATATGAATAAAAAGATAATAATTAGTAATATCTCAGATACTTTTCTTATAAAGTTTCCTATAATCTTTCCTATAATCTATTTTTTTTCACTCTCTATTTTTCCAGAACATGAAAATTTAATTTTATTTACAACATTATTATTATTAGCAGAACCACATTTTGGAGCTACTTGGCCTTTCTTACTAAACATAAAAAATAAAGAAGAAATAAAAAATAAAAGGGTAATTTATATTGTTTTTCCTATACTACTCGCAATATTTTCACTTATAGGATTTTTTACATTTTATTCTGTGTTTATACTTTTATTTTTTACATTTAATATTTTTCATGTAACTAGGCAAAGTATAGGAATTTCAAAATTATTTGCTTCTAATTTTGAACAAATCAATTTCCAAAAATATGTAATTTATGGAGTTAACATATTTTTTTTCATAATTGGTATATTGAGATTCAATTTAACAAATTTAATTCAGTTAGATACTTTTTATATAACTTCTTTTGCTAGTATTGTTATTTTAATTAGTAGCATAATTTTCTTAATTAAATTTAGAGATTTTGGAAATTTATTAACTCTTATTACCGGATGCTTAATATTTCTTCCAATTTGTTTTATGGAAAAACCAATCCATGCTTTAGTTATGGGTGTGACAATGCATTATTCACAATATTTAGTATTAACTTTAAAAATTCATAAGGGTAGAAACAAAGATAATGAAAACAAAATAGAGGATAAAAGTAGTTTTTCTTATTTTTCAAATTTTATTTTGATTATTTCAATTTATGGTTTGGTTATGTCAATTCTTGCATTCGCACCAAATTACGATGCAACTCTTAAAAATTTAATAGTAATACCTTTAGTTGGACAGATGATACACTTTTACTTAGATACTTTTCTTTGGAGATTTCAAGAACAGCATCATAGAGATGTAACTTATAAGTACATATAAATTACTAATTTAAAATGTACAAAAAAAAATTATTTACAAAAGTAGATGACATTATTTGTTTTGAAACAAACGATACTGTCGCTGCTAAAGTAAAGAATTTTTATGAAAATGATCCTTTTCCAAACTATAAAAAAAAAGATGATATAATATCAATATTAGAACTTGGAGATAAAAATCAATATACCTATAATTTAAAAAAATTTATTGGTAATGATAAAAAAATATTAGAGGTTGGGGCTGGAACTTGTCAATTATCAAATTATCTTTCAATTGATACAAACAATAAAATCACTGCTTTTGATCTTAATTTAAATTCTTTAAAATTAGGCAAACATTTTGCAAAACAAAATGGAATTAAAAATGTTGAATTTGTTTGTGGAGATATATTTGATGATATTTTTGAAGATAATTATTTTGATATAGTCTTATGTAATGGAGTTTTACATCATACTAAAAATACCAAGGAAGCATTCAAAGAATCAATTAAGTATTTAAAAAAAGATGGTCATGTCCTTGTTGGTTTGTATAATAAGTTCGGTAGAATACGTACTTATATAAGAAAATATTTGTATAAATTTTTTGGCAAAAAATTTATTACTTTATTAGATCCAGTGTTAAGAAAAATCCCAGAGGACTCTCAAGATAAAATTGATGCTTGGATAAAAGATCAATATAATCATCCAGTTGAAAGAAGTCACAGTTTTGATGAAGTTTTAAAATGGTTTGATGATTTTGGTATTCAATATGTAAATAGTTATCCAACTTGTGGTATTACTGATATATATAGTAACGATGAAGTTTTTGTAGAATTTTTTTCACAAGGTAATAAAAGAACATATTTAGATAGAATATTAAGTCAATTTACAATGATATTTAATCGTCAAGGATCTGAAGGAGCCTTATTTTTATTTTTAGGAAGAAAATCTTAGTTTTATTAGATATAAACGAATTTTAAATGACATCTATATTGGGCATATCAGCATTTTTTCATGATAGTGCTGCCGCTATAATTCAAGACGGAGAGATTATTGCTGCGGCCCAAGAGGAGAGATTTTCAAGAAAAAAACACGATCCTGGATTTCCTGCTAAGGCAGTCAATTACGTTTTGAAGGAGTCAAAATTAAAATTAAACCAAGTAGACCACATAGTTTTTTTTGAAAAACCTTTTCTTAAATTTGAAAGACTTTTAGAAACTTATGTAGCTATGGCTCCCTTTGGTTTTAAACAATTTAGTTTATCAATGCCAATTTGGCTAAGAGAAAAACTTTTTCAGAAAAAATTTATTTTTGATAAACTTGTTGAATTAGATGAAACGTTTAAAGATATTAATAAATTAAAATTTTCAGAACATCATTTAAGTCATGCTGCAAGCGCTTTTTATCCATCACCATTTGAAGAAGCCATTGTTTTGACTTTAGATGGGGTAGGCGAGTGGGCAACAACAACAGTCGCACTTGGTAAAGGTAATAACTTACAAATACTAAAAGAAATCCATTTTCCACATTCTCTTGGTTTGCTTTACTCTGCTTTTACTTACTATACTGGTTTTAAAGTAAATAGCGGAGAGTATAAAGTTATGGGTTTAGCCCCTTATGGCAAACCAAAATTTAAAGATTTAATCATAAAAGAGTTAATGGATTTAAAAGATGATGGTTCTTTCAAACTAAACATGAAGTATTTTAATTATGCCACAGGGTTAACCATGACAAATAAAAAGTTTTCCAATTTATTTGGTCAGCCAGTTAGAGACCCTAAAAAGGATTTATTAAATGATTTTCATATGGATATAGCTTCTTCTGTTCAAGCCGTTACTGAGGAAATTGTGTTAAGATTAACAAGAAATATTGCTGAAGAATATAAAATTAAAAATTTATGTTTAGCAGGAGGAGTTGCTTTAAATTGTGTAGCAAATGGAAAAATCTTAAAAGAAAAATACTTTGATAATATTTGGATACAACCTGCCGCTGGCGATGCTGGAGGCTCATTAGGAGCAGCATTAGATTATTGGCACCGTGAGTTAAAAAAACCAAGAGAAAATTTTAAAGATAAAATGAAAGGTGCTTATTTGGGTCCTAGATATGACGATGACTTTATTGAAAAAAAATTAAAATCACTTAGAGCAGAATATAAAAAAATATCACCAGCTGAAATTTCCCCACTGGTTGCAAAAGAACTTGCAAATAGTAAAACAGTCGGTTGGTTTCAAGGTAGAATGGAGTTTGGACCAAGAGCCTTGGGGGGCAGGTCAATACTAGCTGATCCAAGATCTGAAAAAATGCAAAAAGAATTAAATTTAAAAATTAAATTTAGAGAAAGCTTTAGACCATTTGCTCCCTCTGTATTAAGGGAAGATGTTTCAGAATGGTTTGATCTAGACTATGATAGTCCTTATATGCTTTTGGTTTCTGAAGTTAAAAAATCAAAACAAGTTAAAATGTCAGATGATGACAAAAATCTATTTGGGATTGATAAACTTAATATAAAAAGATCATCAATACCTGCAATTACTCATGTTGATTATTCGGCCAGAATTCAGACTGTTCATAAGGAAACAAATCCTAGATATTACAATTTAATAAATGAATTTAAGCAACTAACAAATTGCCCAGTTTTAGTTAATACGTCATTTAATGTTAGAGGTGAACCTATCGTGTGCTCAATAGAGGACGCATTTAATTGTTTTATGGGAACAAATCTAGACCTCTTGGTCATCGAAAATTTTATCCTATTTAAAAATCAACAAAACAAGACTTTGATAAAAGATTATAAAAGCAAGTTTGAATTAGATTAATTTTTTAATTTTGTTTAATAAATTCGTACAATTCAGGGAAAATTAAATCAGCTATTACTCCTGATCCTTTTGCTGTAGTGTGTAGACCGTCCCACCAGTATTCTTTTTTACCTATTAATTTTTTAGCTAAATCTATGCATTTATAGTTTTTTTTCTTACAATGGTCGATTAAAGCGTAGTTTAATGAAAATAATTCTTTTTTGTAATGACCTTCAGAATCCAGTTGATTAATAAAAATTGGTGTAGCTTTTAATTTTTTTGCTTCGTTATATAGTATGTCTATATTGTTTAAATAATAGTCAATTTTTTTTTTGTATTTAATCATTAACTGATCGATATTATAAAGTCTTAGAGCTTCATTATGACTTAAAAATCTGTACTTTTTATCTTTATGAAATTTTTTTAAACTGTGATCAAAATCATAAATAACTTTTGGTTTGTCAGATGTATAATATTTATGTTTTGTTTTTCTTAATAAATCGTAGAAAATACTTCTTGATTTAATATTATCCAATATTTCTTCTTCAGAATCTGGATTTAAAATATGACCATCATTTACTTTTAACTGTCCTAAACTTTCAACTGGAGTATAAAAATCATTAACACCAACATAGAATATTATATATTTGGGTTGAAATTCTTTAAGTTTAGGAAACCAAACTTTAAAATTGAAAATATGCCCCAACGTTGTTTGACCTTCGATACCTGCATTTACAATTTTAAGATTTATTTTTTCTTGTAATATTTTTTTATTTAAAAATCCAGTTATGGTCTGATCTTCTGGTTTATATCTTTCATCTGTAGTGCTTCCACCAATGATTATAGCATTTATATTTTTGGGATTAATTTCTTCACCTCTAAAACCATGATAATTTCTTTTATACGTATGGTTAAAAGTTTGCCCTTCGTATTTTAAAGAATATTCCACTTTTTTCATTCTATGCTCACGCATATAAGGACCCAAATTATCTTTATCAAACCAATATCCAAAAATTAACTCTATAATTATAAAAGTTATTAAAAAATATAATAAATTATAGAAAGCTACTTTAAAATATTTAATCATTTAATATGCTCATTGGATCTAACTTTACATTAAACCAATTTAATCTTATATCCAAATGTGGTCCTGTGGCTCTACCAGTTTGTCCTAAAGATCCAACTATTTCACCTTGCTTAATTTTTTGACCAACTTCTACATTTATATCTTTCATATGCATGAACAAGGTACTAATTCCATGACCATGATCAAAAATTAAAGTTCCTCCAGTAAAATACATATTTTTTTCTGCAAGAGTGACAACACCATCCATCATGGCTTTAACTGGTGTTCCTTCAGGCGCATGAAAATCTATACCATAATGTGGACTTCTAGGTTTCCCATTTAATATTCTCTGACTGCCATAGACACCTGTAATAATATATTTATCAATAGGGTATATAAACTTATCTTTAAAAAAATCATATTCTGTATTAATTGCCCTAGCTTTTCCGATTAAAATATTATCTTTTTTAATCTGATCATATACTTCTGGGGGAGGTGTAACTTGCTTTTTTTCTAATCCATCTATTCTTTGAACAGCATATTTCCTTTTAAAAACTTTTTTCTCAAAAACTTCTAATTTATTTTCATTAAAGACTTTTATTATTATATCATTCTTCCTATCTCTACCAATCCCAAAAGCAAAATAACCATCCTTAGAAGTTCTAATTTTTTTTTCGTCTACAACAATTTTAGAATTAGGTTTTGCTTTTCCTAAAATAAAAGATCCCTGAATAAATTTCCCTTTAAATTCTACTGCATTTAAATTTTGAATTGAAAACAGTATTATTAAAGAGAAGAATAATATTTTATTTAGCTGTCCAACCACCATCAACTATCAAAGACGTTCCAGTTATCATCGCAGAACTATCTGCTGCTAAAAAAGCTACGGCAGTAGCTACATCACTTTCCTCTGCTACTCTACCTAAAGGTATATTGTTGATTGTATCTTTTTTAAACTTTGTATTATTAAAAAATTTTTTTACCATTGGAGTTAATACAAACGTTGGGCAAACAGTATTAACTCTAATATTATTTTTTGCTAAGTCTAAAGCCATCCCTCTAGTTAAACCTTCTAATCCAAATTTAGTCATATTATAAACACTTCTAATTGGACCACCAACTTTTCCCATTTGAGACGACATATTGATAATAGATCCCCCAGTTTTTTTTCTGTTCTTAGCTTCGAGCATTTTTTTTGTACAAACTTGAGCTATATTAAAGCATGCTTTTAAGTTAAGATTGACTATGTAATCCATGTCAGATTTTTTTACTTTTGTAAAATGTTCAGGTCGATTGCTTCCTGCGTTATTTACTAATATATCTAGTCTTTTCAAACTATTTACAATTAAATTGAATTTAGATGTATTAGTCACATCACAAACAAATAATTGACTAGATCCTTTAGTTTTTTTAATAATCTTGCTTACTTTTTCTAAATCTTTTTTTGTACGACTAACAATTATTACTTTTGCTCCAGCTTGAGCTAAAGCTATTGCACAAGCCTTACCAATTCCTTTACCCGCACCAGTTACTAGTGCTATTTTATTCTTTAAATTTATTTGTTTAAGCATTAAATTAATACCTTTATATCTGTATAGATTAAATCTATAGCTACCATCAATATAGCCAATAAACCAAGCCAAGCAATCCACTTGTGTTCTTTAATCCATCTAGAGATTAAAGTAGCAGCTACAGCCATCAAAACAATGGATAGCACTAATCCAAATATCAATAAATGATAATGATGACCGGCAGCTCCAGCAACTCCCAATACATTATCTAAACTCATTGTGAAGTCTGCAAGCAAAACAGTCCAAATAGCTTTTAGTAAACTTGAATTATCAATTTTGATATTTTTTATATTTTTTGTAGTCTCTTTGATTACATCTATGTAAAGTTTATAAACTATATATAGTAAAAGAATACCTCCAATTAATCTTAAACCTGTAACTTGGAGTAAGTATGCAGTCATAAGAGTGAGAATTATTCTTAAAACTATAGCTCCACTGATCCCCCAAAAGATTATTTTTTTTCTTTGTTTGGGAGGAAATTTAGACGCTACCATTCCTATTATAATTGCATTGTCACCTGCTAAAATAAGGTCAATAAATACAATTTGTGAAAATATAATAATTTGTTCAGACATGTTACTGACTCAATATCATGTCTGAAGCCTTTTCAGCAATCATTATAGTTGGTGCATTTGTATTACCTGAAGTGATGTTTGGCATAATAGATGCATCAATTACTCTTAAATTTTCTAAACCTCTGACTTTTAATTTTTCATCAACAACTGAGTCGTCACTTTGACCCATTTTACATGTTCCAACTGGATGAAAAATTGTTTGAGTATGTTCACTTCCTGCTTGAACTAACTCTTCATCATCTGTTATATGAACTCCTGGTCTGTACTCTTCTGGTTCATATTTTTTGAAAGCTTTTGTTTCAAGCATAATTTTTCTGACAATTTTTAAACTTTTAGCCGCAACATTTCTATCTTCATGTGTTGATAAATAATTCATTTTAATTTTTGGATTATCTCTAGTATCCCCACTGACAATATTAATTTCACCCCTACTTGTAGGTCTAATATTTGCTATTGTTGGAGTTATTCCATCAAAGTTATGCATTTTTGTTGCTCCTAAAATGTCAGTACTTATTGGCTGAACATGAAATTGCAAATTTGGAGTTTCTCTAGATGCGTCGCTTTTTAAAAATCCACATACTTGGCTTGCTCCCATAGTCATTGGTCCGCTTTGATTAAAAATATATTCAAGGCCGATTAATAAGTTTCCTAACAAACTATTTATTTTTCCATTAAGAGATTTTAAGTTTTTAACTTTATAGACAGGTCTAAACATTAAATGATCTTGAAGATTTTTTCCTACACCCTTTAATTCTTTAATAATTTTTATACCAAGTCCTTTAAGTTTTTGATAATCACCTATACCTGATACTTGTAAAATATGAGGTGATCCAATCGATCCTGCAGAAAGTAATATTTCCTTATTTGCTTTTACTGTTTCTAATCTTCCATTTCGATAAAAACTTACACTTACAGCTCTTTTTCCCTCAAAATTAATTTTTTGTACATGAGCGTTCACAGCAATCTTTAAATTAGATCTTTTCTTTGCAGGGTTTAAATAACCTGTCGCTGCACTACATCTTAATTTTAATAATTTTTGACGACTTGTTGTAAATTGAAAGTATCCAACTCCAAAATTATCTCCAGTGTTAAAATCATTTGTTCTAGGAATACCATATTCTTCTGCTGCATTTTGAAACTCTTCTAACATTTTTAAATTAATTTTTTTATTGGTTACTGCAATAGGCCCATTGTCATTATGAAACTCACTTTTTCCTAGTTCGTTATTTTCCGATTTCAAAAAATAGGGAAGTACGTCATCCCAGCCCCAGCCAGAATTTCCCTGCTGTCTCCAGTTGTCGTAATCGTTACTTTGACCTCTAATCCACAATAATCCATTTATAGAAGAGCTTCCCCCAAGTGTTTTTCCTCTTGGGTATCGAATTGATCTATTTGCCATAGTTACATCTTTTTCTGTGTGGAAACACCAGTCTACTTTTGGATTATGCATTGTTTTATAATAACCAACAGGAATATGTATCCAGGGATAAGTATCTCTACTACCAGCTTCTAATAAAAGAACTTTATTTTTTCCGTTTGCTGTTAAACGATTAGCTAAAACACATCCAGCTGAACCTGCTCCTATAATAACATAATCAAAATTTTCCATAATTACTTATATCTTATAGGTCCAAAACTCATAATTGCCAATGCGTGAAATTCAACCTAGGGTTTTACCCGTAATATTTGACTCTGATTTTCTAAAGAGGTTTAATTATTTAATTAATAATAATCAAACGGGGGAATAATGAAAAAATTATTAACTGTTGTTTTAAGTTTAG
>MDTB01096931.1_pt1 | contig 12640 bp, 12 predicted proteins | sample 811161 | NCBI WGS metagenome assembly MDTB01 (sample SAMN05326650, study PRJNA326480) | marine metagenome | isolation source: seawater | place: Mediterranean Sea | collected 2009 | reverse complement strand
ATAAATAAAGAAAAACTCAATAATAATTACACAATCGTAAATAGTGTGCTAAAATCAACTAAAGAAAGACCTGAAATAAATATTGACTGGAGAATTTATACAAAAGATCCCAGTAAACCTCTAATTAGGGATCTGATAATTGAAGGTTTGAGTTTAGCAAGAACTCAGAAAGAGGAGTTTTCTTCAGTTTTAAGCACTAATGATAATAACATCGATGCTCTGTTTGAAGTATTAAAAGAGTTTTCTAATAATTAAAATTTTTTTATGGTGGGCCCGCCAGGACTCGAACCTGGGACCAATACATTATGAGTGTACTGCTCTAACCAACTGAGCTACAGGCCCTTTGATAAATCTAGGTTCTATACGATTAAAAAAGTTTATCAAGTTAGAATGTTTATATTTTGTTTCTGTTTGTTTCTGCCTGTAATTGCTTTGGTTGGTAAATCGGTTGGTAAGTCATTTTTTTTGATTAACATTATCAGAGATAAATTTGATCATTCTTATGATTGTAATAACTAATACTAAGCTCCAAAAAAGATAGCTTTTCCCTGTTAATTCTCTGCCAATAAAGCGACCATCTAAGAAAAAACTATCTATTTGTAAAAAAATAACACAAATTAAAATGATCACGTAAATTGAAAGTTCTTTTATCATCATTAATTATCTAAGAGCCATCCACCCAATTAAAGCGCTACTGTTATCTGGATTTAAGTTTGCATTCAAAAATACTATAAATAGAATTATTAATAGGTAGGAACTTAATCCAAATTTTTTACTCAGATTGTCAACTTTATCAGTTATTGGTGATCTTGATATATTAGCAAATGAATAAATGCTCAAAAAATTTGGAAGAGTCGCATAAACATATGAAGTTAAAACTATCCAGTCCATTACAGTTAAATATTCGAGCTTAGGTAGCTCTTCATCAATAACAAAGTTATACGCAATTAAAGATAGAAGGCATACAATTGTAATTGTTAATCTGGCCTCAATTTCTTTTGGATTAATCCAAACTACAGACCAACAAACTATTAGTATTAAAACTATAGGAAAAATTACTTTGAAAATGTAATAACCATGTTTTCTCTCAAGTTCTATTTCAATCATTATTCCATGACGATATGAGCCAGAACTATCTACACTATCTCTATGAAATATATTTTTAATTTGATAAGAATTTTTTTTCCAACCTGGTATATCATCTATTTTAATAAATTCATTAAGGGTCTCGTGAGTAAATTCACTAGGATATATTAGTCTTTCTGAAAAATTGTAACCTTTGTCTACTATCTGATATTTTAATGTTTGTTTATCAAACGGAAACGATTTTAAATTAAAACTATTTTTTACTCTTTGAACACTATTTATTTTTGCCACTACTCTTAGTGCATCATAAACATCTGGTGGACTTTTATATGGAATAATTTTAAAGTCTAAACTTTGAAGATCCAGATCATTTTTAAGTAAATTTAAAATTTCAATATCGTCTGGTTTGTTAATTTGTGAATCTTCAAATTGTTCTAAGTTAGGTTTACATACATGAGCAAAATCATTTTCATCATTTTCATTAATTTTTCCAATTAGATACTTATGACCAAGTTTTGTGTACTCTTGTAAACTATCATTTGTATTATCTATTGTTTGATATTCAAGAACAAACTCATGATCTATAGATGTTTCATAAAAACTTTTTTTCAAATCAAGATCTGAGATATTAATATTAATTAAATTATAATATATATATGTATATTCATGCTTTTCTCTTTTTAGATAAGCAAAGTATGTCTGCCCATTTTTATCTTTAAGTTCTAGTTTTATTTGTTCAGATTTTCTGTAAGTTTCATTAAAATCATCTGAATTATTTATTCTTTTCTCATTAATTTTTATAATACTGTCACCTGACTCTAGAGAATTTTGAGCAGATTTAGAATATATATCTCCAACAATTAGATTGCCATTTTTATCTTTATCAGCAATCCATTCTTTCTTTTTGAAGTGCCATCGAAATTTGTAAAAAAAACCAAAATCTTCATAAACTTCGGACGGATACGCGCCTTTTAAAAATGGTAATTCATCATTTTTAACTGCATTATAAAATTTAGCACATGCTTTAAATTCATTTTGGTCAATTAAATTTTCTGCGTAAGAAATATTCAGATAAAAGAATGATATACAAAATAAGATTATGCTAAATTTTTTTTTCATATTCTGTTCTTTTTCTTTTTTGTTTTTTTCTTAAACTAAAAAACATTCTAATTCCAAATATCCAAGTAAAAATTATCAAAGCAAAGCTGACATAATAATCAGTGACCACATAATAATTATAAATACTGTGTAAAAATGCTGGAACTAAAAATGCTAAGATCAAATTTTCTTGTTTTTTTATATACGCATATCTCATAAAAAAATAACCCATCACGATACCAAATGCTGCATGAGCAGGCACAGCCGAAAAAGCTCTAACAACTGCTAGCTGCATAGACGTGACTTCAAAGTAATCTGCTAATAAATAAACATAATATAGATTTTCCAATGTTGCAAACCCTAGAGAGGCAGTAATTCCATACACAATTCCATCTATAGGCTCGTTGAAATCTTTCATCTTATAAACAAAAAAATATAAAACTATTAGTTTTAAACCTTCTTCAACTGGACCTGCTGATAAAAAAGAACCCTTTAAAGCTTCAGAAAAGTTTGTATAGCGATCATAATAATCTCCAAGATAAGTATTAAAATAAAATGCAGGAATGGTAATTAAAATTCCATATATAAATACTTTAATAATCTCCTTTGTCGGTTCTTTAAATCGATCAGACATTACAAAAAAAACAACAATCGCTATTGATGGTAAAATTGTTAAAATCAGTAATTTCATATTTAAAATATATAGATAATCCCTGCTTATTAAAATCCAAAAAATATATTTTTTTTCATTAGAATAATAACCTTTGGGTAATTAAGTTAATTCTATGAAAGATAAATATGAGGTAAAAAACTATGAGTAAAGAACTAACAATTAAATGTCCAGAGTGTAATCATATATTTTCTGCAAATGATGCACTACAAAATCACTTAAAGAGCAAAGAATCAGAAATTGAAAAGCTTTTAAAAGTTAAAGAAAAAGAGCTTTCAAATAAAGTTAAGGCTGAATTTGAAAATAAGGAAAAAAGTTTAAAACAAAAACTGACTACTGAAATCAAAAATGAAAATAATAAGAAAATTAAAGATTTGGAAGCTAAAATTCTGTTTGCTGAAAAGAATAAAAAAATAAATGAAAATAAAATGCAAATTGAATTTTCAAAAAAACAAAAAGCTATGGAAGATAAGTTAAAGCTTCAAGAAAAAAATCTAGAGAGAGAAATCGAAAAAAAACTTAAAGTCCAATTTGAAAAATCTGCAAAAGCAAAAAATAACAAAGAAATTGAAAAACTTACTGGCGAGCTTCTTAAAAAAGAAAATGAGATGCTTAGAAAAGATAAGCAAACGCAAATTGAAAATCAAAGGCAAGAAAAAAGAATTAATGAAATGGCTAAGCAAATCAAACAAAAATCAGTGGAGGTACAAGGTGAAATCCAAGAGGAACTAATACAAGATTTTTTAAGAAATAAATTTCCTGACGACGATATTGATGAAATTAAAAAAGGCGTTAAGGGAGGAGATTGTATTCAAACAATTAACAATAAAGGCCAAAATAATTTAGCTCAAATTTACTTTGAAAGTAAAGATCATAAAACTTTTAAAGAAGAATGGGTTGCTAAACTTTTAGGTGATATGAAAGAAAAAAATATTAATTATGGAGTGCTTGTAACTACAGCCATGCCTAAAGATAGCGACAAACATACTGGCTATGCTTTGAGGCATGGTAAAAGAATAATGATCATTCCAATGAATTATCAAATTATTCATTTATTAGTTGATTTCTTAAGAAGAAATCTAATTAGAGAATTCAACTCTAAAAAAGATTTTGATGCTCCTAAAGAAATGCAAAAACTTTGGGACCATGTAACTGGGCCAAGCTTTCAATTACCAATGAGAAAGCTTTTTCACTCTATTGGTTCTATGGGAGATATCATTGACAAAGAAAAGAAATTCTACGAGACTAGTATGGCTAAGAAGGAAAAGGCTCTTTCCGATATGGAAGGGGAATTTAGAGATGTTATTAACTCATTTACCTCTAAAGTGGGAACAGTTTTACCTGATAACTTATTAGAATAAATAAAAATGATAAGAAGAAAGATAATGAATAAAAGAAAACAAAATAGTTTTATTAAACGTTATTGGAATGGAGAGGAGTCATTGGGTTTTAGTTTCTGGGCTATATCTGTTCTTGGTCTTACTGTTATCTCAATACCGAACATCATGGTGATGATGCAAGGTGATAGTATTTTTGATTCTATGTCAAGTGGTGCAGCGTTCCTTTACTTAATTTATATTCTTGGAGTTTTTGCTGCAACTATTTTTGCATATATTGGTTTGTGGAGATGTGCTGGAAAATATATTTTACGAAAAAAGAAAAATAAAAAATCAGCTATCTGGGGATACTTAACTTATGTTTACATAGTTTTATCTGTGATACAATTTGCAACTAGAATGGTAACTGGATAAAAATATTTGTGAATACGAAAGTTGAAAAACAATCAAGTTTTATTTCAGAGTTATGTAAGTACTATATGGATTTTCTTAAGGGAGGGTTTAAGTCAACTCGATTTCCAAAAAGATATATTAGATTAGTAAATGAAAAAGGTTTTAAGGTGGGTGTTGATCTATCTAAATATGAAAAATTCAATTCACATATTAAAAAATTAGTTAACAAAGAAGATAATTTACAAAACTCAATTACAGTTAAAAAGGGAGATTTTAGTGTAAAATTAAATAATGTAGCTCAAGATCTTATAAAAAAATTGGTTAAAAAAATAAACGATAAAGATGTTGAAAAAATAACAAACTTAGCAAACAAAACTATAAAAGAATTTTCAGTTTCTCATAGAAATAAACCAGACGAAGCATACGATCAAATAATAGATATAATAAAAAAAGATCTAACTAAAATAATTGTTCAGCCAATAACAGAAAAAATGGATCCTCTAATAGGTAGTCAAAGTAATTACGAAATGGATTCATTATACACACTTGAAATGGGTCTTTCGGAACTTATTTTAGATCCATTGGTTGAGGGAATACCATCAATATTTAATGATATTTTAGCAGATAAAAAAGCAAAACCTAAAGAACAGATATCTTCTTTGTTTAATAAAAAAGATATTGCTGAGAACCTATTAAAATACTTTGAAAACTTTGATGTTAAAGATTTATATTATGATTTACAGGAAATAGTAAATGCTAAAAAAAACTTAGATAAAAAAGAAATATATTTATATTTTTCTGATATTGAAATTGAAAAAAAAAGATTTCCAATTTTCTATACTCAGATTTTAGTTCAGGAATTTTCGAATGAAAGTAAATTCAAAATTTCATTTTCTAATGAACTATTTGTTAACAAACTAGCTGTGCAATACGCCTTTGATATTTTAAAAAAAGAGAATAAAATTGTTGAAACATTTGGAGAAGAAAGAAAAATATATATTTCTGATGAACCAAGTTTTTCGCAAAGATTAAATGACATCCTAAATACTTTGATTCCAAAACTAAGACTTGAGGGCTCTATTGATTTAAAAAATAGTGACCCGCAAATAGCAAAAAGTATTAACTTTAAGCTATCTAATAATTGCTCAATTTGTGTATTTGATAAGTCAGATGAAGCATTAATTAACGATTTTGAGGATATTTTATCTAAAATTTTATCTGGTGAAAGCAGTGAAATAATTGAATTATTTAAAAATATTATCAATGATTTTTTAATAAATGAACCATATGTTATCACTGAAGAATTAGAAGATGAATGGGATGGAATAGGTGTAAGTGATAGATTAAATTATCAAAGTCCTATTCCTTTAAATCCAGAACAACTTAAGATTTTAAGAGCATTAAAAAATGAAAAATGTAAATATGTAGTTGTTGAGGGACCCCCAGGAACAGGAAAATCCCACACTATTTCGGCAATTGCGTTTGAGTATATTTTAAAAGGTAAATCTATATTAATTTTATCAGATACTCGAGAGGCTCTAGATGTAGTTGATAATAAAATTAATGATACTTTAGATAAAGTAAGAGGTGAAACAAACATTCAAAATCCTATTTTAAGATTAGGAAAAATGGGAAATACTTATAGTAAGATTTTATCCAGAAACTCAATTGAAAACATTAGAACATTTCATAGATCTCAAAAAAATGACATAGAAAAAGTTACTAACGAAATTAAAGACTTATCTGATTTAATTAATGATCGAATAAAAATTGAGACAGAGCATTATAAATTTATTGATAAAGAAAAATTTGACGAATTTTTTGATATACAAAGCCAAATCAAAAAAGAAGATTTAATTGTAAACATAAATTCGTTTATTGAGAAAGTTGATGAGCTTAAACTTGATAAATCAAAATATAACTTAAATTGGTTTTTAGACACCTTACACTCTATAGAGGAGTCTGAAGAGTTAATAGAATTTTTCAAAGATTTAAGAGGGAAAAAGGCTAAGACTTTGAATGACTTTAATAAATTCATAAATGATCTTTTGATAATTGGTAAATTTTCGCAAGAGGTTAATGATAAAGATTACTTAAAATTGTTATTTTTCTTTGAAAAAGTTAATTCAAATAATTTAATCAAATTACAAAAAAAATTATCAGAATTTGAAAAAGAAAAATCAACTTTTTTATCATCTATTTTTAAAGGTGGAGCTTTAAGTGCTATATCTGAGGATGTGCAAAATATGATGGGTATAACTAAAGTATCAAAACTTAATCTTAAATATGATTCTGATAGAGTCACTAGAACAATGAACTTATACTTTGAATTAGAAGAATTTTGTAAATCTCAACCGGATATTAATTTTGATAATATTTGTCAAATAATTAAAAAAATAAAAACTTTAAGTAAAATAAAAGATCTCTTTATTCTGCTAGAAAAATACGTGCATCTGTTTAAATTACTTCAAATTGATAGTGATAACGCCAAAAAAATTGATTTTAATTCTCAAGATTTAGAAACTTTATTTTCAAATAAATTAGCTGAGACAGATAAGGAAAAAATTATTTTGTTAAAAAGATTTTATGAAATGGAGGAGTTTTTTTCTAGAAGTTTCAATATTAAAGATCGATTTGATTACACTTCAATGATGAAACAGCTACAATCATTATACACGAGTAAAATGGCAAACGAATTAGACGGAAAATTAATCAAATTTTATGATTCAAATAGAAGTAATGCTGTAACTTTAAGTAAAATAATAAAAGCAAAGCAAAAATTTCCAAAGCCTCAATTTGATAAATTAAAAACAGCATTTCCATGTATAATCTCTAGTGTTAGGGATTTTGCTGAATACATTAATCTTCAAAAAGATTTATTTGATTTGATAATCATCGACGAAGCATCACAAGTAAGTATTGCTCAAGCATTTCCTGCATTAATAAGAGCTAGAAAAGTACTTGTTTTGGGTGATAAAAAACAGTTTAGCAATTTACAATCTTATCAAGCTGCCTCTTTAGTGAATAATACTCATTTAAATAATCTAAGAAAAGTATTTAAAAAAAATATTTCAGCAGATTCAGATAAACTTGTTAGATTAGAAAGTTTTAATGTTAAAACATCTGTGCTAGATTTTTTTCAAAATATAAATAATTTAGACATAAGATTAAAAAAACACTTTAGAGGATATCCCGAACACATAGCTTACTCTAGTAAGACATTTTATAACTCTGATCTTCAAGCTATACGTCAAAGAACTAAACCAATCAGTGAAGTTATAAAATTTGATATTTTAGATTATACTGCGGATGAAGAGACTGGTAATTATAATAAGAAAGAAGCTCAATTAATCATTAAATATCTTGAAGACCTTAAAAGAAAAAAAGTGGATCAAACTGTAGGAATAATTACACCTTTTACTGACCAACAAAAATATATCACAACACAAATTACAAAACATCCAGATAAAGATTATTTTTTTGAAAATTTAAAATTAAAAATTATGACATTTGATACTTGCCAAGGTGAAGAAAGGCAGATTGTTTTTTATTCAATGGTAGCTTGTAAAAAAAGAAACAAATTAAATATGATTTTTCCAGTTGATATAACAAATTTAGACTTAGAGGAAAAAGGAGACAAAAAGGCCCAAAGATTAAATGTTGGATTTAGCAGGGTTCAAGAAACAATGCACATAATTATATCTAGATCTTTAGATAAAATTGATGGTGAAATTGGTAACGCCTTAAGATTTATAAAAAATTTATCATCTGAAGATAAATTAGCTACAGCCAAAGATGTAGATCCTAGTTCACCAATGGAAAAAAAGGTCATCCAATGGTTTAAGCAGACAAGTTTTTTTCTTGAAAATAAAAAAAATATTGAACTTCGTGCACAATTTCCAATAGGAGAATACCTAAAACAACTTGATCCAGATTATGGTCACCCAAAATTTATAGTCGATTTTCTTGTTATTTTTGCGAATGAAAAAGAAACTAAAAATGTAATTATTGAATATGATGGTTTAAAAGATCATTTTGATAATCAAGAATTAATTACAGACGATAATTTTGATGAATTTTATACTACTGAACACTATGAAAGGGAAAAGGCACTTGAAACATATGGATATAATTTTATTAGGGTAAACAAATTTAATACAGCTGATGACCCGGTTAAGTTTTTAGATAGAAAATTAAAAGAAGTTTTTTCAAAAAAATCAAAATTAAATTTCTCTCAATATAATACTTTAGAAACTTTTAAAAAAACTAAAGAAGGTGAGATGAAACACTGCGAAAAGTGTAATCAATCTAAACCTAAAGATGATTTTTATGATCAAAGTTTAAGATCTAAATTTGGAGTTGTGTGTAGATTTTGTAAAGGTATTTCTGGAACAAGAAAATATAAGAAAAACAAACCATCTTCTAAAGATAGAAAATTTGAGAAGACTAAAGTAAAATTTACATTCAAAATAGGAAAAGAGTACAAGATTAGCTATACTAATATGTATGGGACATCCTCAGAGAGAAATATTAAGGTTAAGGATCTGGATGGTAAATTTATTAAGGCTTTTGATAGTCATTATAATAAGATAATTACATTTAGAAAAGATAGAGTGGGAAAATCCAAAGAGGTTTAATTTTTTTATGACCTTGAATTTACAATTGCAACAAAATCTCTTACCAAATTTGGACAGTTTTTAATTTCACACCCTAAAGTAAATGTAGTTGAATATCCTCTTTTTGTTTGCAGCACAATCATATGCATTCTTTGATTATTAAAGGGGCCATCCATCTCAAAATAATAGATGGCAGGACTAGATTTTTTTTGGATATTTTTCGGATTTTTCAAACATTGATATGTTTTAATTCTTTTATTATAAAGCCCTTCTATCATTGTTTTCATTTCAGGACATAATTCATCAATTGTAAAAGCCATAATTTCTCTAAAATCTTGTTTTGGCATTGTGATATTAATATTGTTTGTTTCAGGGTTATACTTTTTTATTGGAAACAAATATTCAATATTCATATCTAATTTTGTAGAGCCAGACATTAGTCCATCAAAATATTCTTTGTTAATAATACCCTCACTATCTTTTTTTAATAATTCATCAATATTTGCATCAAGTTGAGAAAAATTATTTGGTAAATTGATATAGAATCCAAATCTTGTTCTAACTTCTTTCCCTAAAACTAATTGAGTAGAAACCAATAAAAAAATAATAGATAAAAATATTTTTTTCATTTTAATTGTCCACTGCTTTCTTTAATGCCGCCATTTTTCCCTCTACTTCTTTTAAAGCTTTATAAATCTTATCTTTTTCTTGTTTGCTAAGATTTACTCCAGACTGACTTTTTGGGTCTAAAGCTTTTTCTGTAACTTCTGATAAATTTCCAATTCTAGCAACAATTTGCATTAAGCTATGAGACACTGAAAAGTCCTGATTGCTCTCGGTTCTTTTCTTATCAATAGTATGTATAAACGTGCTTAATAAAGGAGTTCCTAACCCTGCTCTATCGAGCAATACGTCTAAATGAATTGCATCTTCAAAATGAATAACATTATCTTTATTATCTGGATCTGAGCACTTTCTAAAATGAGATAAACTTTTTCCAGTGGATGACTTTACCTCTTCCTCTTTAAGATGCTTTAAGCTGTGTGCTAATGCTTGTTCTATTGACCCAAAGTTTCTTAATATCGTCATAAAAGCCCATATTTGCTTAATGAAAAAATTAAATTCTATTTCATTATATTTAAAACTTCAAATGAATTAAAACTGACTCATATTGTGTCATTTCTCATATCCTTTTGACACTTCTTTGTTGTTGTACCCCAGCGTGTTCCTTTCCACGCTGGGGTTTTTTTTTAGCTCAGTGAAAAAATTTAATTTTATTTCATTAAAAACTAAATTTTAATTATTTATATTATTTTCATGATTAAAAATATTGAAAATGGATTTAACAGAATAGCTCAAGTTATATGGGGTCTTTGGATTATTGGTATACTAATTACTAGTAAAAATGTTGTAAATAAATGTGTTTTTGATGGCTACATATTTACTCATTTTAAGATTTGCTACGGACAACTTGAAGGCTGGTTATTATTAATTTTATTTCCTCTAATACCTTACTGGATAGTCATTTTTGTTTGGAGAGGTTTTATAAACAAAAAATATTAATTATGAGAAAATTATTATTTATAAGCCTAATAATGCTAGCCTCTTGCAGTTATAAACCTGTGGTTGATACGGCTGGAAGATCAGGAACTTTTAATGAAAATAAAGCGCACGAAATTACTGATGATTTACAACACTGCCAGAAACTAGCAAAAAATAACACATCATTTATTGGCAATATTGTTTACTGGATTGGTAGTCCTGAAGCTGACACTGAATATCAATCCCTTTATAGAAAATGTTTAACCAACAGAGGACATTCAGTCCTAAATTAATATGAAAATAAATGACCTTATTTTTTTTAAACTAAAATGTTCTTATTTAGTTTATCCTTTAAGCACTGGTCAAACAGATGGAAATTACTTTGATCATAGAATTAGAATTTTAAAAAAAGATAAAGCAGTACATAATGTTTATGACAAAAAATACCTTATAATTAAGAGAGAAATACTTAAAAATTTTAACTTAGAATTACTCAAAAAATCGAAAAATTTTGACAAGAACTTTAGTTATAAAAAAACTAGGAATTTTTTAATTCAATTTATTAGATCACAAAAGACTATTTCAAGCGCTGAATTTTTAAAAAAAATCTTAAATCTTAATTTTATATGGATTAATAATTTAGAAATTTCTTATTTAATAAGAAAGGCTATGGATCAGGTAGATCATGAGGATATTATTAAGTGTTTGTTAATATCTGACATTAATAGTTTAAGTTATCTAAACTGGGAAGAGTTTGAGTGGTTTAACCATCCATTTTATGAAAAGTATAAAAAAAAATTTTCTAAATTTAGAAGATTTTTTAAAGAAACTAATCCCCTTAGATATAAGGATACTCGCTTAAATTTTCGTAATTTAGCTATCTGTAAAATTATTGACGAAGAAAAAATAAAAAGTAAAAAAAAATCTCCTAAAGATTTTGATAGTGATTATAAGGATTATTATTTTGCAAAAAACTCTAAGCAACATATCCAATTCCTTAAATTTAATAGAGACATTTTAAAAAAAAGAGAATTAAAAATTAAGGAGTACAAGGATGATATTCTTAAAGAGTTCGGTATTCTTTCTGGAAATAAAAAATGGAAAAATGAGAATATCTTATATGAAAATTTAAAAGTTATATTAAATAGCAAAATTAACATTTTTAGAGAATTTTCAAATACGACTTTAAAAAACCTTAGATTAGACGCCTACTTTGAATTAGAAGGAAAAAAATATGGTATTGAATATCAAGGTAAACAACATTACGAACCGGTCAAATTTTTTGGTGGAAAAAGTGCTTTCAAAAGAAGGGTAAAGTTAGACTCGTTAAAAAAAATGAGATGTAAAAGATCAAATATAAACTTGATTGAATTTAAATATAATGAACCAATAGATATTACATCAATAAGAAAAAAATTAATTTTAAATAGGATCAAACTAAATAAAGTAAATTATGCTACCACCTGAAAAAGCTAAAGAAATTCTTGTAAAAAATATTCATAATGCACAGAAATATGCTGCTACGAATGGTTTAAAAAAAAAATTTATAAAAGAAATTCAAGATAATTTTTATGGGCACTTTATTGATTGTACTGTTAGAAATATAAGTCAATATGTAAGCCCAATAGCTTTGGAAGAAATTAAGTTATTTGTTGAAAAAGAGCTTAAAAATGGTGATCCAGAAATTTGGCAAGATTATCAAGAAATGTTCCCTGAGGAATTTACTAGATTAACAATGTTATTATTAGATATGATGACGGGAGAATTTAAAAAAAAATTAAATTGAACTTATAAAAAAAATTGGTGGGCCGTGTTGGTTACGCTCCAACTACCCCTGCAATGTCAATGCAGTACTCTACTATTGAGCTAACGGCCCAAATTAACTTTCCAAGAAACTT
>MDTB01237151.1_pt1 | contig 12641 bp, 13 predicted proteins | sample 811161 | NCBI WGS metagenome assembly MDTB01 (sample SAMN05326650, study PRJNA326480) | marine metagenome | isolation source: seawater | place: Mediterranean Sea | collected 2009 | reverse complement strand
TGAGGCTCTTACACGTGTTGTGATCGATGTCTCTAATCGACCATATTTATACTGGAAAGTGGAGTTTTCTAGATCTAAAGTCGGAGAGATGGATACGGAGTTGTTTAGAGAGTGGTTCCAAGCTTTTGCTCAGGCGGCCGGAATTACACTTCATGTAGAAACCCTTTATGGTGAAAATAATCACCATATTGTTGAGTCGTGTTATAAGGGGCTTGCATGCGCGCTACGCCGAGCAATTTCTATAGATTCTCGCAGGTCTGAGGACGTTCCGTCAACTAAAGGTGTTTTAGGTGGCTCCTTATAGGGCGCAACGTCCCCTCACATTTTATTTAGAAAACCTCTAGGAAATATGCGGATCTACAGCATTCATATCCGCCGGCAGGGCCTCAATGTAGAGCCGGATTTTGCAGTAATAAAGGAGGGCTTCAACTGGCCGGCTTTCCTTTTTAGTGGTCTTTGGGCTCTTTGGTGTCGTCTCTGGCTCGTGGCCCTCGTGACGTTTTTGATTATAGTATTGGTGCTTTCGATGCCTTGGTTGATTGGAGGAACAGAACTGGACCAAATTATTCTTACCCTTGGCTGTTTTGTAATTTTTGGAACGCTAGCTAATGATATAAGGCGTTGGTGCCTATGCCGCGCAGATTTTGTTGAAGTTGGAATTTATATTGGTCACACTTCTGATGAGGCGCTTTTCGCATACTTGAGCGAGGTGCAGATCGGGTCAGAAACAAAGGCAAAGGCTCGAATATGATTGTTACCATTGTTGATTATGGCTCTGGAAACTTACGCTCTGTAGCCAAGGGTTTCGAGCGCGCAAAATTAGAGGCAGGCTTAACAATGGCTATTGAGGTTACATCTAGCCCAGCGCGGGTGGCTCTCGCAGATAGAATTATTTTGCCTGGAGTGGGAACGTTTGCCGATTGCAAGCGCGGCTTAGAGGCAATTCCGGGTTTGCTAGAAGCTTTAAAATCCGTAGTTTGCGATGGGGGCAGGCCATTTTTAGGAATTTGTGTCGGTATGCAACTAATGGCGGAGCAGGGACTTGAGAATGGTGTCACGGATGGCTTGGGTTGGGTTCGAGGTAGCGTCGATAAGATAACCGCACCTAACGAAAGACTAAAAATTCCACATATGGGCTGGAATGAACTCATGTTTTCTGAACCCAGACACCCTGTTCTCGCCGGCCTGAAGCCCCTTGAGCATTCATATTTTGTTCACTCATATAAAATGGTGTGTAAGGATGCGCGCAACGTTGTCGCTTGGACCGATTATGGAGGTCCAGTGACCGCAGCTATAGGAAAAGAAAACTTATTTGGTACCCAATTTCATCCCGAAAAAAGCCAAGAGGCAGGGCTGAGGCTTATGAAAAATTTTTTATCTTGGCAACCCTAATAAGCACAGAGGTATTTAAATTGATTTTTTACCCGGCAATAGATTTAAAAGATGGTGACTGTGTTCGCCTTTTACGAGGTAATATGGAGGCTGCAACAGTTTTTAATAAAGACCCTGCAGCGCAAGCAAAATCCTTTGAGGCGATTGGCTGCAAATGGTTACATTTGGTTGATTTAAATGGCGCCTTCGCAGGTCGACCAGTAAACACGGGCGCTGTTGACAAAATTTTGAATGAAATTTCTATTCCCGTTGAGCTAGGGGGAGGCATTCGTGATCGAGACACTATTGAAATGTGGTTAAATAAAGGGGTTTCTCGAGTTATTCTGGGCACGGCAGCTGTGCGAGATCCAAAATTTGTTTGTGAAGTTTGCCGCGCTTATCCTGGGAAAGTTGCTGTTGGAATTGATGCTAGGAACGATGGTGTAGCAGTTGAGGGGTGGGCCACTGAAACAAATATAACTGCCCAGAGTTTAGCTAGTAAATTTGAGGATGTTGGTGTTGCGGCGCTCATTTATACGGACATATCACGGGATGGGTCCTTGGAAGGTCCGAATATTGAAGCTACAATGAAATTAGCTGAAGTCGTCAATATACCTGTGATTTTGTCCGGTGGCATTTCGTCTATGGATGATCTGAAGGAAGTTAAGCGGGTCGCCGGAACCAATCTTGATGGGGTAATTTGTGGTCGCGCTGTTTACGATGGACGTATTGCCTTGTCCGAGGCGATAGAAATCTTGGCTGTTGGTTAATGCTAAAAGCCAGAGTAATACCTTGCCTGGATGTTGACGGCGGTCGAGTGGTGAAGGGCGTAAAATTTGCCGATTTGGTTGATGCGGGCGATCCGGTTGAATGTGCCAAAATTTACGATTCATCTGGTGCTGATGAACTAATATTTTTAGATATTACGGCTAGTCATGAAAAGCGTGACACCATATACAACGTAGTAAATCGTACGGCTGAACAATGTTTTATGCCCCTTACAGTTGGTGGCGGGGTCCGCACAATTGATGATGTTCGAAAATTATTAATGGCAGGTGCGGACAAGGTATCAATTAACACTGCGGCGGTCAATAAACCCGACTTCGTTCGTGAAGCAGCAAATAAGTTTGGTTCCCAATGTATTGTCGTTGCAATTGATGCGAAAGGTGTTGCGCCGGGTAAATTTGAAATATTTACACATGGCGGCCGAGAATCAACTGGCATAGATGCTATTGAGTGGTCGTGTCAAATGGCCGCCAGTGGGGCGGGAGAAATACTCCTTACGTCTATGGATCGTGATGGTACCCAACTAGGATTTGATATACCTCTAACCCGAGCGGTCTCTAATTCAGTGCCGGTCCCGGTAGTGGCATCCGGGGGCGTTGGTACCCTGGACCACATGGTTGATGGGATTAGAGGCGGGCGTGCGGCGGCCGTTCTGGCTGCCTCAATCTTCCATTTTGGAACGTATACAATAGCAGAAACCAAGGCTCATATGGCAGCTGCAGGCATCCCGGTCCGCAGCATTTCAGCGAGCTAGCTCATGGAGCTGATCATCCTTGATGGGAAATTCATTATGAGCCGCGCGCAAGACAGTTGGACGAAAATACTCTTGCGCCGCACGGCTTTATTTTGGAAGACTGTACAACATAGCCGAGGCGAATTAAGAACAGTGATCTGAGGTTCCGTGGGCATCTTAGGGCTAGAGCACACTGGGGTTGCTTTCTTGGGCGGAGCACGACAGTGGTTTCGGTTTATTACGGGTCGATAATAAAATTATGTGAAAACTGGGATATATTTTGTCGGAGTAAATGTTTATGGAGTATGATAATAATAATATTTTTGCTAAAATATTACGTGGCGAGATCCCGTGTGATAAAGTCTTTGAAAACGATTACGCAATTGCTTTTAAAGATATTCATCCCCAAGCACCTGAGCATTTACTCGTCATTCCCAGGAGGGCATATGTGTCTTTTGAGGACTTTTCTAACAATGCGAATGATGAGGAGATTTCAGGTTTCATTCGGGCGGTCGGTCAAGTTGCACGTGATGCGGGAATCGTTGGAACGGGTTACAGGATTTTGTCTAATCACGGCAATGATGGGCGACAAGAGATACCTCATTTTCACGTCCATGTTTTAGGGGGTCATGACCTTGGCGGTATGATTCCTCGAAATTGAATCTAGGCCCTTAGTGAAAAAAGTTACTATTAGAAATTAAGGAAATTCGTCTGACTTGAGGCCTGTAGCCGGGACTAGCCAGTTTTTGGCCTCGCCCATTTTGGGAAATTTTCAAAAACGATTTTTGGCCACGACCATGCCCATGTTTAAATCGCGCTGTCGCATCACCCGCATCGGCCAGTTGTGTTGTTTGTGCCCCGGAAACTCTCTTTTTTAAGAGTTTTGTCCCATCTGGATCAAATGCAGCCCATGCGCTAGGTTGATTCGCCCGCGTGGCCAAAGTTGGAAAGATTGAGATTTGGTTCGCCAGAGCAGTCCCTTCTCTTTGAGCGCTTTCCGCGGCTACTTTTCTGTCCACTAATCCTATGTGGAATGTTTCTTTCGCATGTATTGGTTGACCCGTCAGCAGTATGTCCAAGGCTCGCGATGTGCACACTATTAAATGTAGTCGTGTCGGGGTGCTGTTTGATATGGGAATGCTAACGCGGCGACAATAAATCTTAAAAATTTCAGTTTCACTGGCAATGCCTATATCTGTCTACTGGGTTAAGCTCAATCCATCTGGAGCAGCATGATCCTAAATCGCCGCGATCGCCGAGTTTGAGCCGTGTTTTGATAAAGGACTGAATGCACGGACCCAGGGTTGGTAGGCTGCCCCAAGATTTAAAATGTCGATGAGATCAACACCCACAAAAAAAGTGCAACCACCGCCAGTAAAAAATATGACTGGTGTTGTTTTTCTGCCTCAAATTTTAAAGCTGTGATTAACAGCCCTAAAATTATCGTAGTACCGTAATATTAGAGTTGCGAGTACGGCATAAATTAATTTTAATAACCGGTGATTATAGGGGGCGCCGAGTAACGTGCGCTGCGGCATAATTTTTTATATGATTTAAGAGATGGATTAAAAAATGAAAAAAGAAGAAATTCTCTCTCATCCAGCTCGTGCGCTAACACAAACACAGCGGGAGGATTATTTTGAAAAAGGCTACGTCGCAGTAGAGGGGCTGGTTTCTGGAGAGGTCCTTTCAGAACTTCTGACGGTTACTGAGAGTTTTGTGAATGCTAGCCGAAAAGAAACATGCTCTGGTAGTGTTTTTGACATTGGACCAGGCCATGCACCAGAAAAACCGGTTCTGCGCCGAATTAAAATGCCTGACGACCAGCATCAGGCATACTGGCGCTTTGCAACGAATACATTGGCTGATGTGGCTGCAGACTTAGCGGGCCCAAATGTTGTTTTCCATCACTCAAAACTTAATTTTAAGTGGTTCGACGAAGCAGACAAGGTGAAGTGGCATCAGGATATTCAGTTTTTTCCACACACTAACTATAATGTCTTCACCATAGGCTGTTATCTTTTGGACACGGATATGTCTAATGGGCCCCTGGCAGTAATGCCAGGGTCGCACAATAAGCCTCTGTTTGACCAGTATGATAAGGGTGGAAATTGGACGGGAATGTTGAGTGATGATGATGCTTTAGGTTTGGATATGGATAAGGTTGAGTATTTAACAGGGCCAGCTGGAACGCTGACGATTCATAATTGTCGTACGCTACACTTTTCGCCTTCTAGTAAATCCTCTGTGCCTCGACCCCTCTTACTGAATTGCTTTACCTCAGCCGATGCTAAGCCCTATACACCGCACCCAGACCCTTCTTCACATGCAAAAGACATCATATGTGGTGAGGATGTTCGCTGGGCAGATCATGATCCCAGACCCTGTCAGATCCCGCCCGACTGGTCAGGTGGTTACACATCAATTTATGCGGCACAAGCGGGTGAGATTCCAGTATAAACTAGACCAATTTTATTAAGTGCTGATTTTAGTTCAGAGCCTTAATTCAATCGCATCCCATATATTAGCCTCAAGGCAAACACCATTGAAATTATTTATCTCTTGTAGGCCCGTCGGGGAGGTAACGTTAATTTCTGTCATGTAACCACCGATAACATCAATGCCCACAAAAACCAAACCACGGTTTCTAAGGGTGGGCCCGATGGCGGCGCAGATATCTTGTTCACGACGTGTAAGAATAGTTTTCTCTGCTTGGCCTCCGACGTGCATGTTTGAGCGCACCTCTCCGGTTTTTGGGACCCGGTTTGTGGCCCCCGCTGGCTGACCATCGATAAGTATTATTCTTTTATCACCGGCCCGAACGTCTTTTAAATAGGCCTGTGCAACTAATGGTTCTCGATTGCGTTCAGCGAACAATTCTAGCAAAGAGTTTAAATTTTCATCGTCTTTTGTTACGCGGACCACACCCGCACCCCCATTTCCGTATAACGGCTTAAGAATGATATCACTGTGTTCATCACGAAAGGCGTGAATCAGGCATGGCTCTGAACTCACAAGGGTAGGGGGCATAAATTCTTTAAATTCAGTTACGAACAATTTTTCGGGCGCGTTCCGGACCTCATGTGGGTTGTTTACGACCAAGGTTTTAGGATGAACGCGTTCTAATAAATGGGTGGTTGTGATGTATGCCATATCGAACGGAGGGTCTTGACGAAGCAGAATTACATTCGCTTCTTCGAGGAACATGGTAAAAGCCTCTCCTAGTGTGTAGTGTTTCTCTGTTTCCTCACTCAGCTCCATGGGTTGAACGTTGGCTATGATGCAACCGTCTGACATGGCGAGCTGATTGGGCGTATAGTGAAATAGCTGATGACCACGTCTTTGTGCTTCTAAACCGAGAACGAATGTCGAATCTCCAGCGATGTCTATCGTAGACACATGATCCATTTGGATCGCCACCTTTAAGTTCATGACGGATCCTTTTCTAATACAATGTTTCAAAATTTCTTAGACGCAAATCAATGGAGCCTGCCGCGTAGCTTCTGCAAAAGAGCAGACGTTTTATATTGAGCTTGTTCGGTAGACCCATATTTCAGGCAGTTCTCTAACGCATGGATTGCAGCCTGTACTTGATCGAGGCGCGAATTAAGAATGCCGACCTCGTACCATAGTAAGCTATCTGAGGGCGCTAATGCGACCATGGTTTCTAAGATTTTGAGAGCGGCGCCAGGACACTGTGCCTGAAGGTGCCGAATTTTGATATTGTTCTGTAATCTTAATAACACAGCGCGTGTTCCTGCCCTGCGGTAATGGGCGGGACTCAGCTCCGCATTGGTTCCGGCTACAGACTTCAATAAATCTCGAAGATCGGGTGGGCTGAGCGTATTTCCACCCTCAAAAGCGTCAAATATCAAGCGCCCCTCCTTGGTGTCAAGACTAACCAGAAACCGTCCAGGAAAATTGACCCCTGTCGCAGTCCAACCCATATCCATCGCGATATGCAGATAGATAATACCTATCGCCACTGGAATGCCACTACGACATTCTATAACGTGCATCAAATTTGCTGAGTCGACATCGGAAAAACAGCGTTCATCGCCAACGTACCCATATCGCTTGTGAATAACTTGGACCAAGGCTTCATGACGGAGCGACAAAGAGTCCTTGCCACGATAGCCACTAACATAGGACCCTACTTCATTTGCCATTTTTTTGAGGTGTCGTTGGTAAGGCTCGCGACACCGCTCGGGGTTTGCTGCAGCTGCCAAGGTTAGCGCTAAAGCCCCAATATCCAATTTATCATCCGCCGTTTGGCCGGCCATCTCGAGTTCCGACATCAGTTCAGTTTGAACATTCATTAGGCAGGACCCTTTAATCGGGCGTGGTTAATAACTTTTCTAACATATTTAAGATCACGGGAGTGTGCGATTACGCGGTCTAACTCCCTTTGGTCTTGGGCGATGCCGAGTAAATATACAACACCGTTAACTGTTTCTATTACATAATTTATAGAATATATCTTCTCATCCATTGCAAGTCGGGTTGTGAGTTGCGCAGAGATCCAGGCATCGCGAGCGGTGCCAATAAGACTACCAGAGGAAATCTGAATTTCATTCAACACATTCTTAACCCCAGAAATGCCCCAACATTTTCGAACTGCTTCCGCCCTCATAATTTCTGTTGGAACAAGACCAGTTAAAAGGACGCGGCCCTCAAAAACTTCAATGCCAATTTTAAGGGCATAATCTGGGCCGCGGTCCATAATTGCTAATCGGACTTGTGCAGCGATTTTTGTATCATCGGCGACTGTGCCAATAGTACGTTCTTCAAAGGCAGCAACTCCAGCAGCGGCGCCAGCGCCAACAGCTGCGCCGGTGCAACCGCTCAATGCAGGCATTACTGCACTCATTATCAATAGGGCAAAAAGCCGGTGGCGCGAGAAATTGCGGTCAGGCCACAGGCCTAGATTTTGAAATAAATTCATGTCAACACCTTCTGTGAAAATATTTTAATGATGAGCCCATCAATCTCAACATCCTAGTAAGAATTAATTTTTGCTCAATGCAGCTTAAAGAGCGGCTAATTTTAAAGGTTCAATAAAACTAATGTACAACCAACAAGTAATATGAAGACATTATTTTTTTGATAAATTATGACCTACCACTTTATAGAAATAAACAGCGCTACTAATCGGGGAACTATTAATTTTGTTTTGTCAGAGCAAGGGCGCGGGCATATATTCGCCGCTTAGAGAGACCGGTTATCGTGGCTATATTAATAGAGGCGTCTCTAACGGAATTTTCTGCTAACTCTAGGGTCAACAATCGATCTAAATCTGTATCGCTTATATTCTCATTATTTATTGGTGGTCCGATTACGACGCATACCTCGCCCCGCGGGGGGCCAGCTTCGGCATAGGTTGTAACTAGGTCCCGGATTTCTCCGCGTGTAACCTCCTCAAATTTTTTGGTTAGTTCGCGGCATACGGCGGCTCGGCGGTTGCCCAATGCTTCTAATGCATTCGAGAGCATAGCTGGTAGGCGCCTAGCCGACTCTAGGAACACTAAGCTGCCTGGAATATGGGCCAACGCGCGGAGCTGAGAAAGTCTCTCGCTTGGCTTACTGTGAAGAAAGCCCTGGAAAAAAAATTTATCAGTTGGGAGTCCGGATACTACAAGAGCGGCTAATACAGATGATGGACCGGGGGTCGCAGATACTGGAATGGAGATCTTTATACATTCCTCAACCAACCTATAGCCCGGATCGGAAATAAGTGGGGTTCCTGCATCACAGACGAGCGCAACAGGATCCCCTTTTTTTAACCGCGTTAAAATGCGCGGCAGTTGCTTCTTGGAATTGTATTCATGATATGAAATAGTTGGTGTCTGGATCCCATATATGTTCAATATTTTTGCCGTTACACGAGTATCTTCGCATGCGATTAATGAAGAGTCGGCGAGGACGTTAACGGCACGGTGGCTCAGATCTCCAGCATTTCCGATAGGTGTGGAAACAATGTAAAGGCCAGCCATTTTGGACTCCGCTAAATGTTTACTCTCATTCGGCATTCGGTTAAACTGAGGAACATTAATTTCGCGTTTTTCTTTTTTGGAGCGGAAGCGAGATTTTTTGGTCGGGGATTGGGATGATGAACGATATGCCATGTTTTCGTCATTTCTATACGGTCAGAAATTTTGCCATTTTGGGTATAGCTGCTAGCCTATTTATACTTGGAGCGTGTCAGTTTCAGCAAGAAACCCGGACTGTACAAGGGCAAATCCTGGGTGTCCCAAAGAGGGCAAAAACCGCTGCGACTGATGGCCTGGAAGCGACAGCAAAGACAGAAATTAATATCGCCTCTCCTAGTGTTAGTGAAAAGAAATACGATTTAGGCGTTCTTGGGGACAACGTGGCGAACTCGAAAGCCCTTGGCAAAGGTTTTCCCACCGGAGTAGTACCTCTCCCCGATATACCGTCGCTGTCTCACTTGTTGGATCAAAAGCCAAAAAAGGGGCCGTTATTTTCGAGAGAAAAACAGCCTTCAATACCGATACCCATGGGCTCGGATAGCATTCGAGCAGCAATACTATTGCCGTTAAGCGGAGTTAATGCAGAGGTAGGCCAGGCCATGCTTAACGCCGCACAGTTAGCTATTTTTGATTTTGCTGATAGTCGTCTTGAATTGTTGCCGGTTGACACAAGAGGGACCCCCGCGGGAGCCCAAGAGGCAGCATCTTCCGTAATTGGTGATCGGGTACAGATTATACTAGGCCCGCTTCTGTCGACTTCTGTGCGCGCCATTGCCCCAGTCACGCGTGCTGCGGGGGTGCCGATAATAGCGTTTTCCTCGGACCGTTCAGTTGCAGGCGATGGGATATATACGATGGGCTTTCTACCTGACGAGCAGGTTTCCCGGGTCATCGAATATGCTTTTCAAAAAAATATTCTCCGTTTTGCTGTTCTGGCGCCAGACAATAAATATGGAAAAACCGTGTTCAACACAATTAAGCGGACTGTCAAAAAAATTGGAGCTCAATTGGTAGATGCGCGTTTCTATAATCCCAATTCTGTTGACTTTTCTCAGGTGGTAAGGGGTTTGGCTAACTATGATGAACGACGCGGAGCCCTCCTGAAGCAACGAGAGGCTCTAAAAGCGAGTAATGATAACCTGGCAAAGAACGCACTTAAAAGGCTTGAAGCTCTGCAAACAATAGGAGATTTGCCTTTTGATGCACTGCTTGTCGCCGATGGTGGCAAGCGCCTGCAGTCTGTTGCGGCCCTTCTACCCTTTTATGATATTGACCCCTCTAAGGTGAAGGTCCTAGGAACAGGACAATGGGATGTTCCTGGAATTGGAGCTGAGCCCGCCCTGTTGGATGCATGGTATGCCGCCCCGCAACCATCGGCGCGTGCGGAGTTTGTTGCCGTCTATAGCGATAACTTTGGTCACATTCCCCCAAGGCTTGCAACGCTTGCCTACGATGCTACGGCGTTGACCGCGGTCTTATCAAAGGCTCGGGGGGGGCCTGATTTTTCGGCGGCAACATTAACAATGCCTAACGGCTTTGAGGGACGCGATGGTATTTTTCGGTTCTTACCAGGCGGCGCCATTGAACGGGGACTGGCCGTTCTTCAAGTGCAACAAAAAAATGCCAAAGTGATTAGCCCTGCACCAATTACCTTCAAAACAGCGGTTAACTGATCTCTGTCTTAAAACTAAATTAAAAGTGCCCCAATCACACTATTTAGAATGCCCTGTCCAGCTGGAGTTGCAATAAGATATTTTCCTTTCTCTCGGATTAGGCCCCCTTCAATAAGCCGTGTTAGCGCAGGCTCATTGATAAGCTCAATAAGCTCAACCCCGGTGCGAGCAGCGAGGGCGGACCTATCCAGACCACTTGAAAGACGTAATCCGGTCATCACCATTTCTTCGGCTTTCTCTCTAGCTAACAGGTGCCGTCGTTTAGCGGTTCCATGACCCATGCTCTCGACGGCGCTTAACCAACGACTTGGATTATTTATTTGGTGAGTTGCTGTAAAAGCGTTCTGACGGGAAAGTCTCCCATGGGCTCCTGGACCAATTCCAACATAATCCCCCCCATCCCAATAATTAAGGTTGTGGCGGCTCTCAAAACCAGATTGAGCATGATTAGAGATTTCATAGGAGTTAAGGCCTACAGCGGAAGTCATATCCTGCGTGACTTCGAAAAGATCTGCTGCGAGATCTTGATCGATGGATGAAACGCCTTTACGAAAGAAATCAGTGCCGGGCTCGATTGTTAGTTGGTAGAGTGAGAGGTGACTCCCGGCTAGATTAAGTACTTGGGCGAGCTCTCTTCTCCATTTATGCAGAGTTTGTCCAGGTCTAGCATAGATAAAATCAAAAGAAACATGGTCAAAGATTTTTTGTGCAGAAGTCATGGCGATTTGAGCCTGATTTGCATTATGGGGTCGACCAAGAAATTTAAGGGCGCTATCATCTAACGATTGAACCCCTAAGGATAATCGGTTTACGCCAGCTGTTCTATATGATGTGAAGCGTGATATTTCTGAAGATGAGGGATTTGCCTCCAGAGTAATTTCTAAGTTCTCGTCTACGAGCCAAGAAGCGCAAGCCATTTCGATAATGGCTTCTACAGTTTTTGAGGCCATTAATGATGGAGTTCCCCCCCCAAAGAAAATACTAGTTAGAACCCGCCCTGGAGTTTCGTCTGCGTAGTGGTAAAGCTCTTTAAGAAATGCGTTTCGCCAACGGCTCTGGTTAATATTTTCTGAGACATGACTATTAAAATCGCAATATGGGCAGACCGTTTTGCAGAAGGGCCAGTGTACGTAAAGAGATATGTCAGAGGTCATGGTCAGAACTATACCAGAAAACAGAGGCAAAAAATAACCTCAGGCTTGCTGCAATTTACGCACATTAGAACCTATTTTAAAAATTGAAGACTGGGCAACGGGCAAAAAAGTTTAGCTAGACTATTTTTGTAAAATTTTTTGGTTTATCTGACGAGTCGTTTACGCCCGCAAAGACAAGCAGTTGCGAGCTGGTTGAATGCGTTTGATCGATGACTATGCAGGTGTTTTTCGTCGGGGGTGAACTCGCCAAATGTTTTGTTGTGGCCGTTAGGCAAGAACATTGGGTCGTAACCAAAACCTAAATTACCACGGGGAGGCCAAACTAGCTTGCCGTGCACAGTCCCCTCAAATGATTCGATATGCCCATCAGGCCACATAATAACTAGGGCTGCGACAAAAAAAGCGCGTTGGTCCTTGTCTCCTAGTTCCTTATTGAGGCGATTCATAGCGGCGGTAAAATTTTTCTCTGGTCCCGCCCAACGGGCAGAGTAAATGCCAGGAGCACCGTTTAAAGCTGGCACCACTAAGCCAGAATCATCAGAGAGTGACGTTTTTCCGGAATTCAGAACGGCCGATGAAGCTTTAATTTTTGCATTTTCGATGAAAGTTTTGCCGTTTTCGATGGGTTCCGGAATATTCAATTCATCGGGAGGTATTACATTAATCCCGAAAGGCACAACAAGCGCTGAGATCTCTTTTAGCTTACCCTTGTTATGGGTAGCGATTACAAGTTTTTTTTCATTAAATTGGCGTGCCACGAGAGCCCTATTCATTTAAACACAGAACGTCACGCTGTAGACTGATGAGCTCTGCACAACCTTTTTTTGCAAGATTCATTAGGTCTAAAAACGTGGTTTCAGAAAATGGAGTAGTCTCAGCGGTAGCCTGAACCTCAACTATTTGACCTCCGCCTGTAATTACAAAGTTTGCGTCG
>MDTB01069022.1_pt1 | contig 12642 bp, 10 predicted proteins | sample 811161 | NCBI WGS metagenome assembly MDTB01 (sample SAMN05326650, study PRJNA326480) | marine metagenome | isolation source: seawater | place: Mediterranean Sea | collected 2009 | reverse complement strand
TAATGATTTCTTTTTTTATAATAGTTTTCTATACAATTAGTTTGTATATTCTTAAAAAGGGAATAGGTATAAGAGATTAAATAATGTTTGTCATAATAGGAGAGGTGGCAGAGTGGTCGAATGCGCTCGCTTGGAAAGCGGGTAAGGGGGAAACTCCTTCAAGGGTTCGAATCCCTTTCTCTCCGCCAAGATAAAATGGACTATATAGAATCAAAATATTTTAGTTACGCAGATCCAGAAGATCCTATTTTAAAAAAAATTTTAATTAGATCTATAGAATTTATTACAGGTCAACCAAAATTATTTAAGCTTTATAGAAGTTATCAAGAAAGACCAGAAGTTTGGAAAAGTTTTTGGGATGGTTGTATAAATTTACTTAAATTAAAAATTAATATTTCAAATTTTGACTTGGATAAAATTCCTGCGACAGGGCCAGCAATTGTTGTAGCAAACCATCCATTTGGAGTTCTTGATGGATTAGTTTTGAGTTGGTTAGTTAGTCAAAAAAGAAATGATTTCAAATTATTAGTTCATTCGCTTCTTTTAAGAGCTCCAGAGACTAAGGGAAACTTACTCCCAATAGATTTTACTGGAGACAAAAAAGCTCTTTTAACAAATTTAGATACAAGAAAAAAAGCAAGAAAACATATATCAAATGGAGGCTGCATTATAATTTTTCCGTCTGGAACAGTTTCTACAACTCTTAAGTTTTATCAAAAAAAATCTAAAGCTTATGATTGCGAATGGAAAAAATTTACATCTAGGCTTATTAAACAGACTGACCCCGAAATAGTGCCGATTAATTTTCCTGGAACCAATTCTCTAGCATTTCAAGTTTTTAGCCATATCAGCCCTGTTTTGAGATCATCTTTATTATTTTTTGAAATCAAAAGAAGAATAAATAGCGAAGTAAAACTTTTTATAGGAGATAGTTTTAAATACTCAAAATTAGGAACTGATTTATCAAACGATGAGCTTGCAGACATGTTAAGAACGAAAACTTATTTATTAGATCAAAATTATTCATCGTCACCTCCATACGGATTGGATCCAGATTAATTTAAAAATTTTAATAAATCCAATTAGTGTACATCTTGTCGTATTCTTGATAAGTTAATTTTAAGGGGTAAGAAGAATTGCTAGTTTTAAGTAGAAAAGAGCATCAAACTTTAGTTATTGGAGATAATATCAAAATAACAGTTCTCGAATTAAAAGGGAATCAAGTGAAACTTGGAATTGATGCTCCTGAGACCATTAAAATCTATAGAGAAGAAATTCACAATAAAATTTCTTAAGTTTCTGTAGAATAAAATGTAAGCGCCCGTAGCTCAGCTGGATAGAGCACGTGGCTACGAACTACGGTGTCGGAGGTTCGAATCCTTCCGGGCGCGCCAAACTTTAGAATTCATAAATACCAGACATTAATATCTGACCCTCGTCGTTATAAGCTCTCACTTCATTATCATCTAATTGTATATTTAATCCTTCATTTACATATGCTGGAGAAGTATTTCTAAAGCTAAATTTTTTTAAAGATTTATTAGAGTTTTTTGATTGAATTAAATTCATAACAAGACTTGCAATTAAAGGACCTTGAACTATCAAATCCTTATAATTTTCCCTTTTTTGGGCATAATTTTTATCAAAATGAATTCTATGAGAGTTAAATGTCAAAGCAGAAAATCTAAATAACATAACGTTACTAGGTGTAATAGTCACTAATTCAGCACTTGGCTTGATAGAGTTTATTTCTTCTTTCGTTTTTGCAACTAAAGGATTCTTATAAACTAAGGTTTGAATTTCTTTTATCATTAACACTTTATCTTGAAAATAATTGTGTTCAATATCAACAAAAAGAAGTTCATTATTATTTTTACCTATTTTTTTTTCTATCTTATCTATTTCAGAAACTCTAATAATTTCTTTATTAACAATTAATTTGTTGTGAAAATTTATTTCGCTGGATGCCCACATACGCTGTTCGAGATTTACAGGCGGTAAGAAATTTCCTTTCTTTATATGTCCGTCATCACTTAAATTTTCTATAGGCTCAGCTGGAAGAGTTAAACACCAATGAATGCCTAGTAGATATGACATATCAATTTCAGCAGTCAGACAAGTTTTGAATTTAGATATTAAAGAATCTGAAATTACATCACTTACAGTTTCTTTTTTATTTATCCATTCTTCATACATAATTTCTATAGATTTCCTAAATTACATTCTTGAATAAAATCACTTACAGCTGAAGCACAGCCTTCCGGGTTTTCTATAACATTAAAATGAGCTGAATCAGGTATCAGAGCAAAAAAACTCATTCTTGCGTTAGGCAATAAATCAACTTTTTTATAATCATTTTTCTCTTGAATATACTGACTTTTATATTGTGATAAATCTTGAGAGACACAATTTGGATATAAATCTTTAATTTCATTTTTAAATAAATTGTATTTGCCAAAATACGGTTGATCAGAAGTTAGTTTTTTCTTTGAATTGAGTTTAAATTCATCCTCTCCTTGAAATTGCATAATTTTTATATTTTTCGGCAAGTATTTTCTATTTTCTATTTCTTTAAGTGAATCTGTTTGAAGCATTGTCTGTCTAACTTTCAGAAGAAACTTATTTGTCGGAGAATTAGCTTTAAATGTTAAATGAGTATATCTGTTGTAAAGCTCCGAACCTTTTTTTGCGTTCATACATTTTTTAAGGAATCCATCTGATCTAATTGCAAATGGAAAATTAAAAAAAGTAATAATATTAAATAGAAATTTTAGTTGCCAAGGGTAAGTAAAAAATCTATGAGGAGGACCGACGCAGATATTTGGAGCTAATTTAGACCATTCTTTTCTATAAAAATCCCAGGCCTGAGCTCCTCTTGAAAAACTTAAGAATAAATTTTCTTGATCCTGCATCAAGTGTTCAAATACTACAACACCTCTATCATGTCCTATAAAGTGAGCTTTAGTTAGGTTAAGCTTTTTTAAAATTAATCCTACAATTTTTGATTGATTTTTATGGTTAAATTTAGGATCTATTCTTACATTCTTATTTGATATTTCTCTATTAAAGGGAATAGTTAAAGAATCAAACATAGCACCTTTATGATTCATAGTTATTTCTGAATAGTTTTCATAAAAAGGCAAATGTAATATAAAAATTTTAAATGAAGGGTTTTGCTTATAAATTTCCGCAGCCATCCACATCATTGACTCGCTTGAATCTGTAGGAATGCCTCCCATCATTATCAAAGTTTCATTTTCACCAGCATCAGAATTTCCGCAATAAGAATATTCATGATCATAGTTGTTCAAATTAATCCTTTCTTTCCTAAAAACTACGTCATCAATTACTAAACTGTCTAAATATTTTTTATTTTCTCTAAAAGAAATTAAAATTCTTATGAAATAAACACTTACAGAAGTATAAATAATTGCAATGAGTTTAAATATAATTTCAAATAAAAGTTTCAAATGATTCATCAATAGCGTAATTTGATGATGAATTATAAATTAAATTAAATTTTAAAGAGAAAAATCATGAAAAAATTACTTTTATTCTTACTTTTTATTTCTCCTTTTGCATATAGTGATGTTGAACTTTGGAGTTCCGAAGGAGACAAGACTATAAAGTTTTATTTAGATCTTGATGTTATTACTAATGAACCTGATAAAGCTATTAAGTTGATAAAAGAAATGGTTATGTTTATAAAAAAGACTGAAAGAAATACTAAATTCTACGAATATTACATTTCTGAAGATAAGAAAAAGATCTCATTAACTGAGCACTATAAAAATGATGCTGCAGCCTTAAAACATGTTGAGGATTTCCAAAACGGTCCTTACCAGGAAGCTTTTTTTGAACTTATGAGTATAAATTCATTTCAGGTCATGGGCCCTGCATCAAAAGAGTTAATTAATTCATTAGATGGATTGACTGATGATTTTAGGAAAAAAGTGGATGGGTTTAAAAGAATTTACTAACTAAAATCTTTAAGCATTTTTCTTAGTTCAAGCTGATGTTGTTCTTCTTCACCTATTAAAGCTCTTGTGTACTCCTCTAAATAAATTGACGCATCTGTTACGACTTTAAGAAGTTTTTTATATAAGCTCAAAGCTAAAAGCTCATGTTCTAAACTTTCTTCTAAAATATCTTTGATAGTATGATTATTAGTTTCCACTATTTTTGCAATTTTTTGAGTTGGATGACCATCTAGGCCAGTAAGAAAATCACCCGCTTTTTGGGCATGCAAAAGAGATTCATTGGCTTGCTCTTTGAGAAATTCAACAATAGGGATTCTATGAGGTCCAGTTACCATTAAAGAAGAGTGAGTGTATCTTACAACTCCTGCTAATTCACATTCCATTATTTCATTGAGAATACTACAAACCTTATTTTCATCTAAATTTTTTAATTCCATAAAATGTATTTTATTACTTTTTTTATTAAAAGTAGCCGATGAGAATTAAGATAACAATGAGAATCGTTTGCAAAATAATAATGAAAATAAAATAATTTTAAAATTTCTTCTGAACTATTTTATTATCTCTAAAAATTAATATTTTTGTATGGATCTAAGAAATTACGATGCAAATTTTTTAGTTTTCTTATAGATAAAAAGTAGTGGATAACTTATTAATACTAATTGAGCATATGATAAAAAAGTATTTCCAATTATATTTATTAAAAATAAATTTGAATTCGCTTCTGAATTAAAAGAAAAAGCAGAAGTTATAGATAACGTGATAAACGTTATAAGAATAAGAGCTAACCAATAATAAATTAAATAAATAATATAATCTTTTTGATTATTTTTCGTTGTCTGCCATGAATTATCCAATGAATTTAAAACAGTCTGTCCTTCTAAAATAAGATAATAAGGGCTATATAAAAGCCTAGAGGCTATATATACACCTGGAATAATAAATAATATTAATCCCCCTATAACTAAAAACCCTGTTATTAATGTAAGTAACAAAACTTTTAAGATTAATTGAAACGAAACTAAATAATAACCAATGCTATCTTTAAGGCTTTGATTTTGAAGGTCAAATGATAGCAATATACAAAAAGCTGTCAAAAAAGGAGTTACTAAAAGATTGGTGAAAATAAAAAGTAAAACTCCCCAAGTAACAAATCTTTCATCGCTTAAGTAAGCATCTCCTGAAGATACTAATAAGCCTAAAAAAATAAAAATAGGAATTGTTAATGAGGTAAATTTCTTATAAGTTTCAAAGTAGCACTTGAATCCTTCTAAAAGTGGGGCTATGGTCATAAGAGATATTATATTCAATTATAGGAGAAAATAATGATAGAAATTTGGTCTAAACCTAATTGTCCATTTTGTGATAAAGCAGAGAATTTATGTTTGCAAAAAAACTTAGATTTTAAAAAATATATGTTGGACGTAGATTATACAAGAGAAGAGTTGTTTGAGAAATTTCCTTCAGCAAGAACATTCCCTCAAATTACAATTGATGGAAATTTGATTGGTGGATACACAGAATTTTCAGCAAAGATTTTAGAAGATAGTTAATACTATGGATCAATTAAATAAATATATTTTATTAATTGATAGTTACTTTGGAAGTGCAGCTTGGTTTCCTCTAACATTGCTTGCAACAGGTATTTTTTTTACGATTTACCTTGGGTTCCCTCAAATAAGAAATTTTAAAAAAGGTTGGAAAGTTTTATCTAAAGGGGGGTTTTCTGGCTCGAAAGGGCTAACTAGTCCTTTCCAGGCTCTTAGCACTGCACTTTCTGGCACTGTAGGTACTGGAAACATTGGCGGTGTAGCAATGGCTATTTTTATAGGAGGTCCTGCAGCACTTTTTTGGATGTGGGTAACCGCTTTTTTAGGCATGACTACTAAATTTGTGGAAGTTACTCTTTCTCATAAATATAGAAAATATGATGAATCTGGTTCTATATCTGGAGGGCCTATGATTTATATGGAAAAAGGGCTTAACATGAAATGGCTCGGATTAATCTTTGCATTCTGTCTTCTTGTTTCAACTTTTGGTTCTGGAAATATGCCTCAAATTGACAATATTTCGAGTACCTTAAACTCAAGTTTTGGCTTTAATACAATAATATCCTCTTTGTTTATTACAGGATTAGTAGGTTTAGTAATTATTGGCGGTATAAACAGAATCGCAAGCTTTGCAGGCTCTATTGTGCCAACAATGGCTTTAATTTATGTAATTGGATCTTTGAGTGTTTTAATTTTTAATTATTCGAACATCTTGCCTTCTCTTTATATTGTTATACATGATGTGTTTAATGGAACGGCAATTGCGGGAGGGTTCTTGGGAGCTTCTTTTTCTACAGCCTTCACTTATGGTGTCGCAAGGGGATTATATTCTAATGAAGCAGGGCAGGGATCTTCTCCAATTGTTCATGCAACTTCTAATACTGAGCAATCGATTGAAGAAGGGTTTGTTTCTATTTTAGAGCCTTTTGTGGATACCTTAATAATATGCACTTTAACTGGTTTAGTAATATTAGCATCAGGAGTCTGGACAGAAAAATATGAAAATGAATTTGAAAGAACTTCTACTTATTATATTTCTTCAGAAGACTCTTCAAAAGAAATAGATGAACAAATAAATGCTTATACAGATTGTAGAGATAAAAACATAAAATGTTATGAAGGAGAGTTAACTGTTCAAGATGGAATTTTGCAGTCAAAGAATGTCATTTTTCACAATAGATCTATTGCTGAAAATGTACTTTTTTTTAAGAATAATGAATTACTTTCTGGCCAGATATTAATAGAAAATGGTTTATTAAAATCAGATGGTATAACTTTGACAGGACACTCGCTAGTTAAATCTGCTGTATTAACCAGCAAAGCATTTAATAAAGGGTTTTTTGGAAGCTATGGAGAATATATTGTTTCAATAGGATTATTGTTGTTTGCGTTTTCGACTATGATTACTTGGTCTTATTACGGTGATAGGTGCACTTTGTACTTATTTGGCAAAGAAGCTTTGATTTATTATAGGGTTTTATATTTAGTTGCAATGTTTATTGCAGGAAGTGGCTTAATAGATACCGAGATTATTTGGAACTTTGCCTTAATAACAGTTGCAGCTTCTACTTTGCCAAATCTAATAGGAATGTTTTTGCTTAGAAAAGAAATGAAACTTATTCTAAAAAATTATCTTATTTCTAAGTAATTTTTAATTATCTAATAAATTTAAAAGAAAAGAGTTATCTATAGAGCTTTCCTCAATAGCATTTAATCTTCCACTTTTACCCGCGTGACCTCCAACCAAATTCATTTTTAAAAGTATTGGATTTCCCGACGTACTATTTTCTCTTAGTTTAGGAACATATTTTGCAGGTTCAAAATACTGCACTTGAGAATCATGCAAACTAGAAGTGACCAATACAGACGGATATTTAGATGGTTTTATATTGTCATAGGGAGAATATTTTTTGATGTATTCATACTCATTTTTATTTGCTGGGTTACCCCATTCTTTATATTCAAATGTGGTTAAGGGAATAGATTCATCTGACATTGTTGTAAGAACATCGACAAATGGAACCGCTGATATAATTCCTTTATACAACTCAGGTTCTAAATTAATGATCGCGCCCATTAAAAGGCCGCCTGCACTTCCTCCCATTGCAAAAACTTTAGCTTCATTACCATAATCTAATTTTATTAAGGCTTTGGTTGCATCTATAAAATCATAGAAAGTGTTCATTTTTTTTAACATCTTACCGTCTTCGTACCACTGCCTACCCATTTCTGAGCCTCCACGAATATGAGCAATAGCAAAGATAAAACCTCTATCTAATAGAGGCAAGATAGAAGTTCTAAAGGAAGCATCAATTATTGCTCCATATGAGCCATATCCATATATCAACAAGGGAGCTTTTTTTAGGTCAATATTTTTTTTATAAACTAAAGAAACAGGAACTTTTACACCATCCCTTGAAGGTATCTTTAATCTTTCCGATTGATATTTCGATGCATCAAAATTATTTATATTTTGAGACCAAATCTTTTCTCTTTTACGTGTTTTATGATTTTCCTTGTAAATACTACTAGGACAATTAGGACTAGAATAACCAAATAATACTTCTGTAGCCTTGAAGTCATTATTTGTACTTAAATAAGAGCTATATGCTGGGTCATCAAATTCTATGTATTCACAGGACAAATTATCTTTCTTAATTTTTTTTAATTTGGGCAGTCCATCTTCTCTTATTTCAATATAAATATATTCTTCAAATGTGACGAAACCTTCTATATAGACATTTATTGAATGCTCTACAACTGGTTTCCAGTTTATAAACTTATTTGGAACATCGTGATTAGTTTTCATAAGTTTAAAATTCTTACAATCATCAGAATTTGTTAAAACATAAAAACATTTAGGATTTTCTTCTATTGAGTATAGATGTCCCTCCTTTCTTTCTAAGAAGCAAATAGGATAAGAATTTTTTTCTTTCAAGTTTAAAAGCCAGGTTTCTGAAGCTTCTGTTTTGCCGATATCAATGACGAGGTAGTTTTTTAATCTAGATTTAGAAATGCCCAAATTATATTCAAGATCTTTTTCTTCATAGATCAAAATATCTCGATCTTGATTATCTCCAATTTTATGTTTAAAGACTTTATTATTGATTAGGGTTTTAGGATCTTTCTTGGTATAAAAAAAATATTCATTTGTAAAGCTCCAAACAACATTTCCAGAACAATTAAAAACACCTTCATCAACTATTTCATCTTTTTCTATATTTTTGACCTTTATATTAAATTCTCTTCTGCCTGATAAATCTTCACCATACGCTATTAGAGAATGATCAGGTGAGGGCGAAATACCCGAAATACTAAAATATTCTTGATCCTTCGCTAATGCATTTAAATCCAACAACAATTTAATATCTTTATTTTTTTCTCTGTAATAACGGCTGTATTGTTCATTTAATGAAATTTCAGAAAAATATAAATAATCATCTTTTCTTATTTTCATTGATGTTTCTTTATCTGGAAGCTTTTTTAACATTTCATTATAAATTTCATCTTTATAATTAGTCCGTTCCTCAAACCACTGGGAAGAATAATCATTTTCTTGCTTTAGATAAGAAATTATTTCTTTATCTTTTCTAAAGTCGTCCCTAAGCCAATAATATTCATCAGTTCTTATGTCTCCATGAGCTTTCAGTTTCTTAATTATTTTTTTTGGTTTAGGTGGATTATTCACTATGAATTAAAGATAAATAAAAAAAGTGCAGAAGAAGAAATAGAAAAAATAGAGGTCATGATTAAAGCGAAGAATCCAAAAGCCATATATAAGTTTTCATCTATTATTGTATTAAAAAATTTATTTTTAAGAAAAATAAAAAATTTATAGCTATATATAAATGTAAAAAAAAATACGATAGCTGATAAAATGTAAATCATATTTAAATACTATCTTAAGAGGCAAAGATTTATTAGATGGATTCCTTTTAAGAATAATCATATTATCAATTACTTTATGTTCATGTCTAAACAAACAAATTGTCTTAGGAGAATTTTTAAGTTTTTCATGTTTCATTCTAAAAATTCATAATCGGAGAGAAGATGCTAAAAAATTATGCTTTAACAATATCTATTTCTTCAGTCGTCCTTTTTTTTCTTCTTTATTTTTTATTTGCTTACTCAGGAACTATGTTAACTGTTGAAGCTGGATATCAGATTGGAGAAATCTCAAGATGGTGCGAAAGAATTAGCTCTGGATATTTTAGAGAACCATCAAATGCTCTAAGCAATATTGGCTTTATCTTGACGGGAATTTTTATGGTTTGGATTCTTTCAAGGGAAGAAGTTACCGGTCAGAATTTTTTTATAGGATTTACATCTATTTCGGTTCTTTATGCTTCAGCATCAATTTTTCTAGGTCCTGGGTCTATGATGATGCACGGTACTCATACAGTCTGGGGTCAGTGGATCGACAATGTCAGTATGGTTGCTTATATAATTATTCCTTGGCTATTAAACTTTAAAATTTTAAATGGGTGGACAGAGAACCAATTTTTGACAGCTTATTTTGCAATATTATTTTTATTTTCTATTTTAAGTTGGTTCTTCGGTTCAGAATTGGGAATAGATTTTAGTTTGTTTGGATTGTCCATTGGTTTATGGATAATTTCTGAATTTTTATATAACTTCTATTCCACCCTGATGAGGTTTCTGTCAGGTTTTGTCGGGTATGTAGTTCTTTGGTTATTTGGAACTTCACCTCTTGAAGTATTTATTAATTTACAAGATTTTTGGTGGACACTTTTCTTTTGGCTACCGGGGCTAATTGCTACGCAAAAACCGGAAAGCAAAAGGAAATATAACCCTTGGTTTTTTGCTGGATGTTTCTTTTATATTTTAGCCTTCACGATTTGGTTGCAAGGAAATTTAATAGTAAATCCTGATTCTGAATGGTGTTATCCAGACTCAATTATTCAACCTCATGCGTTATGGCATATAATTTGTGCATTAGCCACGTTATCCTTTTTCTTTTTTTACCGAACTGAAAAAAGGTTGAATACTAATTAGCAATTTACGATAAATTATTTGAACTTTATTATGAAGAAATTACATAATTTCTTTTTACTTTTAATTATTTATAGCTCAAGTTTTTACAGCTTCGCTATGAATATAGACGGCCTGTTAAATGAAAGTGAATGGGAAAATGCACAAGAATTTGATGATTTCTTAACTGTTTTTCCTAATAACCAATCAAAGCCTAAATATAAAACCAACGTAAAATATTTTTCAACTAGTGAGGGTATTTATTTTGGTATAACAAATTCCCAACCGATATCTGAGCAAACCTTGCAACAGCACTCAAGAGATTACTTTTATGCTGATGTTGATCGAGTAGTTTTAATGATAGATTTCGAAGGCAAGGGCAATGTTGGATATGAATTTACTGTTTCGTTAGGAGATTCTTTAAGAGATGCAATTGTAATAAATGAAAATGAAATTTCTCAAAATTGGGACTCAATTTGGTTCGCTAAAACCCATCAAAATTCTAATGAATGGTTTGCTGAATACTTTATTCCTTGGGGCGTTGCTCCGATCCCTGAGGAAACAAGTGACAAAAGGAAACTTAAGATAACTGTTGCTAGAAAAGTTCACCAAGATGCTGAATATTATAATTCTTCAGGTCTTTGGGTAATGCAAACTCCATTTTTATCTAAGTTTCAAACTATCTATGTAGATAATTATGAATTAAATAAAGAGAATAAATCTTTTGAATTCTTTCCTTACATAAGTACAACTAATGATTTTATTGAAAACAATAGCAGCATTAACATTGGGGGTGAGCTTTTCTGGGATATTGATTTTCAGTCAAAACTGGATATCTCAATAAATCCTGATTTTGGCCAAGTAGAAAGTGATGATGTGATAGTAAATTTTTCTGCTAATGAAACTTTTTATCCAGATAAAAGACCATTTTTTACTGAAAATCAATCTTTGTTTGAAATTGCCGGTCAAGACTTGAGATTCATAAATACTAGAAGGATTGGGGCGATACCTGATAAATGTTCAAATACAGATAAAAGCCATTTAGGACAATGCAGCGACTATAGAAACGATTCGACAGACATAAATGCAGCTCTTAGATATACAAAAAAAGGAAAAATAAATGAATACGGTTTTTTCGTTGCATTGGAAGATAATACAATTTTTTCTAAAGGAAGAGATTTTTTCTCTGGACGGTTTAAAAGAAACTTAAATAATTCCAAAGGAACAGTAGGGTATTTGGTAACTTCAGTCGATAGACCTTCAATAAATCGGAAAGCATTCGTTAATACAATAGATTTTGATTACAAACCTTCTGGTTCTTCTAGATTATATGGTTGGCTTAGCAATGCCAATGTGAAAGAAGAGGGAATAGAATCAAATGGGTATGGCTTTCGTTTGGCTTACTCTAACAGGTCAAGTAAAAACTTTTTCTCTAACTATTTCATTAATTATCATGACAAGAATTTCAATATTAATGACATGGGTTATATAAAAAAATATGACAACATTTCTATTGGTGCGAATTACGACATAGAGAGAATCAATAAGAATAAAAATTCTTTAATTTCTCAAACGATTTTAGAATTTGATATTACCCATGACAGATCTGACAAAGGAAATTATAGCGGTGGAATAGATTTTGATGTTTTTTATGAGCTTCAATATAAAGACAGCTCTTCATTGAAATTTGCTTGTTATTGTAATTTTATAGGCGGTGTAGATTTTGAAGAAACTAGAAAAAATCCGAGTTCTCCTTTTATTGAAAATCTACCTGGTGCCTACATGTATGTTAATTATAGATCGCCAAGTACATCAAAAATTCAGTCTACATATAAAGTTGCCTATGGAACTTTTGGGTATGAAACAGAAGATTCAAATACAGATCTAAGAAATGAATCATATACAATTTCTTATTCGAACGTTTTTAAACCAACTAGCACTGTTCAATTAAATATAGAATGGTTTGAATATCAAACTCGATCCAACTGGAGCATTTGGAGAGAAAATAATTTATTTGGTTATTTTGACAAAGAACAAATCTCTTCTAGCTTGAGCTTAGATATATTTAGAGGAAACAATCAAGAATTTAGAATTAAAGGTAAAATTTATGGTATCAAAGG
>MDTB01145510.1_pt1 | contig 12643 bp, 13 predicted proteins | sample 811161 | NCBI WGS metagenome assembly MDTB01 (sample SAMN05326650, study PRJNA326480) | marine metagenome | isolation source: seawater | place: Mediterranean Sea | collected 2009 | reverse complement strand
CGTTGATAGGCTGGATGTGGAAGCGCAGTAATGCGTGCAGCTGACCAGTACTAATAGCTCAATTGGCTTGATTTATGCACTGAAAAAAATTTTTGAGATTTAGCGATATAGTTATACTTTTTTGATTTCTTCTAAAAAAGCCTTGGTACTGCATATATTAAATAGACTTTGAGTATTAATATCGGCGAAGTTTTTTTTTAAATTTTTATCAAATGATTTTAAGAACTCATTATAATTAATAAATTCATAAATAGGATTTTTATTATCTTGATCGTAGAACCATTTTCTAAATTTTTTATTTTTAAAAGAAAACACAGATGAAAATGTTGCGTTAAAACCTTTTTTCTCTCTGTTTAATCGAATTCTATCATCTAAAACTGTTTTAGAGCTCAGCCTTAACAAATATTTACTATAAGCATTTTTCATAAATAAATTTGATGGAATTTTGAATGAAAGTTCCACTAACTCCTTATTTAAAAAAGGTGACCTATTTTCAATAGAATAATACATAGAATTTAAATCATCGTCTATTAAAGCCAAAGGAACTGTTTGAAATAACAATTCATTTAACATTTTATTTCTCAAGAGATTTTTACAAAAAAATTTTTCTTTTTTATCTTTTTTTTGGTGAAAATTTAAATATTTATTCTCCAACAAAGTAAAATGACTTTTTATTTTCTTATTGAAAATATTTTTATATTCATCATTTCTTATTATTGGTAGAATATATTTTTTCCAATTTTTATAAAAAATATTTTTTTTTTCATTATTTTTAATTGAGTTAAAGTAAAGTGAGTAATGATGGTAATATCCTGTAAAAAGCTCATCTGCACCATTACCTGTTACGCTAATTTTAATATTGTCTTTTTTCATCTCCTTATAAATACGAGATTGCAAAAAGAAACTTATCGTAGAAATCGGTTTATCATGATAGGCAGTCAATTTTTTCAACTCTGGTATGTAATCGGTCCTTGTGGACAATCTTATTTTTTTATTTTTGATTTTGTATTTCTTAATTATAATATCAATTAATTTCTCCTCATTATACTTTTCATTACTATCGTCAATTATCGAATACGTATTTATATTTATATCCATTTTTTTTTAATAAAACTGAGTATGAAATTTGAATCAATTCCACCACTAAGAGAAAGCCCAATTTTTAAGTCAGTATTACATATTTCTTTAATTTTATTTTCAAAATTTTTTTTGATCAAATCTTTACATTTTTTTTCAGAAAACTTTTTTTCACTTATCTTAGGCTTCCAATAGATATACTTTTTTACTTGAAGATTTTTTTTTATAATAAGACAGTTTCCTGAATTAAGTTTAAATATATTTTTAAAAAAAGATTCATCAGATTGCTCTATAGATTTGTAACCATGTTGCAAATATCTAAAAATTTTTTCTTTATTTAAATTTTTGTAGTTTTCCATTAAAATTCTGATGAATCTAGTTTCTGAACCAAAAAAAAAATTATTTTTGTCCTTAAAAAAGTAAAGTGGTTTCTCTCCCAATCTGTCCCTCGAAATAAAAATAATTTGTCTTTTTTGATCAAAAATAGCAAAAGACCACATACCTTCAAAATAATTCACACATTCGGTCCCAAATATTTTGTACATTTGTAATATTAACTCCGTATCAGAGGTTGTTTTTAATTTTAAACCATATGATCTAATAATTTTTTTAATCTCTTTTAGATTATAAATTTCACCGTTATAAATTATTGAAATATTTTCTAACCTCATTGGTTGATTTGACCTCAAAGTTCTGTCTACTATTTTCAGTCTGGACGATAGTAAATATAAATTATTGTTACCTAAAAATTCATGCTGAAAAGCCTGACTATCAGGACCACGATTTTTCATTGCAAAAAGTGTTTTTTTAATAATTGCACTGCTAAGTTTTTTTTGTCCTATATATCCACTAATTCCACACATTTTACGAAAGTATTGTTTTTTTTACAAGTTGTCCAAGATTGATATTTTTTTTTAGTTTTTTATTTAAAACTTTATTTATCTCGTTAGCATGAAAAAATTTAGCCGGTCTAGCGTAACTTAAATTATCTAAACTTAATCTTTGTCCTTTTTTTAAATTTTTATTAGCTATAATTCCTTTCATAAAATTTTTCTTATCTTTTTTGAGATTTGGATTAATTTTTTTTTCATATTTTCCTAAAAGTTTATTAAAATTATCACCAATAATTCTTAAATTTTTAACATCTAATTTATTAAGAGAGAGACTATGATCTCTAAATTTTCTTTTTTTGTTATCTGTGAAATGAAATTCAATTACTCTTGCTCCAAGAATTATAGAAGCTAAGCAAGCGTTTATACCCTTCACATGATTTGAATATCCCATGGTGAGATTAAATTTATCCTTGAGATAATTAATACTTAATAAATTTGCATCTTCATCATTCACAGGGTAGCTCGAAACGCAATGCATAAGAATTAATTTATCTTTAAAGTTTTTACGGTATTTTTTTTTTATAATGTTTAAAGATTTTTTAATTTCTAAAAGATCTGAAATTCCAGTGGATAAAATGATTTTAAGATTACATTTCAAGATTTTGTCTATAAGAAATTTAAAATTTAAATCCCCGCTTGCAACTTTGATTACACTCGAATATTTTTTTATATATTTTACCCAGTCATGTGAAATTGGTGTAAATAAAAAATTAATTTTAATTTTTTTACAATATTTAATAATTTTGTTAAAATCTGCTTCGCTGAAATAAAATTTTTTAATCCTTTTATATCTTACTTCACTTGTTGAATGATATTTCTCTGGAGTAAAACATTGGAATTTCACTACATCAGCACCTGCAGACTTAGCGTCCTTGATTAATTTTATACATCTCGACATACTTCCTTCATGATTTACACCTATCTCAGCAATGTATAAGATTTCTTTGTTTAAATTTTTACCGAATAAATTCATTATTTAATTTACATTAATTCTTTTAAGATGAAATAAATTTGATCTATTATCATTAAAACCAAAATTTGCTGAAGGGCAAATCTTAATACCTTCCTTTTTTAAAATCTTGATTTCTCTTTGACCATAAGTTCCTTTTGTTCCTTCTGGATAACTAAAATGTTTTATCTTTTTCTTAAGTTTTTTGTTTATTGCTCTAATCGTAAAACTAATATCATTTTTAATTTTTTTATTACTTAAGCGACTTAATATATCGTGATTCTTAGAATGGCCACCAATAGTAGATAGTTTATTTTTACTCATTCTAATGACGTTTCCCCAGTTCATTTTTTTAAAAATAGAAAAATTTAATTTTCTATAATTTTTTTTAAACTTTAATTCATCTGCTATTTTGTCAATAAATTTATATGGATCAACTTTTCTGCTACCTTTTAAAATTTTTCTTATTTTTTTCAAAAAATAAATCTTTGATTTTTTAGTTTTAGAAAATTCAAATTTTCCTAGTGTAGTTTTAAATTTTCCACCACCACTTTTTTCGACTATATACTCAATTTGGTCTGTCCAACTAGATAAACCATAATTTATAAAATTATAAGTTAAATAAAAAACTGCTGGAAAATTAAAATTTTTTAAAATTGGTAAGGCGACACTAAAGTTATTATAAAATCCATCATCAAAGGTAATTACAAAAGAATAGTCATCAAATTTCTTTTTAAATTTAATTCGATTATAAGCTTCATCAATTGAAATGCATTTTCCTTTAATTGATAACTTTTTGAGAATTTTTATAAATTTCTGTTCTGAAATATGTTTATTTGTATAATTAATCACATTAAATTTTTCTTTTCTATAAACACCATGAAATAGAAAAATGACGCACTTTTTCTTTCTTAAATACTTTTCGTAATTTTTAGTCATCTTAATTTTATTTTTTTTTGAAGTTCATTTTTTAAAACTGCAGGCATAAAAGAATAATAACGACCTTCTTTCTCTTGTTTTTTAAAACGTAGTTTAATTTTTTCTTTTAAATTAGATAAAAATTTTAAGGCTTGTTTCAAACAAACTTCTGTATTCATTGATCTTAGTTCATATATTTTGGTATTGTGGTTAATCTTTATTTTTTCTCTATATAGTATTTTTCCAGTATCTAATTTATGAGCAGCTAAATGCATGCACGTTTCGACAGAATTAAAGTCTCTATGGTAAATAGCCCAATAATGTGAATCTAAACCTCTATATTTTTCTGGATTGCCGCCATGAAAATTAAAAATTTTATTTCTAAATTTTTTATAGTTTTTTAAATTTAATTTTTTGGTACCAAAAATAAGAATATACTTTGTTTTTTTTTTTTTCAGTAAATTTATTACTTTTGACGAATTGATATCATGCGTCGAGTATGTTTGAGGTAAAAACTTTGGCTTAGAATTTTTAAACCATTTATTCTTTTCAAACTTTTCTCTATATGACTCAAAAGTAACTTTTGTTTTAAAACTTGGAGCAACTTTATTTTTTTCAATAATGCAAAAGATATTTGTATTTTTTTTTAAAATAGAATTCGCAAAATACATATGGTGTAAAGTTTTTGTAGTTAAAAGAGCTATCATAATGTTTTAAAATCTTTTATATATTTCTTATCTGGCTTCAATTGGATTATCTTTATACTTTTTTTTCTGCATTTAACAAAATATTCTTTACTTAATTTAATTTTAAAAATTTTACCAATATTTACTTTTGGGGATAATCTAGACTCTACGCACCGTATTAATCTAAATTTTTTTTTATTATTAAAAAAAAAAGCTCCTTTATATGGAGCGCTTTGAGCTCTTACAAGATTGTAAACAGCATTATTACTTTTATTAAAATTTATTAAAGCATCTTTATCAGTCCTTTGTTTAAAATACGATTTTGAATAAGGTTGTTTTGTTAAAGGTAGATTTTTTTCTAAAATCTTAATTGCTTTTAAAGTTAAATTTAAAAATAATTTGTTAGCTTTATTTTGGATCATTTCAATATTAAATCTCTTATCATTTTTAAAATTAGTTGAGCATATTATGTCACCTCCATCTAAAAGATTATTAATCTTTATTATGGTAATACCAATTTTTCTTTCATTTTTTAAAATTTGCCAAACTAAAGGAGATCCACCCCTATAAATTGGAAGTTTTCCTGCGTGTAAATTTATAATACCAAATTTACAAATATTAAAGAATTTAGGTTTAAATTTATGAGGAAACCCTGCGGCTATGATTAAATCTAATTTTTTTTGTTTTATGTTTGAAAGAATTTTTTTACTTTTAAGGTTATTTATTATTCTTAAGTTTTTTTTACTTAACTTAGAAATAATTTCTTTATTTAAAAACTTTTTGGTGACTATATTATGTATTACAAATCCTTTACTTTTTAAAAAATAGGATAGTTTTAGACCTCTTGTATTATTAAAAAATATAGCAATCTTACTTATTTTATTTTTTTTCAATAGCGTTGTTACTTTTTATATTAAATATGTTAATTATACTTGTATTAAACGTTAATTTAAGTATTGTTCACTTTTTGAACAATGTCAATATTTATAATATAAAGGTACAAAATATATGAAAATCAAAACATTAATAGGTAAGTCCTGTGATATCTCTTTATTAAAAGGTATTAATTATAAGAGTTTTCTAAAACAAAATTTAATATCAAAAATCGTTGCAAAAAATTTTTTAAAAGCAAAAGCTAAAGATAAAGAGAAAACACTTATTTGTATTATTTGTGGTAGTAAAAAATTTAAATTTGCTACCTCAGTTTTTTCTATTGAGTATATTCAGTGCAAAAAATGTGACCATGTAATGCGAAAATATAGTTACAAAAAAAATTTTTTAGAAAAATTTTGGAAAAAGAAAGGGGATGTAATAGCAGTACATTCTGATAAAGGGCAACAAAAATATAGGAGTAAATTTTTAAGCTTACCAAAAGTAGAAATGATTATAAAATTTTCGAAAAAGAAAAAAAACTTTAATTGGCTAGATCTTGGCTGCGGAAATGGTGAATTTTTACAATCAGTTGAGAGAAAAAATATTAATGGATTTGGATTCGATTTGAATCAAAAAGATATCGAGTTTGCAAAAAAAAAAAAATTGAATGTTTTAAGATCTGATATTGAGGGTTTTCAAAACCACATCATAAATAAAGGTATCAAGTTTGATGTTGCCACCGCTACTGGTTACTTCGATGTTATTAATGATCCAGATAGAGATCTCAAGATTGTAAATAGGAATATGAATAGAAACGGCATTTTGATGATTGATGTACCTAATTACGAATCTGTTACCCACGACATGATACGATTATTTCCTAATGAATCTATAAGGCATTTAAGTGCGGTACAAAGAAGCTCTTTCACATTAAAAAGTTTAAAATATCTCTTAAGTAAAAATGGTTTTAAACCTATTTTTAGATGGGTGTACGGATTAGATTTGTATATGATTATGAATTACCTGTCTCTTAAAAATCAACATGTTGAAAATTCAACAGTTATGTCAGTTCTAGTGAAGAGATATAATGATTTCCAAAAAATATTCGACGAAGAAAAGACCTCCGGAACATTATTTATCATATCAAAGAAAATTAAGGAGATATAACTTTGTCAAATAGAGATTCGGTAGGAGTAATCGGCTTAGGTTACGTAGGATTACCAATGCTACGATTATTATCTCAGAAAAAAATTAACTCTTTCGGCTTTGACATAGATAGAGAAAAAGTTTCAAAAATTAAAAAAAATATTTCTTATATATCTGATTTAACCAATTCTGATTTAAAGATAATAAATAAAAGTCAAATATTTACAATGAATGAAATTGAAAATATTAAAAAAGTTGACTACATAATCTTTTGCCTTCCTACCCCACTTACTAAAAAGAAATCACCAGATATGACATTAATTAAAAATGCTTTTAATAAAATAAAAAAATATTTAAAAAAAAATCAAACAATAATATTAGAGAGCACAGTCTATCCTGGAGCTACTAAAGATATTTTTTTAAACTATTTAGAAAAAAAATTTTACTTAGAAAAAAACTATTTCCTTTGTTATTCGTCTGAGAGAATAAGTCCAGGCCAAATAAACAAAAATAAGTATAAATACTTTTTACATAACACAACTAAAGTGATAAGTGGTTTTGGCAAGAACTCAGTTAAAAAAATTAAACATTTATACAAAAAAATATTTAAACAACTGTTTTTAGCAAAAAACCTTGAAATTGCAGAAATGTCCAAACTCCTTGAAAATTCATATAGGTCTGTAAATATAGGTTTAGTGAATGAACTTAAAATTATTTGTAACAAACTAAAATTAAATATCCATGAGGTTTTAAAAACATCCGAATCAAAACCCTTTGGATTTAATGTATTTTTTCCGGGACCAGGTGTTGGAGGTCACTGTATACCAATCGATCCAGTTTTTATTAAGTGGATTGCAAAAAAGAATGGAGTTAGAGCAAATTTCATCGATTTAGCCAGAAAAACTAACATAAAAATTTCAAATTGGGTTTTAGATGAAATATTTAAGTATGACAAAAAAATCAAAAACAAAAAAATTAAAAAGAAAATTTTAATAATAGGAATGGCTTACAAAAAAGATGTCAATGATACTAGAGAGTCTCCATCTTTAAAAATTTATAAAACATTATTGAATTATAATAATGTTGTTGACTATCATGATAATAAAGTTCCTAAACTTTTAATTAATAATAAGGAAATTTACTCCAAATCTCTTAATTTATGTAAAATTTATGATTATACAATTATATGTACTGATCATAGCTACTTGAATAAAAAAAAAATTAAAAAAGACTCAAAAATAATATTTGATACAAGAGGAATATTTGCAAACCATAATTCAAAAAAGATAGTGAGATTGTAAATGATAAAATTTGCTAGACCATTAGTTGACGAAAAAGTTTTAATCAAAATAAAAAAAATTATCAGTAATGGTGTTTTTGTCCACGGACAATTAACAGAAAAATTTGAGTCTTTACTAACGAATTATTTTAATTTAAAAAAAAAATCATTATTAACAACTTCTTCATGTACTGCTTCATTACACCTCTATTATTTAGCTTTAGGTTTAAAAAAAAAAGATGAAGTAATTATGTCTGCACAAACACATGTAGCTACAGCTCACGCTGTTGAGATTTGTGGAGCTAGACCAGTATTCGTAGATTGCGAATTAGAAACTGGAAATATTGATTTAAAAAAAAATTGAACAAAAAATTTCTAAAAAAACAAAATGTATTTGTATTACTCATTTCTTGGGTAAACCTGCAAATATGTATGAAGTTATAAAGATAGCAAAAAAAAATAATTTGAAGATTATAGAGGATACAGCTTTATCAATAGGTTCTAAAATTGGAAGTAAATTTAGCGGCACCTTTGGAGATGCAGGAGCGTTTTCTTTTCACCCGGTCAAAATAATTACAACAGGTGAAGGAGGAGCAATTATTCTTAAAAATAAAAAAGATTATGAACTAATTAATTCCATAAAATCTTTTGGTTACGACATTGCATCACCTAATAAAAGAAAAATACCAGGTAATTATAACATAAATCATTTAGGTTTAAATTATAGAATGAGTGAAATAGAGTCTGCTATTGGCATTAATGAATTAAAAAGAATTAATAAAAAAATTACAGTTAGAAAAAAAAATTTTAAATATTTTATTTCTAAAATACAGAATCTTAAAAATTTTATTATATTAAATACAGAAACAGACCTTAAATATAAATCTAGCTATTATTGTCTCACAATAGTATTAAATAATCAAAATAAGTTAAACAGAGATAAAATTATTCTAAAATTAAAAAAAAAAGGAATCCAAACTAGTATATACTATCCCCATCCGGTTCCATTATTAAACTATTATAAAAAAAAATATAATTATAAAAAGCAAAATTTTAAAAATGCATGTCGAATTGCATATAATTCTATTTCATTTCCTATTGCACCACACATTAGTTTTAAAGAAATAAATCATATGGCTAAGGAAATAAAAGAGTTAATTGGGTAATGTATTTATGAAAAATAATTTTTTTTCCAAAAAAACATATGATTTAGCTTTAATTGGTTTAGGAACATCGGGTAAAGAACACTTAAGATATTACTTGAAAAAAACAGAAGTAGAAAAAATATTTGTGTCCGATTTTAAAAAGCTAAAAAATTTTAAAAATAAGAAAATAATCTTTGATCCTAAATTAAAAAAATTCAAATTTTCTAAAAATCTTAAAATAGTATCTATAAGCAGTTACGATCAGGATCATTTTAATAAAATAATTAAATACTATCCAACTGCTCATATCTTTGTTGAAAAACCTCTTTGTAGAAAATTTATAGAAATTAAAAAAATTTTTAAGATGATAAAAAAGATGAATTTTAAATATTTATTGAATTCAAATTTAGTTTTAAGAAAGGCGAAAATTTTTAATCAAATTTTAGATCAAATTAGAAAAGGTAAGTTTGGCAAAATTTATTATTTTGAGGGTGATTATCTTTATGGTAGATTAAATAAACTATTACGTGGCTGGAGAGGTAAAGATAATTTTTACAGTGTATTTCTTGGAGGAGGTATACACATGGTAGATTTGATGATTAAATTTATGCAATCACTACCTTACAACGTTAGCTCTTCCTCCAATAAAATTGTAACTTCTCAAGATAAATTTAAATTTAATGATTTTGTGCAAAGCACTTTTCATTTTAAAAATGGCGCAATAGGAAAAATAAGTGCTAATTTCGGTTGTGTGCACAAACATCAGCATGTAATAAAAGTTTTCGGAACTAAAAAGTCCTTTATTTACGATGATATGGGCGCAAGAATTTTTGAAAGAAGAGATCCTGCTAAATCAAAAAAAATAAAAATAGGAAAAAAAATTTATAATGGAAAAGCTTGCTTGCTTCCTGACTTTTTTTCGAAGATTAAAAGTGGCAAAAAACATTCGAAAGATATAATAAAAGAAATCAACTTGATTTCAGCTTGTGTCTTTGCTGATCAAGCAGTTGCGAAAAAGAGAAAATTAAAGATAAGATATTTTAAATAATGAGAAAAAAAATTTTAATCATTGGAGGAGCAGGATTTATTGGCCATAATTTAGCAATTTATTTGAAAAAGAGGAAACTAGATGTTCTCTCAGTAGATAATTTGGAAGTCAATAATTTCGGTTATGTAAGAAAAAACGTAAAAGACAGATTTAAAAAAAAACTTTATCTTTCATTTTTAAAAGAGAGGTTAAGTTTGTTGAAAAAAAATAAAATAAAATTAAAAAAGTTAAATGCCATTAATAAAATTGCTATATCTAAATTGATTAATGAATATAAACCTGATTTTGTTATACATTTAGCTGCTGTTTCACATGACAATAGATCTAATGCAAACCCTGATGAAGCTTTTGAAAATAGTTTTAGAACGTTATTTAGCACTTTGGAGGCTATTAAGTTTAAAAATATAAGGCTGATATATTTCTCATCTAGCATGGTTTATGGAACATTTAAAAAAAATTTAGTTACAGAGAGAGATTTTTGTAACCCCATTGGAATCTATGCAAGCTTAAAGTTTTCAGCAGAACAGTTAATAAAGTCATATTCTAATGTTTTTTCTACTATTTATACGATAGTAAGACCTTCTGCACTATACGGAGAAAGATGTATAAGCAATAGAGTCATCCAAGTGTTTTTAGAAAACGCCTTTCAAAAAAAGAAAATATCGATTAAAGGAAATGGTCAAGAAAAACTAGATTTTACATATATTAAAGACCTATGTTATGGAGTTCATCAAATTATTAATAAAAAAAATAAATCAAAAAATCAGATTTTTAATATCACCTTTGGAAAAGGAAGGTCTATAGATAATTTAAAAAAATTAATAATAAAAAAATTTAAAGATCAAAAAATTGATTATTTGCCTTGGGATAAATTAGTTCCGAAAAGAGGTACACTGTCTACATTGAAAGCAAAAAAGAGAATTAGCTATATTGCGAAATTTAAATTAGAAAAAGGTTTTGAACAATATTATAAATGGTATAAATTAAAAGTAAATGAAATTAGAAAATAACATAGATTCTAAAAAATCAAATAGCGAAGCTCTTTTATCTAAAAGTGTTGGAAAAAAATTCTCAAAAATCGACACAGAAAAAATTTTGTACGATCATTTATATCCTAAATTTGGACAAAGGTTTTTAGATTATAGAAAAAAATATGAAAATTATCTGAATGATGATAACCACGAAAAATTACCGTCTTTTCCGGTATCTTTAATTCTAGAACTTGTAAATCGATGTAACCTTGAGTGTGTAATGTGCTATCAAGGTTTTAGAAATGATACAAAAAAAAGTACCCTTGACTTAGAAGTTCTTAAAAAACTATTTTCAGAATTTAAAAAAGAAAAACTTGATGCTTTGCTACTAAGCACCTCAGAAACCTTGTTACATAAAAACTATACAGAAATTTTAAAAATGGCCGAGGAAGCTGAAATAATGGATCAATTTTTATTTACTAATGGCACACTTCTTAATGAAAAAAATAGCCAATTAATTTTAAATAGTTCTTTAACCAGACTATTTGTGTCTATAGATGCTGCTACGGATAAAACTTATGACAAAGTAAGAATCCCAGTAAATAAGAAAATTATTAATTCAAATAGATTAACTCTCATTGAAAATAATGTGAAAAATTTTGTAAAGTTAAGAAATGCTTTGGGAAAGAAACTTCCATTAGTAAGAGTTTCATTTGTAGCTCTACAAAGTAATCACCATGAAATAGATGATTTTGTTAAAAAATGGGAAAACATTGTTGATAGTGTAGAGATCCAAAAAGAAAGCTCTATAGATTTTTACAAAGATTTTGAAAAAAGTTTAAATAATATAAATAAAAAAAAATTAGATACTTATAATTGCAATCAACCCTGGGGCCAAGTAACTATTCACTCTGATGGTACTATAGGGCCCTGCTGTAACACTATAGGACGAAATTTACCTATCGGAAATATTCATGAAAATACAGTTAAAGAAATCTGGTCAGGTATCAAAATGAACAAGATAAGATCTGAGTTTAAGTCCAATTCTCCAAACAAAGTTTGTCAATTGTGTATAGAGAACGAGAAAATTAACTACTAAATTATTGACCTTAAACTCCAGTGATTTTTAATAAATTCATAACCAATTGGTCTTTTATCATTAAATTTTTCGCTTTACTTACCTTAGCACACTTAATATGTTCAATTATTGAACAACAAAATTATATATAAATGGCTTTTTTGTGAAGTGCGGAGCTATGGTTAAATCTTTAAAAAAAGTAATAATATTTGACTCTAAGACTTTTCCTAAATCTTTTGTGCTAAATGTAAAAAAGATAAATACTTTTCAATATCTAATTATAAAAACAGAAGATAAAGAAAGATTGTATAAAGAAATTCCAAATACAAGCGTTTTGATTAACTGTCCAAGAAAATATTTTAATGAAAATCTTTTTAAAAAATTCAAGAAAATGGAATGGATTCACACGGCTGCAGCAGGGGTGGAGGAATATTTAATCCCGTCTTTTGTCAAATCAAATATTGTATTTACTAATGGAAAGATTTTACAAGGCCCTGAAGTAGCTGACCATGCAGTAGGTTTACTTTTGGCTTTAACCAGAAATATAAAACTTCATATCATAAAAAAAAAATCTAAAATT
>MDTB01108853.1_pt1 | contig 12643 bp, 4 predicted proteins | sample 811161 | NCBI WGS metagenome assembly MDTB01 (sample SAMN05326650, study PRJNA326480) | marine metagenome | isolation source: seawater | place: Mediterranean Sea | collected 2009 | reverse complement strand
GCTATTCAAGGTCACGGTACAACATTGAATACTTGGGTTGAAGATACAACCGGAACGCCTAACAAATTTTATAAAGTCGAAATCGATTATTAGTATTTTAGAAATTTTTTAATGTATACCAATATTTTATCATCCTTTCGTGTTTTAGCTTATTCTTTGTTATTTTATACCTTAACTATATCTACGAGTTTAGGATCAGACTTAAAAGAATCTAGCTCGTCTGAGTTATCAGGCAAAAGGCCGAACATAATAATGTTTTTGGCAGACGATCAAAGTATTACAGATCATACTACTTATGGTAATAAAAAAGTTCCTACTTTCGTTACTCATGAATTCAGTAAAGAATCTTTAATTTTTAATAATGCATTTACTGGACAAGCTATTTGTGCACCAAGCAGGTCCATGTTGTTGACTGGAATGTATCCTCTAAAAAATGGATGTTATATAAATCATACTGCAATTAGGCCAGGCGTTAAAACATTGCCCTCATATTTAATAGAATTGGGCTATGATGTGTTACTTGTTGGTAAATCTCATTTGAAGCCCAGTGGGCAATTTCCATGGACAAAATGGATACAGCCAGTAGTGAAAGAGGGATACCCAAGGCCTGGTATTTCCGTTAAAGAAGTTGATAAATATATAGCTGAAAGCGTGCGGCCTTTTTGCATTATTGTTGCTAGTGAATACCCCCACGGCCCCTATTTTAAAGAAAGTAAATACGGACCCAAAGAAGTAGAGCTTCCACCCTTTGAAAATGACACAACATGGCAACGTAATTATTTTGGAAGGTACTACACCAGTATAAAGGAAAAAGAGAATGAATTTGAGGCTATTTTAGAGCTAATTGATAACCATAATTTAAGGGATGATACAATTGTTTTTTATGCTGACGATCATGGGATGGCGCGCGGCAAATTTACCGTATATAAATCAGGGCTTAATGTTGCTTTTATGGTACGATGGCCAGGAAAGATTAAACCGGGAAAAACAGATGCGCTTACTTCATTTGCTGATTTTCTTCCAACGGTAATCGACTTAGCAAATAATCAAGACAAAGCATTCGCAAATGATTTTGATGGGAAAAGTCTTTTAGGAATTTTTTCGGGCATTTCTTCAAATCAGCATGAATACCTATATGGTGTTGGAGAAAATCAAGGAATTCAAAATAGGCATATTTTCCCCCAGCGGTCCATTTATGATGGTAGATATAATTACATATACAACTTTAATTCAAATGAACGCCTGGCTAAGTTGAGTATTAAGGATCCTGTTATGTATTATTTTTTAAAATTTGGAGCTGATAAGCATAAAGGTATTCCAGAAGAAGAATTATATGATACGTTAAATGATCCTTTTGAAATGAACAATTTAGCTGGCAAATCTGAACATTTAAGCTTAAAATCGAAATTAAAAAGCTTATTATTTGGATGGATGGAGAGACAAAAAGACTATCTTAGTACTACAAACTCTATACCTTATTTTAAGATATGGCGACATGAGTTAGATGTCCAAGATCCACAATTTAATTATTCTATAGAGGATGATAAAGTAGGAATTTTAGAGGGTAAAAAAGTAAGCCATCATAAGTATGGCATTTAAATAATGCTAAAGCAGTTTCATTTTCATTGATTTAAGAATTAAATAGGCATATTGTTGTATTCTAGTTTTTGCTGTATTATTACTCCTCATATCGCTAAATTACGTCGTAATATCAATTTATACCCTATAATTTAAATCTACATAATTATGAAACTAATACCCTTAATCGCATCTATTGCGCTATGTTCGTTATTTTCTTCTATCTTACAGGCAACTGCTAAATTAGAATTCTTATTCACAGATGGGACTTCTATTGAAGACACCACCAACACGGGCGATTCGTCAGGTACCTGGGCTGGCTCTCCTTTGACTACAAACGTTGATGGTAATGGAACGCTTAATATTGGATACAATAATGATTACCAAACTGTTGGAATACAGGCTAATAATACTGTTAATACCTTGACGCTGGACAGCCCGATTTCTAGTGGCAAACAAACCTTTGAGGTAGTAATTAGCGCTCATGATATATCCGCAGCTTGGGCTAGCCCATCAGGATTGTTTGTGGATACTGGAAAAAGCATTCAATTTGAATTGATTGATGGCATAGGATTGGGAGCGAAGGTTGGTATTAGAGGCGCTTGGAATCTTGCTGAACAAGTAACAGACTTGTACGTTTTTAGTGATGATACTTATGGAAATGTAGCCATTAATAATATAGAATATACAAGAACAGATGCTACGGCTCCTGCAGCAGTTTCCTCACTTTTGATGGGTGTGTCTGATATCACTTTACAAATTGAAGTAGACTTTGATAATGGAGGCAGTTGGACATCTAGGGCAAAGTGGGGATCTGGTGATTGGGTCGCTCTTACTCAAAACGGAATTGGCTTATCTGATATTACTTTGATTAATATGAAAACTTCATACGCTTCTCCGACTTATTCTTGGGGTAGTAGCGGTGTAGGCGACTTCGTTGAAATAAGCGGATTTTCTATGACTGAATTTGTCGCTCAAAGTACAGCCGATATTGAAATTACAGGCTCTGCTTGGGGTGCCAACAACGATACCAGCTTATCCGCAACAGCTGTGTCTTCGAAAACAGGAGATTCAGACCAGACAAATTCTGAAGATGTAACTATCCAAGTTGCTGCTGACCTATCAAGTGGCGATTGGGTATCTCGTTATAAATTAGGCACGGGTGATTGGGTAGCACTTGTAACTGATGGGCTAGGCATGACAAATTTTAATCGTATCCAACTTAATACAAAAACTTCTTCGTCTGAATCTTGGGGCGATTCATCAATACAGGCTCCGAGTACGGGTGATTATATTAAAGTCGATTCTGTTAGGATACTTAGTGGCTCTAATTTTGATAAAGGATCTGCTAGTGTAGATGTTGATTATAATACTCCTTTGTTAGCTTTAGAATTCAACGACGCTGCAGGGACAGATCTTCTAGCGAATGCAACTTCTGGAGCCGGTGCTGTGGCAGCTTTAGGAAGCGTCACAGGTGCGTTCAATTATACAGGCCACCTGACTGATGGTAATGGAGCCCTTAATATAGGATACGCTGGTGACAACTCTTGGACAAATAATTTTCAAGGTTCTTTCAGAACATTTACATTTGACTCACCTGTTACTTCATCAGATGCAGCAATTGCCGTCTTTGAAGTAGTCATCCCTGAATATAACCTATCTAAAGCATGGGATACTAATAATACAATAGGTAGCTTTGACGGAAAAGGTCTTCAAGTATCTATCCAAAATAGTAGCAATGCAGGAGCTTCAGTTAACTTATTTTCAGATAATGCGATCATCCCTAATTCAATTTTGCAACTAGATTTTGATGATCTCGCTGGAACAAATTTACCTGACACATCTGTCTTTAGCTCAGTTGATTATACCGGTTCTTGGGAGTTCGGTGGACCTCAAACTGATGGTGATGGTAACCTTAATATTGGTTATGCTGGTAACAATAAATGGTCAGGAATTTATAGTTCTACAAATGTTGGTTCTGTTTGGAGAAGTTTCATAATTGATTCGGACCAAACTGTAGCAGGCAATCAAGCTATCGAATCAGGAAGATATATTTTCGAGACAAAAGTTTCTGCGGCAGACCTTTCTGGATCTTGGAAAGATGCAAGCCACTTAGTAGCCAACAAGGGTATGCAGATTATTCTAAGGAAGTCAGATAATTCTGGTGCTGTTTTAAATTTCTATTCTCACAATGGTAATAATGGTTACCAAATCAAGGCTCAGTCCAATACATGGGCTGGTGCAGGAACTACTGGAGGAACAGGCTTAACCCAAGCCTATGGATTATCTAGTTCTGGTGATATTGATTTACAAATCAGAGTGAATGCAGATACCGGGCAGTGGACTACACACGCAAAGTCATCAAGTTCTGACACATGGAAGGATATGGAGTTATCTGGAACAGGTCTTACTAACATAGCATCAATTCAAATTGGGGTCAAAACTCCAATATTAGACGACGCAGGGACTTCAGAGGATACTTCTGATGATACACTGTATGATTGGGGTGATGATACATTAAGTGGTAATGCGCCAGAAGCATACGTTGACGCAAATGGTGATGGACAATTTAATGCGGGCACTAATGGGAGTTTAACCGATACACCATCAAATGGAAATAGTTTCGTGGCAACTGGCTTTGCTCCATGGCCCTGGCAGCATATGGCTGTAACGCCTGTTGAATCAGAACTTCCAGCAGATTCAAGCATTTCAATTTCAGCTGACGCAACAAATTCGAGCGTTACTTGGGAAGGAACAGAAGTTACTTTAGAAGAATCATCTGATTTAGAAAATTGGGCTGATTCAGGAGCCACTTCTAGCCCTCATGTTGAAGGATTAGGATCTGAAAAATTCTATAGACTTACTGCTTCTGTTCCGGCAGGAGCTTCTTCTGCATTAGAGCAAATATTTGTAATAGATGTAGACAGTATCGATGGATCTGCCAATTATTCAGTCACGACTTCTCTCGCAGATGGATCTTTTAATGATGGTCCCTCAACTAGCTTGATAGAAGGAACAAACACCATAACTGTTCCCGCTGTTGATTTTGAGAGACATGTCAGACTTAGAATAAATGGAACTTTCACATTTACTTCCTTCTCTCGTAATGGGGAATCAATTTTTGTGGCTGGCGAATCTTATACTGACACAAACGGCAATGGCCAAAGGGATTCTGGAAATGCAGGACTACTAGGTGATTATATTAAAATTGATCACATAAGAATTACCGAAGATCAAGGACCAGATGCTAATAACAGTGTTGTTGCTTCTAGTAAACTTGCTGGATCAATTACGGGTACAGCGATAGAAGATGTTCAACTTGAAAATAGTAGCTCTCTAAATGGAAGTATACAACTTAAGGTAATTGCTGATCTTTCAACTGGTGCATGGTCTTCAGCATTTTCATCAGATGATGGAGGCACATGGACAGATCTTGTAACCGATGGTGCTGGATTAACTTCTATTGCGAATTTCACATTTGGATCAAAAACTCACCAGTATGACGCTTGGGGAGATGATACTATAGCTGGAGGTTCTGCGGGTGACTATGTAACTATAGACTCTATAGTGATTACTGATACTAATTCTGGTTCAAATTTGCTAGAGTTCGAATTTAATGAAGTTACAGGTACTTGGATGAAACAACAACCAGGTAGTACATATGGAGAAGCTGTCAATGCTGGATCTGTAACTGGTGCTTGGAATTTTGGTGGTCCAAGAATCCAGCAATATGATGCGGCGACTCCAGATGGTAGCTTAAACATTGGATATACGAAAAATTGGAAATGGACTGCTCCAAATGCATTCCGTAAGTATATTTTCGATGCACCGATTACTAGCGCAAATGCAACTTCAGTTGAAATGATTGTTTCAATTGACGATTATTCTTTAGCAAGAGCTTGGGATAACAGTGCGCAGTACAATATTAATAGCTTAAGTGGAAAGGGTATGTTGTTCAGACTTGATTCTAGTACTAGCGACTACGCTACTGTAGAGTTCGCTACATCTAATGCAGCTGACGATGCCTTTATTTCTCAAGACGCTGATGGCGATGGTCAGCCTGATTGGGTGGACCCTTATCCAGATGACAGTACGAATGGACAAGCTGTTACTGGCATATACGTGAATCAATTATTTAATGATGTATCTCCAAGTAATAATTTATCTGCAACAGATGATACTGGCACACACGGAACAAATTGGAACTATGGAGGACCAACTGCTCAAGACGGAAATCTAGTCATTGGGTTCCCCGGAAGTAATGGATGGTCTGGAATGATAGGTGGTACTCAAGGATGGCGTAAGAAGATTCTTACTTCAGACCTAACATCTGGCGTAGTTGTACTTGAAACTGTTATTAGCGAGTACGATCTTTCTAAATCTTGGGATACTTCTAATAGCTCGGCAGAAAAGGGTTGGAGAATTGTCCTAACTAACGGTAATACATCAGGCAACCAACAAGGACCTATTATCGCACTTTATACGACCGAATCAGGTGGAACTGAAGTTTATGGTTCAGCTTTCTATGGAGGTGAAAGAATTGTCTTCTCTGAAGGTGATGTGCGCGTTGATCTTGCAAATTCAAGCCAAGCAAGTGTATTTGGTGAAAATCTCACATTCCAAATTGTTTGTGACTTAGATTCAGGTCTATGGTATTCAAGATATAAAGTCGGAGGCGGAAGTTGGTCAGCTGTAAATCAGTATGGTGCCGGTTTCTACAATATTGATAATATTAGAATTAGTCATAAAAACGCTGCTGGTGATAACTGGGGTGTAGATTCTAATCTTGCTGGTGACTTTGTATTAATTGATTCAATTAAATTAGCTGATTTAGATCAGATTGATAGTTCAATACCACTACCATCGACAGTTGTGCCATCAACTTATGCAAATCTTGATGCAGTTGATCTACATGCGTACGATGTAGATGAAGATGGAAGACTTGATGCTCATGAAGAATATCCGAATGATGGAGATAATGATGGATCCCCTGCAGGCACTGACGCAGATGACTCTGATCCAGACGTTCAATAATATCTTTTCTTTATAAAAAAAGGGCGGTCTAAGCCGCCCTTTTTTATATTGGCATCAAGACAGTATTTGCAATCTTAGTGTTTTAATATTTTTAAATGTAAACTAATATGAGAAAAACAGATTCTTTTCATGCACATCATTCTCCTATGGGAGCTCATTCATCCTTTACGATTGGAATGTTTGGCTCCAATGGAGGAATGGCACTCGAAAAAGGTAGTCCGGCAGATCAATCTATATTTGTAGGCTACAGGTCAGAATCTGGGATTACTAAGTTATTTCCGTTTTACGAAAACTTTGTCAATGACGCGGAAAGATTCAGCCAAGATGACAGCAATAATGAAATTAAAACAGCTGAGTTTACAGAGGAGGAGATCAGTAGAGAATATGATTGGTCTACAGATCAGTTTGATGCTCCCGGCATCAATTTTAAAATACGAACTCCATTTTTCTCTATTCCTGATCCTAAAGACAATGATTTGGAAGCTTTAAAAAAAGCATCTTGCCCAGCCACATTTGTGGAAATTAAAATTTCGAATAATACAGACGAGAATTGGGAGGGATTTTTTGCAATCCAAGGCAGCACACCTTGGACGCCTTTATCTTCAAGGAGAGAAGAATTACGGGGAATGATAACTAGAAATCAAATGGGGTTTGCCACTGATGATAAAACAGTTTCTGAATTTATTGATTTTGGCATTGAGCAAGCCATTGCAAGGACTCACAAAACTCCGAATTTTTTATTAGGGCCTATAGGAGGACTATCTTTTGTTGTTAATGCAGGTAAGGAAAGAACAGTTCGAATAGCACTAGGATATTATTTAGAAGGAAATGTAGTATTTAATAGGTCTGCTAGTTATTGGTACACGCAATATTTTGAGTCGATTGAATCAGTATTTTCGTATGCTTTGGAAAATTTTGAATCTTACACAAGTATAGCGGTGAAATCTGATGAAGAATTAAATAATTACGATCTGTCTGAAGACCAAAGATTTCTGATCGCGCATGCAACAAGGAGTTACTTCGGGTCGACTGAATGGCTCGAGGAAAATGGTATGCCCTTATGGTTAGTTAATGAAGGCGAGTATTTAATGATCAATACTTTAGACTTAACAATTGATATGGCATTTTTTGAGCTAATGCTAAATCCTTGGACGCTTAGAAATGTACTTGAACACTTTGTAAGTCATTATTCCTATTACGATGAGGTGTTTTCTCCAGAAACTCCAGATAAGCTTCACAAAGGTGGGATATCTTTCGCTCATGATATGGGAGTAGGAAATCACTTCAGCCCGAATGGATTCTCATGTTATGAATGTGCTGGAATAGACCGGAAATGTTTTTCTTACATGACTTACGAGGAGCTAACTAACTGGATACTTTGTGCGGGCCTTTATGTTTCTCATACTAAAGATATAGCGTTTCTAAACGAGCAAGCGGATACAATAGAGCGTTGTTTTGAAAGTCTACTTAATAGAGATAATCCTGATCCAAAATTGAGAAATGGCCTGATGGGCTTTGACAGTTCAAGAACTGAAGGAGGAGGTGAGATTACTACTTATGATTCTCTTGATCATTCCTTAGGCCAAGCTCGCAAAAATGTATACCTAGGTGGAAAATGTTGGGCTTCGTATCTTGCTTTAGAAAAGTTATTTAAACTTTTGGATAATGATTCGCTTGCCTCTCTGGCTCACGATGCAGCAAAATTAACAGCGAAAACTTTAGAAAATGCTTTTGATAATGATTTAGGATTTATACCTGCTGTGCTTGAAAATGGAAATCAAAGTGCGATTATTCCTGCGGTCGAAGCACTTATATATCCTTATAAAATGGGCTTATCGGTAAGCTTAAGAATTGATGGAGAATTTGGTGGTTATATCAAAGTTTTAAAGAAGCACTTAACTCATATTTTAAAACGTGGAGTATGTATTTATGAGGATGGAGGGTGGAAGTTATCTAGTAGTGCAGATAACTCTTGGATGAGTAAGATCTGTCTAAATCAATATGTGATTCACGAGATTCTAGGTATGAATTATGGAGGAGAAGTTGAGGCAGATAATGCCCACGTAGAATGGGAAGTAAATGGTTCAAAAAGCCAAGCCTGTTCGGATCAATTTGCATCAGGTAAACCAATTGGAAGTCTTTATTATCCTCGTATTGTCACAAATATTTTATGGCTAGAAGCAAATTCTATGCGTTGGAATTCTAAATAATTAAATCTAAATACCATAAAAAATCTCTCCCCAAATTTTTAAAAATATGAAACCCCTTAAAAAGAAAGAAATATTTAATTTTAGTATTGGCGATTTTGGCATAAATCTAAATTTCCAATTACTTGGATTTTTCCTTGCTTATTTTTATACTGATGTTTTCGGAATAAGTGCCTGGCATGCGAGTTTTATTTTCCTTATCGCTAGAGCATGGGATGCAATTAATGACCCATTAATGGGGTACATAGCAGATCGCACTAGAAATAAATGGGGCACTTATAAACCTTATATATTTTGGGGCGCCATACCTTTAAATTTAATTCTTATAGCTTGCTTTAGTATTCCTGAATTGTCTGATAGTGCACGAGTAGCTTATTGTTACTTTACCTACATCGTCCATGGTATGGTTTTTACAGCTGTCGGCCTTTCTTATAGTGCTATTGGTACACTTGTTACACAAGATCAGCAAGAGCGAGCAAAAATTTCTACTATGCGAATGTTCTTTGCTGTTGTTGTAGTAATTACAATTGTGGGATCGTATGTAACTCCTTTTGTTAATAGTCAGCCAATTATTATTAATTTCATTGGAATAGAATTATTAACGCTCAACGGACCTCAATTTAAGGATGAAGCTCAAGGATGGTTTTATGTAGCCGTAATATTTGGAATTATATCTACTGCAATTTTATATTACTCAGCTTTAACCACAAAAGAGAGAGTTGATGAGCCAGTTCAGAAGTATAACCTAAAAGAATTACCAAAAATAATTTTTGGTAATGATGTTTTACTAGTATTATCAGCATCTATGTTTTTCAATACTGCAATTTGGGTGATTCAAAATGCGGTATCATTTTATTATTTTAAGTACGTTGTCGGTATTGAGAGTTTACAAACAGTATTTTTCCAATGGATGTTGCCTGCAAATATAATTGGCGTCATTTTGACCCCAATATTAACCGGTAAATTAGGAAAGAAAAATGTTTTTATAATTGGAAGTATAATTGTCTTCGCAGTTAATGTATTTCGTCATTTTATACCTGTTCCTACCCTAGAAGCATATACATTGTTTATTGCTCTATCAATGGTTGGTTCATCATGCATGATGTTCTGTTCAATATGTCAGTGGGGAATGGTACCTGATACAATTGAATATGGTCATTGGAAAACGGGTATTCGTTCTGAAGGAATACCTCTTTCATTTTTCAGTTTTATGCAAAAGCTTGCTATGTCTTTTGCAGGATTTTTTGCCCTTCAAGTCCTCGCGTATACTGGCTATGAGGCAAATACGGAATTAAGCCAATCAGCTTTAGACGGGATAAAATGGCTTTATAATATTATTCCAGGCCTATTTTCTCTTGCATGTTTGGTAACCTTATTATATTATAGACTAGGAGTTAAAGAGTATAATCAAGTACTATCCGAACTTCGAAGTAAAAGTTAATACCGATTCAAAACTACAAATCCCAAATCACCCTATGAAAATAATATTTTTCATTTTATTATGCATTTGTTCTATATCAAAATTATATGGTAATTTAGACCTTGTAGATCCAAACCAGCTCAATTCCACCCTTAATAGTCTTTCTGGAACAGCATCATCAATTGAATTAAATGATTTAGGTGAAAGAGCGTTTAATATAAAATATTCTAATACAAGTGGACAAATTTCTTCAGTTGAGTTTTTGATAAATGGGACAAAAGCATCTACGGATACAAGTGGTAACCCTTATTATATGTATCAGAATGGAGAGTCATGGTTACCAGTAGCGGGTACATATACAATTGAGGCTAGAGCGTACAATACTGCTGGAGTTCTCATATTTAATGATTCACACAACATAACCTTTTCAGAAGATCTCATTCACAGAATGAGGAAGGTATACATAACAACTGGAAGCCCAAATCAGGAGGTCGAAGTTGCTATGAAAAAACACGCTTATATTTTTGGTTCTCAGACAGTTGAATCTGGAAGTTTAAATTCTCAAGGATCCTCAAATGATCAGCAAGCTAAGCCTTACCCTGTAAGGATTAGTGGCTATGGTGCGAATTCCCAGCAAATGGAATATATCAGCAAATACCAGGAAGTATTCCTTAACAATTTCAATATGACTGTTGCCGGCAACGCAATGAAATGGTATTCGAATGGGGTTACTGGAACAGATTTTACTGCTGCCGATAGATGGCTAGATTGGCATGAAGCCAATGATATTGCAGTTAGAGGACACACTCTTCTTTGGGGCCGAGGTAAGGAAAATGATGGTGGAACTCGTGAAATGCATGACCAAGAGTGGGTTGAAAATTTAATGGAGGGCAATAGTAGTAATCTTACTTGGCAACAAGTAAATCAGTACTTTGACCCATTGAAAGATTGGGTACTAAATCAAACACCAGCGGAGAATTATCCGGAGCGTAATTGGATATTAAATATTAACACTAATAATATTTCTGCAGCTGAGCAACAAGATTTAGCAAAGTTAGCTGTTAGAAGAAGAATTGAGACAATCGTGAGTCACTATGCAGGACGGATTGATGAATGGGATTTTAATAATGAGCTTTGGAATTATGATAAATATAGGAAAGAGTTTGACGGACAAAACTGGTCGAAGAGTCACACTGCTCAGGCTAATGGCGTTAATTCTGTATTGGCCGAATTTGCTGGTTGGGCGAAGAGCGCTAATCCCAATATTAAGTTATTTCATAATGACTATAATATCATTACAGGTACTAATACAAATAATGCCGCAAGTTACAGAAATCTCCTTCTTGATTTAAGAGATAATCATGGTGTACAAGTTGATGGCATTGGCGTACAAGGCCATTTTGGTGGCAACAATAGTGCAGTAAGATCTAAGCAAGATATTTTGGATTGTTTCAATGTTCTAGATGATCTTGGTGTCCCAATTAAAGTAACAGAATTAGATGTTGGTGGAATTAGCATGTCAGAAAGTAACAGGGCTCAGCTTCTTGAGAATGTATACAGGGCATCTTTTGAGCATCCAGCTGTGGAGGGTGTGTTAATGTGGGGATTTTGGAGTGGATGTCATTGGAGAAGAGAAAGGGCACCTTGGCAATATGTCGGATACGAATATAATAATAGCAACACATCTAATGATCAGCCAGCTGTTTGGGTCGAAACCGAGCAGGTATCTCGATATAGAGATTTAGTATTTGATGAATGGTGGACTGATTCAACGGTCGAAACTAATGAAACAGGCATGGTTGAATTATCTGTTTTCGCTGGCGAATATGATATCGTAATAGATGGAATTACATTTTCCCTTGAAGATGATTTATCTATCGAAGTCAGTGAGAGTGATGACCCTCTTTACTTAACTTATTCAGGCGGTCAACTAGTGCGCACTGATGGCGAATTTAAAATCATTCAGCCTTATGAGAATGAAACATTTGCCTTTAAGGAACCTATTGAAATAAATGCTGCCTTCCCCAATGGTGCTACTGCAGGTATTGAGTATGTTGAATTTTATATTGATGGTAATTTTTACAAGAGAGATTCAGTAAGTCCATTTAAAATGATTTTGTATGATGCTCCTTATGGTATACGCACTATCTCAATTTCTGGGTTGGGAAGTGTTACGGTAAATGACACCAAATCTATTCTTGTATCCGACATAGCCTTGGGAGAAAGTTTAATTAGTGATGGTGGCTTTGAGTCCGGAAGTGCAGACAGTGGTTTAATTTCTTTTGGGGCAGTTAATTTAAGTATAATGCCCAACATTTTCTATGAGGGATCAAATTCTTTTGCAGTAGAAAGAACTGGGACAGAAGTTTGGCATGGCCTTCGCTATGATCTTAATTTAGAAGAT
>MDTB01076385.1_pt1 | contig 12643 bp, 14 predicted proteins | sample 811161 | NCBI WGS metagenome assembly MDTB01 (sample SAMN05326650, study PRJNA326480) | marine metagenome | isolation source: seawater | place: Mediterranean Sea | collected 2009 | reverse complement strand
TACGGAGAACCACCATCAATTACTACATGATAAAAATTTAAAGGACTACTTGTCCCACTACCAGCAATACTTGCCATTCCACTAAGTGCAATAGGCATATTATTAACTATGTAATTACCTAATCCAACAACTTCGGTAGCATAACTAACAGTCGAAGAAAATCCAGTTTGAATGTCAACACTACCAACAACCGTACTGGTTACTTCTAAACTTTGAGTATTATCATCTGTAGAAGTTTCTATCTCTAATGTAGTAGTGACATCAGAAATTTCTAGAGTAAAATCGCTCATTAAGGACACTCCAAGGCTGTACTAGATTTACTAAATCTCTTCTGTATACTTATTGTGCCAAATAATAATCTAGTCACATACTTACCACCCTGAGTATAATGCAGCTCATCTGATTGTAGCTCTAGATCATATTTAGCATTATTAAAATCAAATTCATTAGTAGTACTAGCAGGAAATAATAGATTAATTTTACCTAAAGCGCCCTCTAAATTAAAATCATAAGAAGTTTTATTAGTGTTAGCACTATCAAAAGTCTGTGTAGTATTTGAACTAGTACGCCAAGTTAATCTAGCGCACCATCCTGAAATATCAATAGGATTCCCATTTGAGTCTTTATATATCAAAGACATCTTAAATGATGAACCCTGTTCAATAGTAAAATCGTACTGACTTGCACCCATATTAATACCTCTATAGTGTTATATTTATTTAGTACACCAGACATAAGCTTATAAAAAAAGCCGCACAAAAGTGCGGCTTCCCTTAATTAACATCTATAAAGATAGATTATAGAGCGCCAAGGAGGACTCTTCTGTTATCAAGAACAGCAAAGCCTTGCTCAGCCCAGCCGTAGAAGCCAGCTCTCTTCTGACGATGAAGTGTATCGTCTTCGTAGATCTGTACTGGTTCACGAACTGGCATGATGAAACTGTCTCTCTTGCGAAGATCAAGACCAACTACAAGCTCAGAAGCTGAACCTGTTGGCAATGTCGCGCTGAGGGTGTTGTCATAGAATAACTGGTATTCTTGACCGGCACCAAGCTCATCAAGGTCATGGAGGTTAACACCGAAGATTCTGTTGACAGAACCATCAGCAGCTGTATAGATCTCACGACGAGTAACTTCGTCGACCTGATCAACACCCCAATTACGAATGTCTTCCATGGCTTCTGGAGAGACATAAAGATCAGTCAGCTGCCCACGATTGTTGGAAGCTGAGTTGCCACCGCCATTACGACGCATGACGGTCTTTAGAAGAGAAACGAGTCTCTTGCTGAACTGACCTTCTGTTGCATCACTATCATAAACAACGATGTTACGATCTACGCCAGCGGCGAGAATCGTGTGCCATCCATCATCATTCATCTTCTTAACAAAGGAAGACTCAAGGACTTCCATTGCACGACCGACTACGTCCCAACGAGCATCACGGGCATACTTTAAAAGATAATCAATGCTTGCACCGATATCAAAAGTAGGAACCATGACGTAATCGCCTTCGACGTGACGTTCTGGAATATAGCCGTGATTAGGTATAGTATAGGCAACAAAGTCCTTTTCTGTACCTGGGGCTAAGAAATCAAGTGGGAACTCAGGAGTAGCACTTGCGGCCAATTGAATTGGCTCGAAAATACCATCGAGGATGTTACCACTAAGTACACCTTGACGGAGAGGCTGCTCTAGAGCTTTCGCAAATTCTGCAGTAGCAGCTAGAGAGGTCTCTCTGTGCTGTGATCCGGATTTAACTAAAAGATCAGTTAATTCTGGAGTTGGTTGAAATGCTTTAGTTTCTGCTGACATGTTTATTTTCTCCCTTTTTTTATTTAGGCAATGTTAACTGCTACTTTGCAATAACCATCTAAGTCTCTAGAACTTAAGAATCTACCCACGCGATAGTTCTCGTTTTCGGTGAGGTTGTCACTTGGGGCTGTAGCACTAAACAGGCCACTTCCACCAAGATAAGCTGGAGAACCAGCAACAATTGCACCTGTCACCTTATTAGTTGTGACTTGACCAACTTGTAGCAAAGTAACTTTGCCACCACCCTGAACCTCATCCTTATGCCAGTTAATATGCTGACGGGTGAGATCAATGTTTACGACGTCATTTAAAAGAACGCCGACAGGTTCGGTTCCACTAGTAGCTGTAACATAAGATACAACAGCAGCAGAATCGTCCATAGCAACTCCAGAGCCACCACCAGCTGTTAGAGATGCTATTCCACCACGCTCAATAGTAGAGCTGGTAGAGTTGTTCATGAAAAATGAAACATCAGTTTGAGTTTCGATACGATCTGGTTTAAGAGCCATGTTTTTATCTCCCTTATTTTGAGGTATTACCGAGTCTAGCACTTACAAATTCAACAAGTTCTGAACGAACACTAGCTTCTGCTGATTCACTTTCTGATTCGTCGTTTCCGACACTCAGATCAACGGTTTCTTCAGCTTCTACTTCTTCCAAAGCAGATTCAGCTTCTTCAAGACTATCTGATTCTGAAGCTTTGCCTTCTTCTTCCTTCTTCTTCTTTTCTAAAGCTTCTTTAAGAGCTGGTGGCATCTTTGCCTCAGCGTCTTCTTCAGCTTCTACTTCTTCAGCCTGTGCAGGCTTCATAGTAGCAAGAAGGGAAGTCATGGATGCAAATGCTTCGTCATCGAGACTTTCAAATTGCTCAACAGCAGCGGAAGCAGCATCGTCATCAAGACCCGCTTCAACCAAATTGGCTTTTCTGCTCTCCATTTTCTCTTTCTTGGCCATTTCTTCTTCCTTCATCTTGTAACCAGCGATAACTTCGTTGGCTTCTTCAAGAGAAGTCTGTGCGGCCTTGAGAGCTTCTTCGAGTTCTGTTTTACTAGCGACTACTTCTTCAAGTTCAGATTTGGCCTTCTTCTTCATTTCAGCCATTTCTAAATCTTTTTTAGCTTTTTCTTCTTCAACCTTTGTGGCTAAAGATTCTAACTCTTCTGATTTTGCTTCGAGCAATTCTTCTTTTTCTTTCATTGTAGCCTCTAATGTTTGATTGGTTTGTTGTAGTTCTGAAGCAGTTGCTTTCGCTTCTGCCACCTGATCTGCACAATTCACAGAAACAGAGTCTAATTTATCATTAATTTCTGCAACTTGTTTTTCGATATTTTCACTCATAACGATATTCTCCGTATCTGTATGTATTGTGGGCTTATTTTCTAGTACACCTGATTTTAATAAATTGTCATTTTTTTTATCTAATAAATCTTCAATTAATCGCTTATTAAAAATAATGCTATCAGGATTGGCTGGTTTGTTAACAAATCCCTTACCACTAAAAGTAATGCTTCTTAAAACTCTTCCTATCTTATAGTTGTCATGTTCGCCATGTCCACCATAAGCCCTTAAGTACTTTGTTAAATACGCTGTACTATCATTTCTTGCTAATACTTTATATTCTCCACTAGCTTTATCTGTTAATCCATAATCAAAACCTTTAAAATAACACTCCATACTCACATACTTTGTGCCATCTTCGATTTCAGCAATTAACTTCTCTGCTCGTTCCTTTAATTCTGGTGAGCTAAATGCCTTATAGATAACTGATCCAGTAACTATGTGAAATTTTTCTGGTAGTTCATCCATCCCAATATCATCAGCAATAGCCTTTCCTTCATTATCAATTGGCCAGTTTGATGTAATATGTCCAATAATTGTATTTTCGTCGTGTTCTAGGTTCGTGGGTTTGTCTTCGGGTGTCTTGCGAGCAGCCCAAACTTCAGCTCTATCAAAAACGTCATCATTTCTATTCCAAGATGAACTAACCAATATAGACTGAACATAATATAAATCAGCATCATCGACAGCAGCCAATGTTTTTGTTTTAATCTGATTCTGCTCAACCTCACATGGTTCAACAATAGATGCATAAGAGATCGTAGTAGAAGCAGATATTTTTTCTGCTAAACCATCATCTGTCTCTTGTGGATAAATTATCATATGTTTTACCTCTAATTTTTAAGTAGACAATAAAAAGAAGCCTTAGCCTGCTTTTGATCATCCACAGTAAGATCTTTATTTAATTCGGAAGCCAACTGTCTTAACCATACACTATAAGTCGTCAAGTGTTGATTATCTAAATTATTCATTTTTCCCTGAACGTATTCTTTATTTATTATGCAAAATGGTGTGCTATTGAAAAGTATACTACTTTTAATATTTTCAAGCTCTTTAGATTGATCACTTGCTAAACTTCTGAGATTTTTCTTCCCATAGAAATCAAGCAATACTGGATTTATTATTTCGCTAATTGTGTCCTGCGCAGCTGATGCCCAGAGTAATAAAGACGCTCCCGTTTGCGGTTTAAAAGTGCGTTCTTTTCGCTTCTCTTGATCGGTAGAGTTTTTAGGTCTACCTTGCTGCGGTTCACCAGGCAAAGACTCTTTCGAGTCTTTTGCCAACTTTGTTGGTTTAAGGGCTTGCCGCATTTCGAGTGAACTTTTTTCTCCATTTTTCTTTGGATCTAGTTCTAGTCCAACTTCGCTCGGGCTGGCTACTCCGCTTTGTAAAGCTATTTTCTTGAGAGAGTTTTCTGGCTGTGGGTCATGATATGGGCTGGATTTAGGAACCATTCTGTCTGACTTTCTTTCTCGTTTTTCTCTATTAAGTCGAATCTTTTCCATTTCAGGATCAAAGCCAAATCGCTTCTGTAATAGCTCGTCAGAGATTACGTTTCTGTCTGATAATTGAATCAATAACGATTTTTCGCTTTCCTCATTACTAAGATCCATTCTATCAAATTCAATCTTGGCAGGCTTTCTAAAACCCATGGCCTTTTGTACTAATTTAATTTCTTGGTCCCAAAACTCAACTAATACATCTCTACCATACTGGAGTCTTTGTGTTAAGGTTTTTAAACTAATAAAGTTATTTGTAGTTCCAGCAGCGCCAAATGTTCCGGTAAGAGTTGGAGGAATACCAAGGCCAGCGTAAACGCTATTTAAATGAGGAGTATATTTACCTTCACCTAAAAATTGATGAACACTAGTTCTACTTTCTAATAATTCAATATCTGGACCCCAAACTAAATCCATTGTGCCTCCACCAACATTGTTGCCAAGAATACCAGCAAGCTTTGCTGCTGCTGCTTTGGTTGGGGCGATTTTGTGTTCGAGACTACCTAACTTAAAAATACGAATATTACTAATGGCTCCATCTAATGCTGCCATATCTGCCAGCTTTAATTTTTCGATTACAGTGATATCGTCCATAATAGAATAGATCATTGGGAAAGCCCATCTTTGCCAATCGTCTTTCTTGTAATGGAACACTCTTACCTTTTGTGGATTAAGAGGATAGTTCTTTCTGCTTTTAGCTGCCTCTAAAATCTCATCAGGTAATTGAGCTACTACTTCTTTTTCTGCATCACTCTTAGGAGAATTAATAGTCTTACGTAAGGCTGCTGGTAAAATTAATTCATATCGTTTGTCTACAACAAAAGAAGATAATGAGCCTGCTGAGACTTCTACGTATACAGGATCTATAAAAGTATATTTCCAAGGAATCTCTCTTTTATCTACATCAGTATCATCAAGACTATCAATGAGTAGATCTGCGTTGGCACTAGTCTTGTACATTTTTTCGGCTGTCTTTAACGTCAATTTACCTGTTTGACGATTAACAACAACATTACCGCTTTTGTAAAGATTATTAAGAAATCTTTCACTTCTTTCTTTCCCTCCACACTTCTCAAACCATTTTCTATAAAAGCGTTCAATTCTTTTATTAGGATGAACAATGCGAATACCCTGACTGCCAAAATCTCCCATGAGATCAATAACATTTTTTACCAAACCCACTCTTTGATAAATATCTTCAGCTTTTTTAAGAATGGCTTTAGCTTTTCTAGGCACAGCTTCGTCTGGTCTAAAAAAGTCATAATCGAGTTTAGTCAAGCCAGGACGACCAGATGTATTAGTGTCTAGATTAGAATAATCTAAACCTCGTCGTCTTGAACCAGAAGTATGCTCGATAGCAGTATATTCGGACATAGATTCTGAAGATTTACTTAAGGCTTCTTGTTTAGAAGTTAAATCGTCACCCCATGTAACGTAAGCTTCTTCGCCCTCTAAAGATTGATCTGGAATGGCGTCACTTTTTGGATATTTTTTTGTCATATTATATTTTAACCGTAATAGAATTGCAATGCTATTAGTTTATAATACACTTTTTATCTATAAATGCCAGTATAAAAATCATTATTTGCTCCACCAGTGAACCAATCCGGTCCTTTATACATATCTCCATCCTCATTTACTATTTCTCTTCTGTTCCCTCCGATAACATCATAATGAGGAGCAGCTAATTTTTGCCTTGTTTGACGAGCTAACATATTAGCTATTACTAAAGAACTATATCTATCTTTTCTTAATCTGCCCTTTTTACCATTATGCATTTTTACTTCTGGAGTATCCCATCTGTCTCTAGCTCCTGCTCCGGTACTAGTCTGACTCATTACTACTGTAGTAAGCTCATTTTTAAGATCTTCTAATTCTAATATGCATTCACTTAAATTATCATATAATGGAGTTAAATCTGCTTCAATAATATCTTTACCTTCTTTATCTAAAGCTAAACCTAGTGTCAATTGATCAAATCTAGGAAACAGCAATACTCTATCTTCAAAGTCTTTTCTTAATCCATGATTAGCCTGTGCTGTCCAATCTGCCTTAGCAAACTGAATAAGTTCTAAAATATGTAATCCTACTTGAGAATCTGTATCTTTAGTTTTATCATAGTTAATCGTAGGCCAAATTAAATGCTCTCCATTCTCTAAATTCCTAGGATCATGTAAAGCCTCTTCGATAGCTACGCCACCTCCCTGAGCATCCATTCCAATTACCTTTGGAGGAAATGTCTTCATAAGATTGCGAATCTTCCTTGCACAAAAACCATAAAAATCATGTTCATTAACTAATCCTGTTTTTTGTCTTTCTTTAAAATTACTTCTATTAGTAGTCCACGAATAAACTATCCTACTATGATCTTCGTGTAATTCTAGGATTATAATACTGAAATTATCTTTTTCTGAAGCTGGGTCAATTCCATAGATATATTGATTATTAGGATTCCCTGAGATGACAGCATCGAAGATAATTGGCTTATCATTAATAACCACTGGGTTATCCTCTTTAACGACACAGGACTCTATGAGGCTTCGTTTAAAGAATCCATCGCTGTCTTTTGTGAAACATGCAGCATATTCCATATTGTATATACCGGTATGAATTGTAGCTTTAGCTCTAGCTACCTGCTTATCATCCATAAAGCCTTTGGGAATTAATTCATATGGCACTCTGATAATACTATAATCATCCCAGTTAAAATTTTCAGGAACTTCCCCTTTAAATAATTCTTCTAATTTATGCTTGTCTCCCTGACTCTCTATAATCCCTTTATATCGTCTCCAATACTGAGCAAAGTGCTTAAAGCTATAATCTGCTGTACCCGTTATGATGGCCTGATTACCCATCTTTTTTTCTAGAGTATCAAACTCTTCATTCCATAGGCCAGCGTCCTTCAGAGCCTTCTTACGAGCCTCTTCCTTTACATTTTCAATAGGACTAGCAGATACCGCAGCAAAACCAGCAACAACTGTTTCATATATATCAGGAGATATTGATGCGAATTCGTCAGCGATAATAATATGTGCCCTAAGACCTCTAATCTTGCTGCCATCGCCCATAGGAACCGCAATGGTCCAACTATCACCAAGTCGTATCGTACACCTATCTACATCTCTTCTCGGCCCATCTTCGTTCCCTGTAAAGATGCTCCTTAGGATCGGACTGTTCCTCCATATTGTTTCCATATATTCAAAGATAATCTTACTCTGCCTGAATGCAGCACCTACAATAACGATCTTCGTACCTGGAGTAAAAGTACATTTTAATATGGCATATAAAGCCATAAGGAATGATTTACCCCAACCACGAGATGCTATGTACATAGGAAAAGGCCGGTGCCAAAATTCCTGTAATATAACACACTGCATAGGATGTAGTTCTATATTAAATAATAGCTTGCAAGTCGCCCCTACATTATGAGGATCTCTTAATAGCTTCATCAGATGCATATCTGGATTTTCAATTTCTTCCTCGGTCCTATTAATCATAGGATTATTTGGAATTACAATTTTTGATAAATCACCTAGACCTAGCCAGGCATCATCAAACGTCTGATTTGGGTTGTCCGTATAACTCATACATCTTTCTCATAAGTGCTAAGGCCATCTTCTCTGCGTTGGCAGCATCACCGCAGAATAATATTTTAACGTTGTGCAGTAGCTGGAGCTCATTTAGGTGTTTGAGAATAAATTTAGGAGATATTCTTAATTTACTCCACATACGTTTGGGTACTGTAGATCCTACTGGATATCTTAGTATGTCTTCTAGGTTAAATTCAAATAGTAAGAAGGCATGTTGTACTTTAGATAGTCGTTCTACTACGTCTTTAAATCGCTTTTCGGTTATATTATTAGCAAACTCACTAACGCTGCCTTTTCGTTCAATACAGAAGAATTCTTCTAATCCCTGCAATGAATAGTCACCTGTATCCAGTTTAGCTACAGTTTTCTCCATTTTATTGAATTCCCAGGGATGTTGCTCCCTTGTGTCTACTATGATTTTAAAATTACTGAAGTCTATCATGGGCTAGTATTTTGAGAAATACAGCTTCATAATTGTCTTCCATACCTTGGATTTGTTTATGGTGTCGTCTGCAAAGGGTTATACCGTTATTAGGGTCAAATCTCAATCCGGGGTAATGGGCCCATGTTTTAATGTGGTGAGCATTCAAGCCTCTTCTAGCTTGGCAGTTAGGCCATCGACATTTGAAACCATCTCTCTTGTATACTTCTTTTCTCCATTTCTTATAATTTGGGTCTTGGAAGTTGCGTTGTGCCATTTCTTAACTTTCTAACATATCTTGTATTAAACCTTCAAAAGTTACCTGTGGATACCAGCCTATAGTATTTTTAGCTAGTTCAGGATCTCCACACAGATATTCTACTTCTGCAGGTCTAAAGAGATTAGGATCAATTTCTACATGATCTTCAACTTTTAGATTCGAACGTTCAAAAGCTATATCTAAAAACTCTTGTACACTATGAGTCTCTCCAGTAGCGATTACTAAATCCTTGGGAGATTCTTCTTGGAGCATCATCCACATGGCTCTTACGTAATCTCTAGCATGTCCCCAATCTCGATGAGCTGCTAGGTTTCCTAGTTTTAGTTTGGGAAAATCAGGAGACTTGCCACTGGCTTCATAGTCTTTGATCCATTTTACGATTTTTTGAGTTACGAAGTTTTCACCTCTTCGGGGGCTTTCATGATTAAATAATATACCACAACAAGCAAATATGTTATAAGCACTACGGTATATTTCTATCATATTATGAGCTGCTAGTTTAGCGATTCCATAGGGGCTTTGTGGTAACATTTCAGTTTTTTCATTTTGATATTGTTTACCATTTTTTTGGATAGAATAGTTACGACCAAACATTTCACTGGTGCTGGCTTGGTAGAGTTTAGTATGTGGGGAATAATGCCTAATACCTTCTAAGATATTTGTAACACCAATAGTATTAATTTCAAAGGTAGTAGATGGTTGTTTAAAACTGGTGCCAACATGGGATTGTGCAGCAAGATTGTAGAATTCATCTGGTTGATATTTTTGTATGGTTTGATAAACTCCGCTGGGATCAGTTAGATCAAATTCTGTAAGGATAAAATTACTATCAGGTATTAGATGTTTGACTCGTTCTAAATTATTAGTGGATGAACGGCGTCTACATGCTATTACGGTATAATTAGATTGTAATAATAATTCACTTAAGTATGATCCATCTTGTCCTGTGATACCTGTTACAATAGCAGTCTTTTTACTCATCTGTTTTTTCCTTAACTGTTTCTGGGGTTAATAAGGGAGTGTCTACCTCTCCGTCCTGATAGGTATGATATTCACTAAGATTTTTGACCTGTTGTTCCACAGCCATGTTCATAATTTCCATCTCGCGTCCTTCTTTTTCTCGAATCTCTTCGTCTTCTAGCATACGAATCAATCCGATCCAACTGCTTTTACCATCTTCTATACGTTTGATACGCTGTTCTCTGGTTGCTTTTAAATCCTTGCTGATCTTTTGTTGCTCGTTTAAAAGCTTGGTATATTCATTAGTATAATTAGCTATACTATTACGAGCGAAGCTCAACTGGGTTTCTAGGTTGGCTAATTTGGGGCCGTCTCGTACGTCTTCTGGTAATTTATATTCTCTGTCTACTTCTTCTTGTAATTTTTCAGTGTCAGCTATGTGGCGTTTTCGTTCCTTCATAGATCTATTGATAAGAATATCTATAGTTATAAATTGTTTAATTTGTAATTCTTCTGCTGGTAATACGTCTTCTCTGAATTGTTTAACCAAACCAATCCATGTGTCTTCAAAGTATTGTAGTTCTCCTGTGGATTCATCAAATTGCTTTGTTATTTCTATCCAAAAAGTTTTAGCATGTAATTTTTGTCGTAATGTTCTATTGTTTTCTTGTTCGTCTTTAGATTGTATGCCTATTTTAGATTCAGTTACATATCTTTGTACAGGTTTAACTGTGCGATTAAGGGCTTCTGCTATTTGTTCTATAGATAAACTGTCTATATTATCTCTAATAAATTGTTGTTCTTCTAGTGCTAACTGGCCACGTTTGCGTGGTCCTTGTTTAGAACTCATATCCATGATCCTTTAGTATTTCTTTTATACAATTTAGTAATTTAGTTAGGTCGTTTTTGTAAACCTTATCTCCATATTTTAATTTAAGGTATGTTGATCGATGTTGTGCAGGAATAGTTTCATCTAATAATTTTAATATTTGTTGGTCGGACACTAACTCTAGTATAGATTGTTCGGAGGCTAATCTGGCAACATGTACATTCTGTTCCTTGAGATCTTCTATGCCTACGGGTTTCATAATATTTTTTTTATTGGTATTGCGATTGTTCCATGTATGATATTCTTCACAATTAGATTTATCGTCATATTCATTACATTGGTTTGTGGAAGTAGCACAATGCGCATCATAAAAAACACAAGATAGACAAGGTTTGTCGGGACGTTGATAATTATCACGTTTATAATTAAATAATCTATTTCTTACATGCGTCCAAAGAAAATTTTCTAATGGACGTTTGTTATCGTATTTTTCTAATCCTTCTAATGCAAAAATAGCTGCTTGTTGTTTCATGTCTTCATAGCTGTGATATCCGAATTTAAATTTATGTCCAAGTCTCTTGCTTATGTTTTCTAATACTACTAAAAATTCTTGTTCTGATACTCCGTTAGCTAGCGTCGTCGTCTTCTTTTTGCATTTCGTGATTTTCTTTTTGCTCATGTAATAATTCAGCGATAGCCTTACCCTCTGGTTTGTTTAAATCATCCGTGACATCTATGGATCCCGAAGCCTTAACTTCCAGAATGGAATCAATGTTTGTTATATCTGTCATTTTTTATCTTGCCTCAAGTGGAAAAATTTCTATTATTATATTAATAGTACACGATTTGTCAACTTTAAGGCACCAAAAGATGAAAAAATATAAGAAATGGAGCAGTGAAGAGTTATGTTATATCTCTGAAAACTGTAATAAAATGAAAGATAAGGAATTGGCAACATTGTTAAGTGAAAGAAATGGTTGTGAAATTACAGTAGATATGTTACGAAGGCAAAGACGTAAGCTGAATATAAGGAAGAAACGCGGAAGGCCATATAAGATGCAAGATTCTGATGATTCTAAGGAATAAAGGGTCTATCATTATAGTTTAGGTAATACATATTATTTACACACCACTTACTTTTTCTACATGCCTGGGGTTTATTGAGACTCAATCTCAATAGCAGAATCAAAACGAAAAAACCCCCTCTTAAGAACTATAGGCCAAATATGCTCAAATATAGGCTTATAAACTCAATAATGTACAAAAATACACTGTAACAAAAGTGTGAATTATGCTAAAATTTGTCACACAAATGTGACACGTATTTCACGGGTTTTATAGCATATTCTTATTCTGAGACAAAATGTGTTACATAATTGTGACACGTAGCAAAATGCAATGCAAAATGCTACACTATGTAGCAAAATGCAAACTATAAAAAAGGGGAAATATCGAAAAACAACTATACTTATGAATTTTTAGTTTTGGCACGGTAATTGCATATATATATATGGTATAAGAAAGAAAGTTTTTAACCTTTAAAGAAAGTTTTTATCATGAGTAACAATTTTGAAATTTATTACACTTCCGATTGCTGTGGTGCTTCGGTTCACTCCGATGCCGATCTCTGCCCTACTTGCCTAGAGCATTGTGAGGTTATTGAGGAACGTGTAGATTATGAGGAATCGGAAGCGGTTCACTTTCAAGCCGGTCTTGATTTCTACGGTGCGGGCTAAAGTCCCGCTTGCAATTTGTCGATAAGTATTATAGACTGATTTTATTCACACCACATTGGAGTCTTAAAAATGTTTTCAACACTCGACCTTGCATCTGCTAAAAACGAATATCACAAGCGAATTGAGGGGGATTCACACTATGCCCCAAACAAGTCCGAAGTATCCTACGAACTGTCTGC
>MDTB01146791.1_pt1 | contig 12644 bp, 11 predicted proteins | sample 811161 | NCBI WGS metagenome assembly MDTB01 (sample SAMN05326650, study PRJNA326480) | marine metagenome | isolation source: seawater | place: Mediterranean Sea | collected 2009 | reverse complement strand
TTGTCCTCATCGATCCAGACTTTTATACGGCGCTTATCCGCATTCTCGGTTTCCAACCAGGAACTGCGCTGGATTTTGTCTTCATAGGAAACAGGTTCAACCCAATCGGGCAAAGCGGACTGGTTGGCATCACCCTCCCCTCCACGCACAAGACTTGAATCTGACCATCCACCATATTCTACCCCTTGATAACTGGAGCCACCTCCCCCTCTGTTAATGACAAATGCAATAGCCAAAACCGGAACGGAAATGGAAGCAAGTTTAGCCATCTTTGGAAAATTAAATCCACCTCCGCCTCCGCCTTTGTGCCGTCTCAAACTAAATACTTTGAAGGTTTTTCCACCCACCTTGCTCTCACGATAATCTTTTTCTTCACTCATAGTAGTTCACTGGGTTGAAAGTTCATCTTTCAAATCCTTTAAAATTTTTAACAATTGATCTAAAACCGATTGTTCAGGATCTAAAGTAATTTCCTCTGTATCTTCCATGTCCGGTTTTTGAATCAGGATCTTTCCCTTGTCTTCATCAATCCAAACCTTGATTTTATTGTTTTCTCCGACTTTTTCTTTCAGCCAAGCTTCCCGGGCATTCTGGTCGGAGTAGGAAACCATGGTTACCCATTCAGGCAGAGAGTTTCCAACCTCTTCTTTGTCACCACCACGCATTTGACTGGAATCTGCCCACGAGCCAAATTCAACCCCGGCATATTGTAATTGCTGTTTATTTTGAAACAGCGGAATAAATGCCAAAGCCAATGCCGCAGCCATCCCAAGTGGTAAAAAGTATTTTTTGAAGGAAATAACTTTTTCCTCTTCTTTTTTAATATCCTTGTTTTCCTGATCGGTCATCCGTCCGGCAGATCTGAAAAAATCTTTATTCTTGGCGGCTAGATCATGTTGCTCAGAAGATCGGTCATAGACGGAGGCTTCTTTGACCGGTAAAATGTCCTCCTCCTCATGGATAACCTTTTCGCTATGGTCTGGTGTTTTTTCATTTTCATCCTTGTGGATGATTTTGAATAAATATTCTGCATCCGTGAGTCTTTTGTCTCCTGAATTTTGAGCCTTTCTTGAACGAATTGCATCCAGCAACCCCTCCTCCCTTTCGCGGGAAAGTGGTTCGTTTTCAACCCAGGTTGTCTCTCCCTCCGCTTCCGAAGGTGGAGTGATCATTGCAAGCCAATGTCTACGCAACTCCTCTTCCGAAATATCAGTTTCATCAGTTTCTCGTTTCATTGGCTTAAAGAATTTGAGCATTCAAAAAAATTATATTTCAAAAAAACACTCACAGATTTGAAATACTTTTCAAATTCCCTGAGATCAAACATTGTTTTACGAACATAACATTGAATCGGGTATTGAGGGGAAATTCTTACATTAAAATTACTTACATTCATTTCAAGAAAATGGATTATGAATTCCTTTTGAACCCAGGCACCGCTCTAGTTTTTCCAAAGCTCTTTTAATGGTTGTGCCTATGCCTTTAAATTTGAACCCAAATTTCTCAGCGATTTCAGATTGTGTCCATCCCTCCAAAAAGAATTTTCGAATAAGAAATGAATCCTTTTCTGAAAGTTGTTTCTCCAGACATCCTCTTAAAGCAGGTAAAATATCGATCTTTTCATTGGGATCCATTCCTTTTTGTGGTGCAGAAATCTTGTCACCGCGTGTTTGCCCGTTTTCTCCAATTTCTTCCTCAAAACTATCAACCATTCCTGATCCTCGCTTTTGAGTTTTACCTTTGTTAAACCAATCAAGCCCCCTCAACTTGGCAATATAGAGGACAAACTTCTTAAGTTCGTCAGTGGACAGCAAATTGTTATAACTGTCACATCTTACAGCTTCCAAAACTGCATCGTGTGCGATTTCCTCCGCATCTTCTTTTGGTAAATTCATCGCAACCAGAATACCCATGGCTGATTTTCTTAAAGTTGGGTAAATTTCTCGCCAGGCGTCTTCATCCCCTTCATTCAATCGGCGTAGAAAGTCATGATTTTCATTGGTCATTCAGGTATGATTCAAACATGATCATACAATGAGTCGAGGATAATCAAGTTACTAAAAATCAGTAACTGCGTCCGTCTTTTTCTTCGTAGAAATTTAAGAATGCTTTATGGACCACCCGATATCCACCGGGCGTGGGATAATCTCCAGTAAAATACCAATCTCCACAATGGTCGGGTAATGCCTCATGCAGATTTTCAATACTTTGATAAACAACCTGTACTTCAGTCGTACCGTTCAAACATTCCGGTTTTACCAACTCAGCCACTTTTGCGGATAATTCTGAAACGGTAAAGTTCTCGTATACCCGCTTTACATGGTTCTCCAGTTTTGGGTTCCCATTCTTGAGTGCTTCACGGCATTTTATTGCAACTTCAGAAAGAAGACCTTCATACCCTCTTTCTTTAATCAAGGCGACCGCGGCCTGAAAGGCAATAAACTTACCCAATTCAGACATATCAATTCCGTAACAATCTGGATATCTAATTTGTGGAGCAGTAGATGCAATTAATAGCTTCGTGGGTTTGGAACGGCCCAAAATCTGAAGAATACTTCGCTTGAGAGTGGTTCCCCTTACAATTGAATCATCAATACAAACCAGGGCATCCTCTCTTTCCCTAATTACACCGTAAGTAATGTCGTAGACATGGGAAACCAGTTGAGCACGACCGGATTCTTGACTAATAAATGTTCTCAGTTTGATATCTTTATTAGCGATCTTTTCTCCCTTTGGCCAATTATCCATTACCAAATCGTCAATGAGATCATCCGTTAATTCTCCAGCCTTTTTTGCATCAAGTAATTTTTGTTTTACTTCTGCCCTGCGAACCAGTCTCAACTGCTCCATGAACCCATAGTATGCACTTTCCGCGGTATTTGGCACATAGCTGAATACGCTTTTGGAGAAGTCTTTACCCACGGACTCGAGGACTTGTGGTACGAGGAGTGCACCAAGGGTCTTCCTTTCCGCATAGATGTCTGGATCATTACCTCTCGAAAAATAAATTCTTTCAAAAGAACAGGCCGTCCGACGGGCTGGATCTTCGGCAAACCTTTCTTTTATGAGTTCTCCATTAGCCCGAATCACTAAAATCGTTCCTGGGTCTATTTCCGAAACCTCTTCCATCTTCTTTTCAAATACGGTCATCAAGGGTGCTCTTTCCGATGCCACTGCCACCACTTCATCGTCCTCAAAATAAAAGCCCGGACGAATCCCGAGTGGATCACGCATGGCAAAAGCATCTCCATTACCGACGATCCCAGCAAGGGCATATCCCCCATCCCAATTGACGGATGCCTTCCGAAAAACCTCCGGCAAATTAACACGTTCCCCAATCCATTTGGCATGTTCCCCTCCAGAGACTTCCTCTGCATCCGCCTCTTTTGTAAGTCGGTCGTTCATTGCATCCAAATGATATCCAGTCTCCTCAAGAATAGCTTGAGTATCGGTGTCAAAGACTGGATGCTGTCCACGGTCGACTAACTTGGAATTTAGCTCATCAACATTTGTTAGATTAAAGTTGCCGGCAACCATTAGATTTTTTCCAGGCCAGTTGCTCTTTCTAAAATAAGGGTGACAAGTTGTTGAACCATAGTCACCGGATGTGCCGTATCGTAAATGGCCAAGCAGTAATTCACCACCATATTCGAAATGCTGCTTTATGGTCTCGGGGAATTCAGGAAACGCGATTCCTTTCTTGATCAGTTTGTTGATGGCTCTGTTTTGTTGATCAAAAATTTTAGCCAATGCTTTACTACTCGTACTCCTTTCGCGAAACATAAATGCTTGCCCGGCATCGACATTCAATTTCATGGATCCAATACCCGCACCATCCTGTCCACGATTGTGCTGTTTTTCCATCAGCAAAAATAATTGATTGAATCCCCACAGGGGGGTGCCGTATTTTTCAGCAAAATAGTTTAGAGGTTTTTTTAATCGAATAAGAGCAATTCCGCAAAAATGTCCGATTTCCTCACTCATAGATTAATTTTTAAAGGAACCCATGTGATTTGGAATAACATCTTTCCAAACCGATTTCATTGAACTGACTTCTGCGGAGAAAATCTTTTGATTTTCAATTTCCAGGTCGAAAACTCCTGTCTGGTCGCAGATTCCAAGATGAGTAAATGGTACCCTGATCGATTCCGCTTCCTTTTCCAACAATCCAAGATCCTCGGATTTGACGGCAATTACAACCCTCCCCTGACTTTCACCAAATAGCAGGGCATCCAATCGCCCGGATGATCCTCTGGATGGAATGGAAACTTTTGCCCCCAAGCCATCCTTGCCAAACAACATTTCAAACAGGCAAACCAATAAACCACCTTCTGAAATATCATGTGCAGTTTGTATTCGACCAAGTTTTATCTGACTAATTAGCAGTTCCTGCATTTTCTTTTCATTCTCCAAATGCACCGCAGGCACAGTTCCCTCTTTCTTGTCGTACTGAGTTTGAAGGTAATAACTGCCTCCCAATTCATTCGGTAAGTCACCTAACAAAACGAGTTCCAATCCATCTTTGCTAATCTGACTGCGGGTGACATGGCTTTGCTCATCAATTAATCCGACCATAGAAACAACGGGTGTCGGGTCAATTGCCCCGTCTCCGTGCTCATTGTAAAGGCTAACATTACCACCGACTACGGGGACATCAAAAAAGGCACATGCATCCGCTAATCCTTTCACGCATTCCTTAAGCATGAAATATGCTTCCGGCTTGTTCGGGTTCCCGAAATTGAGATTATCGGTTACCGCCAAGGCTTTCGCTCCCGAACAAGCCAGATTTCGCATACATTCTACAAAGGCGATTTGAGCACCTTTGTATGGATCGAGATAACAGAACCGATTATTGCAGTCATTGGCGATTGCCAAGTACTTGTCGATTCCGGCTATGCTCAATCTTACCACACCCGCATCGCTTCCGGGCTCAATCTTGCAACCCGACATGACCATGTGGTCATATTGTTGCCATACCCATTCTTTGGAAGCAATGGTTGGATGGCCCAGCAAATTTTTAAGTGCATCTTCAACTGAGTCCAAACTTATATCAGGAATAGCCTCAACCGACCACTCTCGAGATTGCTTAACATGAAGAGGTTCACTGGCCGGTTGATCATAAACTGGTGCTTCATCCGTAAGAGACTTAGCAGGCAGGTCAGCTACCAGTACGCCTTTGTGGCGAACTCTCATACGATCCCCCTCCTTAACCTCTCCAATGTGAGCGGCATGTAAATCCCATTTTGCAAAAACTTCTTCTAATTCAAGTTCCCTCCCTTTCTGAACGATGACCAACATTCTTTCCTGGCTCTCGGAAAGCATGATCTCATAAGAGTTCATCCCAGTTTCTCTTTGAGGAACCAAATCAAGATCTATTTCAATCCCGGAGTTTCCTCGGGAAGCAGTTTCACAGGTCGAACAGGTTAGACCCGCTGCCCCCATATCCTGAATTCCCACAACCAATCCAGGAATCGCCATCATTTCGAGACATGCTTCCAGTAGAAGCTTCTCCATGAAAGGATCTCCCTTTTGAACAGCCGGTCGGTCTTCCGCACTTTCTTCCGTTAATTCCCGTGAAGCAAAGCTCGCTCCCCCTAATCCGTCCCTCCCCGTTCCTGGCCCAACATAGTAAACTGGATTGCCAACTCCGGTTGCCGCTCCCTTTTGAATTTCCTCATGCCGAAGCACTCCGGCACACAGTGCATTGACTAATGGATTTCCCTCATAACAATCATCAAAGTATACATCTCCACCCATGTTGGGTATACCTAAACAGTTTCCATAGTGAGAAATTCCACTTACGACACCTCTAAATAGCCTCTTTGCGTGTTTGCTGCCTAGCCTTCCAAATCTCAATGAATTGGTAAGCAAAATAGGCCTCGCACCCATTGTAAAAATATCTCGGACAATCCCGCCAACCCCTGTCGCTGCTCCTTCAAAAGGTTCGATTGCACTGGGATGATTGTGAGATTCAATCTTGAAGGCAACTCCCCATCCTTCGCCAACATCAATAACTCCGGCATTTTCATCACCTGCTTTAACCAAAACCTGACCAATGGCTTGCTTGTCTTCCTTTTCCGTAGGGAAAAGACGTAAGAGCTTCCGTGTGTTCTTATACGCACAGTGCTCGGACCACATTACGGAAAAAATCCCCAGCTCTGTCAGATTCGGCACTCGACCAAGAATCTTGAGAATTTGTTCATACTCATCAGGTAAAATGCCATGCTGTGAAATAAGTTCATCTGTAATCTGAACATTCAGCACAGGGTCCGGGTTGGGGGGTAATGCGGATTTGGCGGAGTCACTCATAAGGCGGAAACCTCAGCAGGACGGGAAGTGATCAATGGCTTTAGAAATGACTCCAACACTGGTAGACCATCCAGGCACGGATGATGCGAAGAAACCGCCCTTTCAGGATGCGGCATCATTCCATAAACATTGCCGGACATATTCCGAATACCCGCTATATCATGCATGGAACCATTTGGGTTACCTGAATACCGGAAAAGAACCTGTCCGTTTTCTTCCAGTGATAAAAGTATTTCTTTATCCGCTCGATAATTACCCTCACCATGAGCGATGGGTAGTGTAATTGTGTGACCCAAGGAGGAGCTATTGAAACACTGGTTACTATCCTCGACCTTCAATGGCTGATTCAAACACCTGAAATCCAGGCAGTCATTGCGTATAAGAGCACCCGGCAATAAACCAGACTCACATAGAATTTGAAAACCATTGCAGATGCCAAGAACTTGTCCTCCTTGATTGGCAAATTCCTGAATGTCACTCATGATTGGTGAAAATCTTGCAATAGCTCCACACCGCAAGTAATCACCAAAAGAAAAGCCACCTGGAACAATTACTGCCTCCGTCTCGCTGGGCAGTGAATCCTTATGCCAAACTCTGTCGGCGGAAATTCCTATCACATCCTTAACCGCGTGCAAGGAATCCCAATCACAATTGGAACCGGGAAACTGAATCACTGCAACTCTCAATCTGTGCCCTCCTCCTTATTTTCCTCTTGTTCGAAAATTTCCTCCACTACTGGATTCGTAAGAATTCCAATTCCATCAATTTCAACTGTTATCTCATCCCCTGGAACTAAATATCTCTTTGGATCTCTCGCCTCACCAACTCCGGATGGAGTCCCCGTCAGGATTAGTGTTCCGGGCAGTAATGTAGTGCTTCCACTGAGAAAGGATATCAGGGTGGGCACATCGAAAATCATATCATCGGTTCCGGATTCCTGCATTTTCTCATCATTGAGGAACGATCGGATGGTAAGTTTCGAAGGGTCAGGAATCTCATCCGCCGTCGCCAGACAGGGACCAACGGGACAAAATGTATCAAAAGTTTTTCCTCTGCAGAATTGACCACCGCCTTTCTCCTTTTGCCAATCCCTTGCACTGACATCATTGGCACAAACATATCCCAAAACATAGGATAGAGCTTCCTCCGGACGGACATTCTTACAAGGCCGGCCAATTACAACCCCCAATTCAGCCTCATAATCCACTTTGTTACTACGAAGGAACCTGGGCAAAACAATGGGGTCACCAGTATTTTGTGCCGCAGTCGGTGCCTTCATGAAAACCATTGGATGCTTGGGTATATCCAACCCTGTCTCTTCCGCGTGTTTCCGGTAGTTCAATCCAATGGCATAGATGCAACGGAAGTCAATTGGTGTAAGAAATTGAAAGGGAGTGATGGCCTGGTCAGTTGCCTCAAAATCCCCATCCCCTTTCTGCAAAATAAGATAGGTTTTACCCTGTTCATCAAAACGACCGAATCCCATCTTTCCGGACTGGTCTAGGTAGCGGAAAATCTTCACCCGTCAGTAATCTCGTATCGAAAGTCTTCTATGACTGGATTGCTTAACAACCCATCACACAGTTTGTCCAACTTGTCCCTTGATTCAGGGGAATCTGAGCCCTCCATTTCGAAAGTAACCGTCTTGCCCACGCGGACACCCCCCACCGATTCGTGGCCAAGACTTTTCATTGCTTGCTCGACCGCCGCTCCTTGAGGATCCAAGACCGTACTCTTGGGAGATACAAAAACAGTTACCTTCACAGCATCCTTTGAAATGATTCAAAGACAAAAGTTTCAACCTTATTTTGCGCACGTTGGAAAAAACTTTGCGAATTACCCTGATTCTTGGGCAATTGGATGAAAGTTTGCATGTTCATCAAGCAATCTATCAGAGCCTACCTGAGTGTAAATTTGCGTCGTTCCAATATCTGCATGACCAAGCATTTCCTGAACCGAACGAACATCCGCCCCTCCCATCAGCAAGTGGGTTGCAAAAGAATGACGCAATCCATGAGGGCTGACCTTTTTTTCAATGCCTGCCTTTTTTGAATACTGCTTGACCAATACCCAGACCGTTTTTCTTGAAATTGCCTTTCCGCGCATACTTAAGAACAATTCGCTTCCTGTTCCTTCCTTTGTCAAAAATGGCCGTCCTCCATGAAGATAATTCCTCACTGACAGGATCGCATGCCTGCCAACTGGAACTACTCTTTCTTTGGACCCTTTTCCAAAAACTCTGGCAAAGCCTTCTTCTATATCGATAGAGTTCATGGGCAGAGAACAAATCTCAGATACTCGGAGCCCGCTTCCATACATCATTTCCAGTAAAGCCCGGTCACGCTTTCCCAATGGTGTATTTAAATCAGGCGAATTCAAAATCCTTTCCATTTCCCCGATACTCAAGGTATGGGGTAAAGAACGTCCGCGCTTCGGGTTGCCCAATAACTCCGTGTGATTTTCACCTATCTCTCCTTCCCCAATCCAATATTGTATCATCATTCGCAATGCGGACAATTTTCTTGATAAACTGGAAACAGCATAATCATGATCCGTTAGAGAAGCCACCCAAGATGAATAGTGTTCAAGCTCAGCATTTCTCCAGTGTAAAACCTCAAGCCCTTGTAAAAAATGAGCACACTGAATTAAGTCAGTTTCGTAAGCTTGGATGGTATTTTCTGACAACCCCTTTTCCAATTGTAACCATGCCAGAAACCCATTAATCCAAGGCTCAAACTGAGGCGGAGGTTGGATTCTGCCCCCTTCCTCGGAGCTTGAGTTCTCTTTCCCTTCCTCCATCCGTATTTTAAGCCCCCGGCGGCTTGACCGGTTTGATTTCACCGGCAAAAAGTTTTCTGTAAATTCTATTGATGGGAGTCTTCATTCGGCTGACCATAAATTTTTCCCTCCTTAACGCCCCATATCCGTATCTGTAACTAGCTGCCAATCTTGGATAAGAAAAAAGTTCCTGACTCTCGAGCATCTTTTTTAACCTATGCAAGTAGAGCATTCCGACTTCAACGTTTGTTTCCCATTCAAATGCCTGACGATAATGAAGCTGAGTTGCATCCGACCAAGCCGCTTCGGTAAGTTGCATCATCCCTTTAGCTACTGAACTTTCAGCATTTGCATTAAGGCTGCTTTCAGCATGACAAATTGCATAAACAAAAGTTGGTTCAAGGTTATGCTTTGGTGCCTCTATTCTTATTTTCTCCCAAACTTCATCTTTGGAGATGTATCGCGCATCACGGTCAATCAGATTACACCCAGCTGAAAGAAGCAATATTGTGCTCATAATTCGCGAATATAATCTTCCGCGAAAATCATTTAAACCAACCATCACAATTTTATTTTATGCAACAATCTTCAACCGAAGCAAGAAGCATTGGGTGAAAGATTCCCCGCGAGGTGGTAAATTTGAGCCTTCTATCCTTTGGCTGAAGCGAACAAAAACGCGAGGAGAAGGAGTAGTGCCAGTAAGGCGGTAAATCCAATCGGGTACAATCCTAGTCGTGCCCGCCGCTTTAAAATTTGTCGACTCTTGCTGCCAGTAGCATTTGAAAATCCAAAACTATCGAACACACTCGAAATCAAACCAACTGTGTGCACTTGTCCCGACTTGGCAAATGTGCAGACCCGATGGGTTATTCCATCAACAAAGATTGCATGGGACAAGTCATTGAGACCATTCCAGAAATAGGCACCAAAGCCCAAAAAACCCCTGCCAACTTTTCTGTAAATCCAATCAATATCGAGGTTTACGGAAGGCAGTTCAGGGGGGTATTTGCCCCATAAGTTCAATAAGGTAAAGGCTAGTGCTGAAAACAAAAGGATTTCCAACTGAGTAATCACATGGGTGGCATCATAAGGGTGATATCCCATAGCACCATTCGGGAGCAGGTCATAGAGCCATTGTGGATTGCACCCAAGGAATATGCAGAGGAAAGAGGCAATCCCCATCGCGATGAGCATATTCAACGGTGCTTCTTTGGGCCGCTTTCCAGAGTCATGTGCAAAAAAGGCAAAAAATGGAATCTTGATCCCAGCGTGATGAAAGACACCAGCGGATGCAAACAACAGGCATAACCAAACTAATGAATGTCCATTACGGGCTGTTTCAGTTATAATGATCGACTTACTTACAAATCCACTAAAGAGTGGAAATGCCGAAATTGAAGCCGCTCCAACTATACAAAATCCAGTTGTCCATGGCATAGACTTGTATAAGCCTCCTAGGTGAGAACCCCGAATTTCTCCGGTACGGAAAAGGACCGCTCCCATACTCATAAATAGTAACCCCTTGTAAAGAACGTGTGTGAAGGCATGTGCAATGGCACCGTCAATCGCCAACTCAGTTCCAATTCCTATGCCTACCACCATGAATCCGATCTGGTTGATTTTACTGTAACAGAGTACTCTTCTTAAATCATTTTCTATCACAGCGTAAAAGATTGGAAACATCGCCATTACTCCCCCAACAGTTATCAGAATCTCCGCCCCTGGAAACAATCTGGCAAGCATACAAACCGCACACTTAGTAGTGAATGCACACAACCAAACTGGACCTGTGGGAGTAGCCTCCGCATAACCATCCTTCAACCAAACATGTAGCCCGGGAAATGCGGCTTTAATTCCAATTGCCAGAAGAATGAGCATTGCCCCACTATCTCCTGACTCTAACGCAACGGTCAGGGAATCCAGCGTCAAAGCACTAGCTCCTTCTCCGTGATACCGAATTAATACTCCAGCCAAAAGAAGTAGCCCGGAAGAAACATGAAAAAATAAATACCGGAATCCTGCATCCTCAGCAGTTTTGGTCTTATTACCCCAAATCTGAAATACGGATGTGATCGCCAATCCTTCCCACCATAAAAACAGAGCCAACATATCACCTGCAAATGCCACTCCAACCGCAGTTGCAGCATAAAACAATGCCATAGAAACTTGCCACGGATCACGCAAGTGGAAGGAATAAATGCCTGCTACTAGGGCAGCAATGTGAAAAAGGTATCCAAAAATCTTTGCCTGCTGATCAACAGAAACTCCCAATATTTCATAGCCAAAGACATGGAGCGTGGAAATACCTCCCAGTTCTAATCCATATATGTGAAATAATCCAAAGATCGGCGAAAGTACTAAAGCAACTGATGCGAACCGGCCACGGAGAACTGCAGCTGCCAAGCCACCAAGCAATAGTGCAGTTGCTGGATGAGCCCCAAGTTCGTAAGTTGATACCAATTCGTTCATGCTCAATTCTTTTCCCAATAATTTTCTTCACGCATGAGAATTTTTTTTCCGTTCCAGCTTCTCATTATCTTCGAAACAAACACCAGGCCGACACAAGCCACAAATCCGTAGATCCCATAGAACGCAGGAAGTGTCTCGATGGTGTGTAAACTTGCATCTTCCCCCAGTGCGGCGTGCTTATGCCAGCCAAGACTGAAAACAAGGTCAGCTAGAACAACGATACCACACAACCAATAGAACCATCGGATCAAGCGCTTGACATTGGCAGGTTCATCCAACCAATCCTTTTCACTTTTTTTCTCTTTTGTTTTCAAATCTGAGTTCATGATGTAAAAATTTATGGATTCACCCCAGCAAGCTTAAGGAGTGCGTCAGACCAAAAGAAAAGTGCAAAGCATCCAAGGGCGGTCAGTGCCAGCGGGATAACGCATGCCCATGGAGCTTCTTTAATGCCTTCGTCCTCTGCAGAATCTTCAGATCTGAAAAAGGCGGTTACTGCGACCGGTAATAAATAAAATACATTCAGCAGGGAACTGATCAGCAAAACAACGACGACCCAAATTGCATCACGATCAAGGGCACCCAGGGCTAAGTACCACTTGCTGACAAATCCACCCAACGGCGGAAGACCGATCACGCTCAATGAACCAATCATGAAAGCACCCATTGTGATTGGCATACGTCTGCCAAGTCCGCGCAGTTGGCTAACATATTTTTTTCCGGATGCCACAAAAATAGCTCCTGCACAAAAGAATAGGGTGATTTTACCGCAAGCATGCATGGCAATGTGCAAAACCGCTCCACCCTGTCCACGGTCAGTGGCAATCGCGGCACCTAGTACAACATATCCGAGTTGACCAATGGTTGAGAATGCCAGTCTGCGTTTCAAATTGTCCTGTGAAAGGGCGATTAGCGAAGAAATCAGTATGGTTGCGGAAGCGACAACCATCGCCCACTCTTCACCACTCATCTTCGAAAGAACATCCACTCCAAAGACATCGGCATAAACTCGATAGACACAGAAAACCCCAACCTTCACAACCGCTACGGCATGTAGTAATGCAGAAACCGGGGTGGGTGCAACCATC
>MDTB01158462.1_pt1 | contig 12645 bp, 10 predicted proteins | sample 811161 | NCBI WGS metagenome assembly MDTB01 (sample SAMN05326650, study PRJNA326480) | marine metagenome | isolation source: seawater | place: Mediterranean Sea | collected 2009 | reverse complement strand
TTCTTAATAAAAAAGGTCTACCTGTTACTAAAAAACGTGTGTTTTTTCAAAGAAAAAATACACGTAGAATATTAAAAAATATAAATTTAAATGATGATCTTAAGGATAGCTTTGTTGGAAAATTCACAATTTTAGAAGAATTATGTGAAAATATTTCTTCTTTGTTACCTATAGCTACCAAAAGCGAATGGACTTATGCTTTAAACCAACTTGAAAATAAGAATTTAAATCAAATGCAGCATTTTTTTTATAATTTTTGGAGTACTAGAAACCCTATAAAACCTGGAGATGAATGGGATCGTTATTACAACACCGTTAAGTATACAAATAAATCTTTCACTTCATCAGACGCTAAAGGTTTCGCCACAGATCGTGGATATGTATATTTAAAATATGGTGCGCCTAACTTTATTGAAAAGCCTGTACCCGAAAATAATTCTCTACCTCATGAAATATGGTATTACAATAAAATTAATAATGAAACAAATCGTTTATTTGTCTTTACAGAAAGAGTTATAAGTTCAAATGATTATAAACTTATTCACTCATCACTTAGTAATGAATTACAAAATCCGAATTGGAAACAAATTGTCTATAGATAGTAAAATATTCAACATAGATAGATATACTTACCTATCATGATCATATTTAAATTATTTAGATTTATCCCATACTTTATACTTTATGCTATATCAGATATAGCATTTTTATTTATTTATTACATACATGGATATAGGAAAAAAATAGTTCGAGAAAACCTAATGAATAGTTTTCCTGATTACTCTATTTCTGAGATTATAAAAATTGAAAAAAAAACATATAAAAACCTATGTGACATTATTTTAGAAAGTTTACTACTTTATTCAATTTCTAAAGATGAAATCCAAAAAAGAATGAAGTTATTGAACCCAGAATTATTGCAATCGTTAAAGAAAGACGAAGAAAGATGTATTTTAATTGGAGCTCACTACAATAATTGGGAATGGATGGGGCTCTCTCTAAGCACTTATCTTAAAGAAGACATGTATGGAGTATACAAACCTTTATCAAATAAATACATAAATAAATTGATGCTTAAATCTCGGATGAGATTTGGTGCAAATATAATTTCAATGAATAATTTTGCAAAAACAATATTAAAAAACCAAAATTTTAGTATTAATGTAATGCTTGCTGACCAAAGCCCTCATAAAAATGAAGTTGACTTTTATTGTAAATTCTTAAATCAAGACACCCCTGTTTATATTGGCCCTGAAAAATTAATAAATGCTGGGAATATGAAACTATTTTTTATTGATGTACAAAGAATAAAGCGAGGCTATTACGAAATGAAAATTATCCCTTTATATAATAAAGTATCAAAAGAAAAAGGCCATATTACTCGAATGCATGTATCCTATTTAAATAAATTAATTAATAAAAAGCCTGAAAACTGGCTCTGGACTCATAGAAGATGGAAGCACAGTTAAAAAAAATAGCAGTACTTATATTAAACTGGAATGGACGCAAACTCCTAGAAAGATTCCTGCCTTCAGTGATAGAAAATAATTCTTCATTTGCTGAAATTATTATCGTTGACAATAATTCAAGTGATGATTCAATTAATTTTTTAGATACTAATTATCCCTTAATTAAGAAGATTAAATTAGAAAATAATTTAGGTTTTGCAGAAGGATATAATGTAGCAATTAATAAAATTTCTCATGAATATGTGGTACTATTAAATTCAGATGTAAGAGTAGGAAAAGAGTGGCTGATTGCTCCTTTTAACTTCCTTAATAAAAATCATGAATATGCAGTATGTCAACCAAAAGTTTTAGATGAAAAAAATTCTAAGAAATTTGAATATGCAGGAGCTTGTGGTGGATATATAGATCTTTTTGGCTATCCATTTTGTAGAGGAAGGATTTTTGATACTTTAGAAATAGATAATAGTCAATATAATACTAATAGAGATGTATTTTGGGCAAGTGGAGCAGCATTATTTATTCGAAGAAAATTATATATTGAAGCAGGTGGTCTTGACTCGTCATTTTTTGCTCATCAAGAGGAAATTGATTTATGTTGGAGAATTATAAATAATGGCTATAAAATTGCATGTATTCCTGAATCAATAGTATTTCATTTAGGAGGGGCATCATTAAATAAAGTTAATCCTCAAAAAACATTTTTAAATTTTAGAAACAATTTAATAATGCTTCTAAAAAACCTACCCACGAGTCACTTACCAATAATATTAATAAGATTAATACTTGATGGGCTTGCTGGAATAAAATTTATTAGCGAAGGTAAAATAAGTCATGCATTTGCAATTCTAAAAGGACACATTTCTTTTTACATAAAAATACCTAGAATCTTAATTAAGAGAAATAACCCAAAAAAAATTAAGGCAAATATTCAATATAAAAAATCAATTATTATAGACTATTACCTCCTAAGGAAAAAATATTTCAAAGAGTTAAATTGGTAATGAACCGCTAAAATAATTTTTTTCTTTTAAGAAGATAGGACTGCAATACTTTTTCAAAACCATCTTTACAATCTACTGAAACAAAATCAATTTTATAGTGTCCACATTTTGTTTTCAATTCTTTCTCAAAATCAGACATTTTACTTACATAATCAGCTTGTAAATCTAATGGGTTTATCTTCAACTCATCTCCCGTTTCTAAATCAACAAATTTGTAAAGTCTAGAATTATAGTCAAAATCGAATTCATTAGATCTATCGATAACATGAAATACAACAACCTCATGTTTATTATACCTTAAATGTTGTAATGCAGATAATAATTTTTCTGTGCCTTCTTCAATATCAAAAAGGTCACTAAACAAAATTACTAATGATCGCTTGTTAATTCTTTCAGCTATCTCATTTAATGCATCAACTGCATTTGTTTTTCTTTGAGTCTTATTTAATGGCCTTGTAAATGATTCAAGTTCCATAAGTAATCTTTTATAGTGATTGGAATTTGAACTTGATCTTGTATGAACTTGAACTGTATCAGAAAAAACAGAAAGACCAACAGCATCTCTTTGTCGTTTAAATAAATTCATTAATGATGCTACAGCAAGAATAGAAAACCCAATTTTATTAGGATTATTAGGATCTAATTTTTTTTGAACTGGAAAATACATAGAAGAAGAACAATCCACTACAAGTTGACATCTAAGATTTGTCTCTTCTTCAAATCTTTTCACAAATACTTTGTCTGATCTAGCAAATAGTTTCCAGTCAATATGTTTCGTGCTTTCTCCAGAATTATACAAACGATGTTCAGCAAACTCAACAGAAAAACCATGATAAGGGCTTTTATGTAATCCTGTCATAAAGCCTTCAACAACTTGACGAGCAAAAAAGTCAAGATTTTCAACTCCTTTTAAATTATTATGAATTATATATTTCCCCATAAAAAAAGGGCATAAAGCCCTTATAATTAGTGTAACAATATGCTACATCAAAGCATCTATTTTCTTTGCAAGATCAGCTTTAGGAGCTACTCCTACATTCTTATCAACAATCTCTCCATCTTTAAAAAACAATATAGTAGGGATGTTTCTAATACCATATTTAGCAGCAATTTCTTGCTCATCATCAACATTTATTTTACCAATAATTGCTTTGCCTTGGTATTCAGTATGTAGTTGATCTACGATTGGACCAACCATTCTACATGGACCACACCATTCTGCCCAAAAGTCGACTAATACAGGTATTTTAGATGATAAAACTGTTTCTTCAAAGTTTGCAGTAGTAATTACAAGTGCCATATTCAGTTTTCTAATTATTATTCTAGTTTTATTGACTGCAAATATTAAAAAATTTAACAACAAATCAAGACATTTAATTTAATTTATACTGTACTTCTACTAATCTGCTAACATCTTGAACTAATTGTTTTGAAATTCTTACTTTGTGTGACCTAGATAAAAAATCTACATACAAGGAATTATCAGGATCAAATACACTAAAATTAAGCTGGTGATCTCCATGATGAATTTTAATTATCTCTTTAAATTTATTAATAAAATCAGTATTTAAATCATATAAATTTAACCTTAAAGTAATGCTCTTAATTAATTTATCTACTACATCTGAAAGTAAGTTAATAGATAAGATTTTTATCTCTAACTGATCATTCCATGGACGTTTTTGAACTCGGGCTTTTATATAAATAAATGCTCCTTGTACAAGCATTATTTTAAACTTTAAATAATCATCTCTAAAAATCATAAATTCATTAGAATCAGTAAAATCTTCAACTACAAATGAGCCATATGGATTTCCATTTTTATCTATTTTATGATTAACGTTTGTTATAATACCAGCAAAAGTTAATTCACGATTTTTAATTGATTCTAAATCTTTAAAATGATCAATGCTGTGATTACAAGTATGTTTTATTTCAAAAGAATAATCATCTAATGGATGCCCAGATAAATAAATTCCTACTACTTCTTTTTCACGAGCTAAAAGATCTAACCTATCCCATTTATCACATAATGGTAATGGAGGTTCAGGAATATCAGAACCTTCTTCACCAAACAGGTCAGGTGGAGCATTTAAACTTTCTTGAAAAGCATTTCCAAAACTAATTGCTTTATTTAAAAAAGAATAACCCTCTTTCAATTCATAAAAATATATTGCTCTGTGCTCATTTTCAAATGAATCAAAAGCTCCTGCTAAAGCTAAGTTTTCTAGAGTTCGTTTGTTTACGGAACGCAATTGAACTCTTGTAGTAACTTTAAAAATATTATCAAAAAAACCATTTTTTGTTCTTTCGCTTACTATATTTTCCACAGCAGATTCACCAACTCCTTTAATTGCTCCTAAACCAAAGCGAATTTCACCATTTTTATTTACATTAAATTTATAGGCAGACTCATTTATATCAGGTCCTAGAACTTTTATCTGCATCCGCTTACACTCTTCCATAAAAAATGTTACTTTCTTTATATCATTCATATTATGAGTCAAAACAGATGCCATATACTCTGCTGGATAATGGGCTTTTAAATAAGCTGTATGAAAAGCAACTACTGAATAACAAGTAGAATGAGATTTGTTAAATGCATAGGCAGCAAATGCTTCCCAGTCTTTCCATACTTTCTCTGCTATTTCAGGATCATGATTATTCTGCTTACAACCATCAATAAATTGAGGTTTCATTTTTTCCAATAAGGAGAAAATTTTCTTACCCATCGCTTTACGAAGCATATCAGCATCCCCTTTTGAAAAACCGGCCAATTTTTGAGAAAGAAGCATAACCTGCTCTTGATATACCGTAATGCCATATGTTTCAGATAAATAATCTTCCATACCTTCTAAATCATATGAAATCTCTTCTCGACCATGTTTTCTAGCTATAAAATTTGGAATATATTCAAGAGGGCCTGGTCTATAAAGCGCATTCATGGCAATAAGGTCTTCAAACTTATCAGGCTTTAATGACCTAAGGTGTTTCTGCATTCCAGGTGATTCAAACTGAAATGTTCCATTAGTAGTTCCAGATTGATAAAGCTCATACGTAAGCTTGTCATCAAGAGGGATGGTATCAGTGCTAATAAAAACACCATGTTTATCCTCAATCAAAAGAATGGCATCTTTAATAATAGAAAGTGTTTTTAAACCTAAAAAATCCATTTTAAGTAATCCAGCATCTTCAACAACAGAATTATCGAATTGTGTAACTAATAAAGAGGAATCTTTAGCAGTTGCCATAGGAATATGTTCACAAATATCATTTGGTGTGATAATTATTCCACAAGCATGAATCCCTATATTTCTGAGGGAACCTTCTATTGAAATAGCTTGATTTATTGTTTCTGCAGATAAATCTGATCCTTTAGAAATATTTTTTAGTTGTAATGCCTTGTTCAGGGAATCACTATTCAATTTTTCTTTTAACTCTTCATCAGAAGATTGAAACAACTTCCTTAGAGATATATCTGGAACTAGCTTTGCTATTCTATCCGCTTCATTTAAAGGTAAATTTAGAACACGAGCTGCATCCCTAATAGAAGACTTAGCAGCCATTTTACCATATGTAATAATTTGAGCTACTTGATTTTCACCATATTTATCTACAACAAAATCAATGATTTTAGCTCTTCCTTCATCATCAAAATCTATATCTATATCTGGTAAGGATACTCTATCAGGATTTAAAAACCGCTCAAATAAAAGATTATATTTAATTGGATCAACATTAGTAATACCAATACAGTAAGCAACTACAGAACCTGCGGCTGAACCTCTACCGGGGCCTACTGCAATACCAAGATTTCGAGCTTCTGTAGTAAAATCTTGAACAATAAGAAAATATCCAGGATAACCTGTTCTTTCAATAGTCTTTAATTCAAATTCTATACGATCCCTAATTTCTTCAGTAATCGATGAATAACGTCTTTTAGCACCCTCAAAAGTTAAATGTCTTAAATAATCATTTTCACCTCGTTTGCCTCCATCAATTTGATCTTCTTTGTGGATAAAATTATTTGGAATGGAAAAAGCTGGAAGTAAAACATCTCTTTTTAATTCATAAACCTCAATTTTATCAACAATCTCTTGAGTAGTAGAAATAGCTTCAGGTAGGTCTTTAAACAACATTTTCATCTCTTCTTGAGACTTAAAATAAAATTGATCATTTGGTAAACCAAATCGATATCCTCTTCCTTTACCTATAGGAGTTTCTTTAAGTTCACCAGCTTTAACACATAGCAGAATATCATGAGCACTAGAATCCTCTTTATCCAAATAGAAAATATTGTTGGATGCAAAGTACTTCACACCATATTTATTTGCAAAGCCAATAAGTATTTTATTAACATGCTCTTCTTCTTCTAGACCATGACGAAGAAGCTCTACATAGAAATCATCACCAAATGATTTATGCCACCATTTAAATGCTTCTTCTGCTTGAATTTCACCAACATTTAAAATAAGATTTGGTATTTCAGAATTTAAGTCACCAGAAGAGACAATTAAGCCCTCTTTATACTTAAGTAATAGTTTCTTGTCAATTCGAGGGCAACCTGCATATAAACCATCAATAAAAGCTTGTGAGCTAAGTTTAGCAAGATTATGATATCCAACTTTATGTTTTGCTAAAAGTAATAACTTGCTTCTTCTATCTGGATTTTCTTTAGTGAATTTTCTAATCTTATGATTTTCAGTAAGATATAGTTCGCAACCGAGAATGGGTTTAATGTCATTTTTTATTGATTCATTTACAAATTTATAAGCACCATACATATTGCCAATATCTGTAAGTGCAAGAGCAGTCATATTATATTCTTTAGCTTTAGAAATAATCTCAGGAATGTCACAAGAAGCTTGTAATATAGAATAGGATGAATGACAATGCAAATGAGTATAAGATGAGTCAATATCATTTAGTAACGAATCACTTGTTTTCTCAGAATGATTTACTTCAAGTTTATCGCTATCAATAAGACTAATTGGTTCATAAGGCTGAATATTAAGTCCCAATAATTGAAAAGGTTCTGGATTATAAACCAAATATTTTTCAATAAGCTCTTTATCTAATTTTAATCGTTTATAATCAATTATTTTCAGTCTAATTAATTCAAGAAAACAACGAGTTGTAGCTTCCACATCTGCAGAAGCATTATGTGCCTGATTAAAGTCTTCTCCAAAAAGTTTCATGTAAAGTTGACTAAGAGTGGGCCATTTGAACTTTCCACCTCTACCACCAGGTAAAGCACAAAAATTTGTAGCTTCCTCTTTAGTATCAAGGTACCTTTTATCCACTAGAGAACTAGTCATCCCAACACGATAATACTCAGCAGCCACTATATTAATATCAAACATTACGTTATGCCCAACTATAATATCTGATTTCTGAATAGCATTATTAAACTCTTCTAAAACATTAGCTAATAAAGCACCTTGCTTTAACGCTCTTTTAGTAGATATTCCATGTATTTTTTCTGAATTATAAGGAATTGAGAAACCCTCTGGACGAACAATAAAATTTTTGACTTCAATTAATTCTCCCATGCTATCATGAACTTGCCATGCTATCTGAACCAATCGGGGCCAATTTTCTGAATCACTTACAGGTGCAGAAAAATTTCTTGGCAATCCAGTAGTTTCAGTGTCAAAAATTAAATACATAAATAATTAAATGGGATAAATCTTTAAACCACTTAAAATTAATTTATTTATGCAATTAATAAACAAATTGTTAAAAATTAAATAATAAAATAAATGATAAAAAAATGTGGTCTCTAATTTTAGCTAATAAATGTATTGGATTATTTGTTTACTAGATCATTAATTTCATCAATTTTTTTTACTATATTTTTAGTAACAATTTCAATTTGTGTTATTGCTTCCATAGATAAATCCTCTATTGAATTGACCTCAATACCATCATCAAAATATTTGATTTTATTAATATTTTCGCCATTTGATTGCTTATAATTTTTAATTAGTGATTCATAATACTTTATATTTCTAATCAAAATATACGAATTGCTAATTAATATATTAATTGAATTGTTTAAGTCATGCATAATAGATGAATAATTGTTATTAATAAAATTTAACTTTTTTTCTACTTCCATTATTCTCTGTATTTTAATTTCAACACTACTAATTTTCTTATTATTTTTTTTTGTGTTCAACTTTCAATCAAATTGATTTTATAATATTTATACTAATATATGTATTTATATGTATAATATTTTATATAATTTTATATAATTGTATATTATTTTATTAATTAAATTGAATACAATGTCCCAAATTAATATGATAAACCTAAATAGATTAAATGTTTTATACTTAGACGATAGAGCTGATCAATTAAATAGTTTTAAATCACTATTTAGATTAAATTTTAAAATCCATACTAGTGATAATCAAATTGATGCAATAAGCATTTTAGAATCAACTGAAATTCAAATTATCATTGTAGATCAAAAAATGCCAATTATATCAGGTTTAAAATTTTTACAAAAAATTAAAAAAAAATACCCCGATAAAATCAGAATATTATTAACTGGCTGTTTAAATTTTGAAAATCAAATGGATGTAAAAAGCTTGTCATTAATTTATTGGATTATTAAAAAACCATTTACATATAATCAAATGTTGCTTCTAGTCAGAAATGCTGGTGATTGCTACTTTAAAAATAAAAGAAATAAAAACTACAATATTTAATTTAAATTCATTTTAAATGGGTTAAAACTAACTAGAAAATGTTAGAGAAAAATAAAAAAAACAACAATAAATATGGAATTACTGTGCTGTATGTTGATGATGATAAAACCATGCTTGATAATTTTTACAGACTATATTGCCCGTATTTTAATATTTACATAACTGATTCAACAGAACATGCAAAAAGTATTTTAAGTACTCAAGACATACACATTATTATCTCTGACCAAAGAATGCCAGGAATAACAGGAGTAGAGTTTTTCAGATCTATACTTGAAAAATATCCAGACCCAATAAGAATATTACTAACTGGATTTACAGAAATAGACGTCATCATAAATGCAATTAATATAGGACACATATACCAATTCATAAGAAAGCCCTACCTATTTATGGAAATGAAAAAAATATTGCTAGGGGCAGGTGAAATCTATCAAATGCGAAAAAATAAAAAATATAATTTAAATGAAATATAACTTCAAATAAAGTAGTAAGTAAAATTTATTTTGAGATTTAAATTATATAATTTTTTAATCACACTAAAAATCCTAAACATATTTAAGTGCTTCATAAATAACTATACTTACTGAGTTAGAAAGATTTAAACTCCTTACACGATTGTTATAGATAGGTATTTTGTATGTTTCTCCAAAATTAGTATCAATAATTTTTTTACTTAAACCAATTGATTCTTTACCAAAAATAAGAAATATTTCATCCCTATAATCTATTGAATCATAAGCCTTTTTTGCATGACTTGAAAAATAGACCATTTTCTTGTTCAAATTTTTATTATAAAAATCATCAATACTATCATACATGAAAATTGAAACAAACTTCCAATAATCTAATCCTGCTCTTTTTAACCTTGCATCAGTTATCTCAAAGCCAAAAGGTTTAACTAAATGTAGATTAGATCCAGTGGCAAGGCAAAGACGACCTATATTACCAGTATTATTGGGTATTTCAGGCTCAAAAAGGACAACATTTAGGGCCATATCTTTTTTTTGTAAAAACTACAAAAGTTTATTAAAATCACCACCTGATGGATGTTGGAATACTTCAAGATTGAAGTGAGGAGCAGATGCATAAAGGTGATCAAAAATATCACTTTGTATATTTTCATACTCTCCCCATTCAGTAGATTTAGTAAAACAATATACTTCAATTGGGACGCCATATTCATTTGCTTCTTTCTGCAAAACCATACATGTGAGGTCTGGGTGTATACCATGTAAACTTTTAATATAAGTCTCTGCATAAACTCTAAAAACTCCTAGATTAGTTAAATGTCTTCCATTTATTAAATAAGACTTATCAAAACTACCTTCTTTATTGTAAAGATTAATTTCTTTTTGACGATCTGAAATATAATCTCTAATTAAATGATAATTTTCAAACTCTTTTATCATGTCATCACTACAAAACTTTACAGAACCAGATTTAATAATTATAGATCGTTTAATTCTTCTACCTCCAGCTTCTGACATCCCTCTCCAATTTTTAAATGAATCAGATACAAATGAATAAGTAGGAATTGTAGATATAGTTTTATCCCAATTCTGAACTTTCACAGTATTTAAAGTTATTTTAATGACATCACCATCTGCACCATATTTAGGCATCGAAACCCAATCTCCTACTCGTATCATGTCATTAGCTGATAATTGAATAGAAGCAACAAAACCTAAAATAGTATCCTTAAAAACTAACATAGATACTGCAGTTAAAGCTCCTAATGCAGTTAATATTCCCTGAGGGTCCTTATCAAAGACTTTAGCAACAATTAGAACACCACCAATGAAATAAGTAATCAAACGTGCTAATTGGAAGTAAGAATCAATAGGCTTGTCTTTAAGAGCGTCTATTTGTTTAAAATAAAAATCTAAGGTGTTAAAAATAGAAATCATTACTAATAAACTAATAGCAATCATATAGCCATCAGTAATTCTAATTATGAATGGAATAAAATCCTGGAAATCTGCAAACACATATGATGCTGTTAATTGAACAACAATTGCAGGGGCAAGATGAGCTAGTCTATCAAAAACTTTATTCTCAAGAAGAATATCATCCCAAACAAAGGTTGTTTTTTTAACAATAGAATTAATTATTCTAACAAAAATCCTCTTAGCAAGTCTATCAGCTAAAAAACACAACATAACAAGAATAACAATCTCAACTAAAAATTGAACTTGATGAGCAATATTCTCAGGAACACCAGTATTAATTAGCCATTGATAAAGCATATAATCAATTCTATTTTCCATTTTTTATGACTTAATATTTAATCCTAAATTATTAGTTATACCCACCTTGAATCATACCCTTCTCTTCATCAACTTTATGAATAAGTAAAAATCCAATTAAGAAGAAAAAGAAAATAATAGATATTCCAATACGCTGACTTTCAAATATAGCGGTTAGAATACCCAGTAATAATGGACCTATAAAAGCAGTTGCTTTTCCAGAAAATGCATAAAAACCAAAAAACTCATTCTTCTTAGATTCAGGAGTAAACCTGCCCATTAATGAGCGACTTGATGCCTGATTTGGACCCGAAAAAACTCCAATTAAAATAGCTGCAAGCCAAAAAGTATTTTTACTGTTTAGACTATCATGAATAAAATCAAAACCAAAAAAATACTCCATAAAAAATCTAAAATCAGGTGCTAAAACTGCTAAAAATGTTGCAAACATTAATCCTATAAGAGAGACTTTTATTGTCATACGACCACCAACCTTATCATCTAAAAAGCCCATTAAAAATGCTCCAATTCCTGCAGTTATATTTAAAACTATTCCTAAAATCATGATTTCATTGAAAGTAAATTCTAATGTCCCTGCTGCATATATACCTCCAAAAGCAAAAATAGTTATCAATCCATCATTATAAAATAATCTTGAAATAAGAAATCGAATAATTTGGGGATATTCTTTGATCTCTTTTGCTGTTGTTTGAAATCCTTTTACTGTATGTTTTGCATTTTTAAGTAAGGCTTTTGTATCAGGCTTTCTATCTTTCACAAATAAAAATGTAGGAATACTGAATATAGTAAACCAAATTGCCACCAAAAGATTTGTTGCCCTAATATTTTCATATGCTCCATCCTCCCCTTTACCAAAACCGAAAAATGGAACCTCTGGTTCTATCAAAAACACCATTGCAATTACTAAAGCAATTAACCCACCTAAATATCCTAATGACCAACCATAACCTGAAATACGACCTATGTTCTTTGAATGTGAAATATCAGGCAAATATGCATTACAAAAAACACACCCCATTTCAAAACCTATGTTAGCAATGACAAAGAATACAAGAGAATAAAAAACAGCACCTGGGGTATTAGGTGCAATAAAATACAAAATAGTTGTAGCAGAAATGGTGATCACAGTAAAACAAAACATAAATACCTTACGATATCCACCTCGATCTGCTAAGGCACCCATTAA
>MDTB01050928.1_pt1 | contig 12646 bp, 6 predicted proteins | sample 811161 | NCBI WGS metagenome assembly MDTB01 (sample SAMN05326650, study PRJNA326480) | marine metagenome | isolation source: seawater | place: Mediterranean Sea | collected 2009 | reverse complement strand
TTGATGATATTTATCATGGCAAAGTAAATCCCACAACCGTTGGTGGTTTGCTTGAAAATCGTACGAGTACGTTTAGAATATTTGATGCTGATGTTGGTGCTTATGCACAAACAGCTGCCGTTAGTTTGGGTGCCATTGTATTGTCAGTTCCTGTCACGATGGGTAAATGTGTTCAAAAAGCATATCGATTTTTTGGCGGTGAGTGGAAGGGCGACTATGGTACAATTGGTAGCCGAAAAGAAGTCATGCAAAAAGCGATAAAAAGTGCAACAAAAAGTGATAACAATATTGGTGCGAAAATGATTGCTAATTCAACGTATTCATTGGATGTCTGTGATTTTATTAGTTCATTTGATCAACAGGATTTATTAAATTTATTAAATACGAATGATGGTCAGTTAGTGATGCATAAAATGACACAAGCAACTACCGAAATGCGTGACTATAACTTACCAACATTTTTTACGGCAACCAATGTTGGTAATGCACAATCAAAAATGAACGGTATAATCAAAGCGTTAGCCACACCACCAGAACTGTCATCACCCCTAGAAGGTACAGATGCTCCTGATACTAAGCAGCCCTCTTATACAAAAGGGCAACAACAAGATATTGCTGCTAATGCAGAAATGCTTGCTATTGCTTTAACTTATAAGCCAATCAATCGTGAAAGTGCAATGCTGGTGGATGGTGCTGATTTACGACAAGCTTATACGGAATCATTTTCTGGTAATAATGTGTTACATAATTTTATTAAAACGACGTTTAAAGAATTGCAATCGGATCCGAAAGCTATGGCGATCTTTTTAACGACATCTATGAATCAAAATCCGGAGATGAAACCAATCATATTAAGTGAATTACCGAAATCATACCTTTTAAAGGGAACTTCTGGAACAGATTCTGAATTTCGGCAGGATTTAATGCAAGCGCTGTGCGAGGTTGATAACCCCAATCCAGATCTGCTGGCCATGTCGATGTTAAATCGAACAGTAGCCAGTCGAGCTTCAAACTTATCTCAAGCTGGTAGCGGCTTTAAATTTAATGTTGGTGATGTTGCTTCGATGTTAAAAACATCGATATCTGATTCTTCTAATAAGACGGAGCCGCTTGATGAAAATGCTAAATTTTTATTAAAAGGGTTAAATTCAGCGATTAAGCAAGGATTGGTTTCGAATACTGAATTGAATGAGTTGTACGATCAACTTGGAGAAAAAACAATAAATGATTTAATGGGTGCATCAATTCGAAAACAGACAAGCGACACAGAACCTTCCCGACTTGAAAATGAACTTAGTAATATTGAATCTTCTCCTGAATTTGAAATAGATGATGATTTTAATTCAGTTTTTCCTAAGTTAATGAAAGCTGTTGCGAAACGTAATAAAGACCGTCATAATGTCTTAAATGCAGTTTTTAAAGAGATTGATGCGCTTCAATCTGGTTTAATAATTGCTGCACCACAAGATGATTCAGGATCTGATATTAATAAAGATGATGATAAAATTCGAGCATTAAAAAATCAGATTGTTCAAAATATGCAACAGCATATGGTGATTGATGAGAAACAATATGAGCCCTATACTTTAGCTAATAATAATGAGTTAACATTTACACATGCCTTTGCGAAAGCTTTTGAAGCTCAAGTGACTTCCGGTTTACCTGATGGGGTTCAAAAAGATAAGCTTCAAGGTGTTTTAAATGATATGAAAGATTTTCAGAAAACCCCTAAACGAAAAGATAAAGCGGCTCAGATTCAAAATCAATTACCGAATTTATTTGGAGAGCGTCAATATCTCCTTAATTTAACCTTACGTGATTTATTTGCTAAAAATAATATAAATCCACAAGATGTTCGTCATTTGTTTGTTGATACATCGGATCCAACGCGATCTCTTGAAGCCAGATTTAATCAAACGTTGAACACACGGGTTTCGGATTTGGTTGAATCTGATTCGCCAATTAAATCAACCCTTAGAAATCAGATACAATCTTTTAGAGATTCAATCTCAAGGAACGATGAACAGTTTAATTTATCGATGGATAAAGTTATTGCAAATGCTGCGAATACCTTGGATTCTGATCCATGGGTAAAATAATTCTATATGGAGCTAAAGATTGACCGTAATTACGGTTAAATTTTGTTATGATTTAAATATGTTAACATTGTCAGACGAAAAACGGTTAAAATTACTTGATTTAATTGAATCAGTAGTTAATAAACAGGTGCCAGAGGCTCATATGATTGAAGACCCTCAAGTTGTGTATCAATTTTTGTTTTTATCAAAAGATACCCCTGAATTGGTATATGCTTTTTTAACGTTATTACAACCCAAGCAGTGGAGTCTGTTTACGGAACAAGATGTTTTAACTGAAGAGGTGATGCTCGAGCTTTATTTATTGTTTGGTTTTAGTGATCAAGATATGGTTGCTTGGCTGCGTGACTTAAGTTATGGTGCAGTCGAATTTTTTAAATCGATTGCAACTGATAAAAATCTTATGCGTTTGGATGATTTGATTTATAAATCCCGATACCATGTGCATATGATTGATGGATTGACGATTGATTCATTGCCTAAATATTTTGAAAATTTACCTAAGCTTGTTACATACGGTTTAAATCAGTGGATAACATTTAAGCAATTTCGAATTATTTTAGGTGAACTTTCACCCACTGAATCAGATTTAAAGGCCTGTTTTGATGACTTAATTGAATCCCATTATGTGTTAGGAAAAATTACTCGATCTAGTCAAGAATTACCATTTCGAATATTTTGTGCCATGTTTGATTATTTTCCAGATACAACAAATTATATGGCTGGTGTATTTCAAGTTGTCGATCAATTTCTGCTGCATCAATCAGTTGAAAAAACAGCTGCATTTATCAATCTGTTGCCATACCCGGTTATAAAACAACTTGTTGATCGGTATATTGTGAATGATCAGCGTGATGTTTTGGATTACTTCGATGACCAATTGCCGCAATTTAATTTTGGTTCAATTCGAAAGATTGTTCGACGCCATCAGCTTAAGGTAAACTATAAACATGGATGATTTATTAAAATATTTGTTACCTGTTTTAGCTCTTGGGTACTTAATTTATAATTTAATTAAGTTGGTGTTATATCGCAAACTAAAGCGAGAACGACGGGATTATGAAGCCATTGTGGAAGAGAATATGGCTAAAATGGAGCAAGATATTAAAGATCGATCACGGGATTTACAAGATTCGATGCAAATGATTAATCAAGAATATTCCCAATTAATGAAATCGATGAGTCTACAACAGCGTGAACATGCAGATTATTTAAACAAAAAGATGGAAGAATTTAAAAAAAATTCGTCTGATTCTGACCGTTCAGATGATCAGACGGATGATCAGACAGATGTGGCCTCAACAGATGTGACTGATTCAACCAATGACACTTAAACCGTATGAAGATTTGTTGGATCAAATTTCACCCCGACACTATAAGCAATTTCGATTATTATACAATGAACTTTTAGGTTATATTGAACGTGATGAGTTTGATAAAATCAAAGCATTTTCAAAGCGTTTGGATGCGGCATTGCAGCAAACGCTCCAAATTCAAGTCGCACTTGATCGACGGCTTCAAAACTTTAAACGACAACAAAATATTAGTTTAAAGCAGGATGTTTATCGTCGTTTTCGCCAACCCAAAAAAACGATTCCAGTTACGCATCCATTTCCTTTAAAATATGCACCAATCGTTCCAACTCGACCGATCAAAGACACTGCTGAGCCTGCAGATACATTAGCTAAAGAAAGACAGTTGGATTCATTGATGGATGAGATGGCAGAATTTAATCAGTCTAATCAAGTTGATACAACAGTTAGTGGCGATGTTAAAGCAGCATCAACGGTTGATAATTTGTTGGCTTCGTCTGATGATGCTGATTCGACTCCCGCAGTTCAGATTAACGATGTTGTTTCAGAACCGAACGATGTTGTTGAGGATGGCGTATCTTTAAGTGACGATTTAGAGGATCAATCACTATACATTAAGAAGAAAAAATCCAAAGATGTTTTGCGTGCTAAAAAAGCGGCTAAAGAAAAAAATAATAAACCCAAAGGCAACCAAGCAAAACCGCGTAAACAACCGCCATTAACTGATAAAGAACGTAAGGCTAGGATTTGGGATTATATTGATAATGATTCTTCAACTGGTGGGATCGATCATGATTTATGATAACGAGCGATTGGATCTTGAAAGACGATTTATTCGGTTGGAATTTAGAGCTACCATTATTTTATTGATTCGAGCAATTCCGAGTTTAATTATTTGGATTGGGTTTTTGATATGGTTATATATAAATTAATTTTTTATGACACGATAATTACTATTTTTAAATATATTCGAATTGGCATTACGCAATTAATGATTCTCCAGCGGTTACCGGTGGTCTTGATTGCCGCAATATTAATTGTTTTTACACGCTGTTCTTATGCCTTATTTGGGCGACATCGTGCAGTGTTAATGTTGTTACGGTTTACGTTTCGGGTTGGGTTTTTTCTACGTGGAATACGAGTATCGCTACATCTTCCGAAAGGGCATTCATTGATGGGCCTTCCAGGTATTCATCTTTGTAATGATTTCTATATGAGTTACTGGTTATTATTTGCGTATCTTCCATATGATCATTTAATTGTTCCCTCGGATGCTTTTTTTTCAAATGAATGGTTTCGATCCATGTTGTTTGTTTTTGGTTTTTATCCTCAGGAGCATGGTATGACTCCCGATAATTTTAAAGAATTTGACTCCCGAATGGATGTGTATTTGGATCAAGGGTTTAGTTTTTGGCAACCAGTATTTTTTGAATATCGTGAAACAGATGCCTTGCCCTATGCTGTTGTGATGGCATTAAAACATCAATTGCCTATTCATATTTGGAAATTTAACGATGTTGATGGTCTTGATTTTGTTCATTGGTTGAATCGTCGTCGGATTCAATTGACGCTTGTTGAAGAGGTCGCCATTTCACGTCGAGTGGCTTTGACGATTTCAGCGTATAATCGGGCAATTTTAAATCATTTTGGGAAAAGTTTAGTTGTTGGACTATCGGATTTTCAGACCACTCCAGGCATGCCACAGAGCAACAAAGATCTTGCCAGAAAAAAGATTGCAGAGTCGAAGAAGCTTGCAAGGGAATTGGAAAACGAAGCCCTTGACCAGTAAGTTTTGAAGATGCTTCAAATCGGGTCCATTCGATTATTCGTGCTTCATTTTCAGTCAATTTGTTTTTTAACCATTCATTATTTAGTAAGGAAGAAATGGGGGTGTCTCGATTTCGGTTAAATACGGTAAGAGGAATTGGCCGATTACGGTATTCGATGTCGATCCCAATTGGTTGGTGTGATATTGCAATAGCAAAGTAATTTTGTGTATGCGAAACAGAAAACTCTATTGGATGTGACTCACATTGTGGTTTTTGATGTCGATTAATTTTGATATTGTCTGGGCTTACGTTTAAATAGTGCCCTAAACACAGATGTTGTAGTTGGTGTGAATTAAAGGGACTATCTTTTAGGATGTAGATTCGATGAGGGATCGCCAACTTACTTCCATTCTGATGGTGTTTTAGCTGTAATTTTTAAAGCATGGAGTTGATGTTTAAATGCATTTTTGAGTGCCGTATTAATACGGCGATGCCGTTTGATCAACGACTCATTGGTAAACATTTTAGATACAATAATTACATGAAAATGGGTGTTTTCAGTGTGATCTGTTCCGCCATGGCCATGATGTAGATGGGATTCATCAATGACTTCAATATATGTTGGCTCAAAATGAGTCGTTAAGTGGTTTAAAATAGCGTCTTTATTCATATGTCTATATTACGCAATGATTTTTTTCATGTCGATGCAAGAAATGTATTTTTCAATTCGATAATAAGTTATACGGTTTAAAAACCAACCTAAGGAGTATGACGTTTGACATTTACTAATGATAGTGTTTCCACCCCCTCTAAATTGAGCGCCTCTAATTTTGGCCATTCATCTCGAAAGGTTTCTGATCCCGTAGCAGTTCCCTCTGTTAAACATCAACCTGTACCTAAATCTCCGCCACTTTCTTCGTCAATATCACCTAAACAAGCACTGACTTTAAGTGTTAGACCTCTCGCTACTAAAGTTCAATCTGGTGGCGATCATGGGGGTTTAGTTCGATCCGTTGCGTCTCCTAAAGTGCGAGGATCGGTTCCAGCCAATGGGTTTCCCATATGGTTTAAACGAATATTCACACTTTTAGCTTTAACGGCTTCTGGTACGTCTCAACATCTTGACCCACCATCCAGTAGTCTTTTTTGTGCAGCTAATGTCTGTGACGATGCCGTAGTGTATGAGTCTGTTTATCCAGATGATAGGGCTAAGCAGAATTTGGCTAGAGACATTGGGGGTGCGCTTTGTCCTGAATCACATTCAGTTAATTTAACATCGGTATGGGGACCAGCTCCGTTTAATGCAACTCAATGTGATAATTTAAAAACTCAATCAGGTCAAACAACCGCTGCCGCTGCAAATCAAACAATTGGGCAAGTTGTTGAGGATTATCGTCAGTCTCTTGTGGACCATACGAACCTATGTGCCGATTGGCTGCTTTATGCTAGTTTCAACTATTGTGAATTTCATAACCCTAATTCACCAACGGAAGCGCCAACACCAGAACCTCCACCAAAACCGAAGAGTATGATGGATGCTTTAGGCTGGGCCTTTTTATTTGGTGGATCTTTAGCAGCGATGATTTTCAGAGAGATCGCGGCTCAGCAACAGCTTTTATTTGAGTCTTCTTCCAGCGATTTTGTTGAAAAGGTTGATTCTTTAAGAGATCATTTTTTGAACAAAAAAAGAGATAACCCTCAAACTCAAATTGGTCAGTTAGTCGATCACTTTAAAAAAGAAATAGAAAACCCTACCAGTGTGGTTCCCTTTTTGTTAGAGCCGGGTATTTATTTTACACTTACCGGTCTTTCAGCCACTTATCATGATCCATTATTTGAGTCTTCTATTTCAACGTCACTTTTTGTTACGGCTAGCATCTCTTTTCTTATTAGCATCTTGTATTCCAATTTAACATGTTGTGGTTGTAGGTTATTACCGGATGAATTTACTCGTGATTATTTGCCAATGGTTAGTGAATTTTCAAAGAAGCCATCTCATAATTTTGAATACAATGCTGAAAATGAGTTCATGGTTTTGAGAGAACATGTAAATAATATGATGGAATCTAATAATCAACCTAATAATCAACCTAATAATGAGTTTCCAACCAACAGTGCTATATTTATAGCTAAGCTTTCTAAAGACAAGGTGAAGCAGGCTTTTCAGGTTAATAAGACGTACTTTTCGAAAATAATGGCTCAAATAGTGGGGTATTCCCTTGTTGCACCCATTGGGACATATGTTTTAGAGGCCATTTTTAACAATAAAATTCCAACTGGTTATTTGGTTATATTTCCACTTTCACAACGAATATTGCAGGTTGCGTTGACTCCTTTGAAGCCGGATGGCTATCAATCAAAGTTGTTAAATTATTATAAGGAAATAAAGGTTAGCCCAGGAGATATTGAATTAGCAATTATTTAATCAGCTTGAATTTTATTGTGCAATTAAATAGCCGATAAAATTGCAGTTCTTTATAATTTTTACAAGGCTAAGAAATAATAAAATTCGTTACAAGTTTTTGATGTTTCGCTACGATATATAGGGTATGGCGGTAATAAATGAACAGCAATTTGTTGTTGAAGATGTTAATCGGTTAAATCAGCAACCCGTTGTCGAAGCAACCTATGATTTTCAGGTACTAGATGAGACATCTAGTTTACCCGATACATTTGCAACAGCAAATTCTTCTGATTCTTTGCAATCCCTATGGACTCAACTGACTGATTTATTAGCTGCTGGAAAACTTCAAAAAGATGACCCATTATTGAGTGAATTTGTTCGTTTGCTAAATACTTTCGGTATTTTACCAATGTCAGAGCCGGTTGATGCTGCTTCAATTCGTACATTTCATCAATGGTTTCGGGGGCTTGAAACGAATCAATTTAGTGATGCGTTAACTATTTTGGAGGGTCATATTCTACACACTTGGGCCATGTCTTTTGATTCGTCGCCTCTGCAGCAGGTGGTTGTATTTGATGCCTTAAATGCATTTGATCAATATGCTATTTATTGTCAAATTAAATTGGGTGATGAGACGTTAACGTTGTCTTATTTTGAGGATCAACCCATTTTGTATGATCAATCCTTGCACCATTCATTCGGTGTTTTATTTAAACACCGGTGGTTTCAACAGCAATCGGATCATTCTGTTCAATATGAAAAAGCTCACGAGTCTCTTGAAATGTCAGCTTATGATTCTGACGCATTGTCACAGTGGCTCCAAGCATTGTTTCCCAATGGCACCAAAGCCTTGGATTCTGATCATATTGTTTTTAGTATTTATCAAGCATTAATGCAAGATGAGTTTACCTATACCGCTGAAATTCGTGATGATTGGCAATCAATATCGCAATTTCTAAATTCAAAACAAGGGGATTGTGAAGAATTTTCCCATTTGTTTTATGCGGCATTATCCACAGTTTTTAAGGATCGTGACCAGGCGCCAACGGCAACCGTCTTGGCTGGACTGGTTGGGTCTGGTGTTCGTGTTTTTGGGCATAGTGTGGTTGAAGTTTTATTAAATGATCAAGTGTATATTTTTGATTTAACCGGGAATCAATTTAATCACATATCAGAAATTCCTACGCGTGATGCTTATTTTGAACAGCATACGTTTCAAGAGTTGATTCGCTACACATCTAAACAGACCATTGTAAATACTGAGTCTGAAGCTTTAGCTAACTTTTCAACATCATCCAATATGGAAGATCAACTTGAGGCTCAATTTCAAGCCATATTTGGTAATGATACTACGTTTGATGAGATTTCTTCGTCGGATAACAATCCATTTACGACTTCATTTGAACTTGAGGACTACAATTCAATTATTCAGAAGGTTATCGGATTGGAAATGATGCGCTTAATTGAATCGGGAGAGGATGCCGGAATCAATGTTGTTTCTATTCAGGATTTAAATCAATTTGAATATTATCATTTAGTTGATGCTGAGTCACATAAATCCAATTATTCTTTTTTAACTTCGATTACCGCTGATCAATTTGAAAAAATTAATCGTGATGTTCTTAGTTCTTATCGTCAACATGCTCCAATTTCAGTTGATACGTTTGCTTACCTTGAGTCAGGTGTTGATGTGCAATTTTTTGATTTTTTAAAAGAAACAGAACAGGTTATTCTTACTGCTGATGGTAATTATCGTTTTAATATGTCAACTGATTATAGCCTTTCCGATACCGCATCTGATCAGAAAATATTTCAAAAATTAATTGATCTTGGCTTCATTTCTACCACTGGAATGATCGAACTTGATGCATTGTCAGATGAACAAAAAATTAATGCCTTACGTGAATTTTACACATTTCCAGATTATGTAAGTTCAAAATCAACTGAGATTTTAGCGTTTCTTAAACGTCGTGCTTATGTAATTTCTGAAAATACCTTGTCGCCTTTAAGTGATGATGCGTTTGCCAATGCATTGACTCGTCTTGATCAAGTCTCTGGTGAACTGTTTCATGGATTGACTGTATCGACGACTCCTATTTATGCAGCACCGGAATTGGATGGCAAATCTTTGTTTTCCTTATCACCATTTGTTTATGGTGGTTACGATTCAGACTCCACCAATAATAGTTTGTTTGTTCGTATTAATCATCAGAAGCTACAACAATTAATGTCCCTCTTTTTTTCTTTGCAAAATACAGTGTCTGCCTATATGACCATGTGGTTTAGTGTGGCTGATATGGTGTCGAGTCTATCGGCAAAATTAGGAGATGAAAATTCCACAGCTTCATCTACAGCACGTATTCGACAAAAGATATTTCAGTCATTTAGTTCATATACTGGTGGTATCAATGAATCATTAAATTCGTTGATGGATATGTTTGATAAAACGGTTCAGAAAACCAATGAGTCTCGTTATCAGACGGCGATTGCTCAAATTGATTTTGAGTATTCTGATTTTGCTTCTCAATTGGGTGATGTCTTTTTAGGAAATGAATATTCACTTCGCAATGAAAGTTTTAAGGCCCAATTATCTCAAGATTACTATGCTATGTTACGCGATAATCGTCAGAGCTTGCAACGTGCTATGATTGATGTTCCTCAGTTTGGTCCTACGATCTTACCGACTATGTTTAGTCATTTTTTCCTTGATTCAGATCAGTTTGGCGGATTGTCATCAATGCAATTGTGGACGGGTTTGATTGCTAGTGGTGTGATTGATCATTCTGGTATGATTCAAACCGATGTTAATTTAGAGGCCGTGAGTTTGTTTAATTTAGATCACTCTTTACCAACGATGACGGATTCAAGTGATGAGGCGTTACGAACGAATATATTGCTGCATGAGCAATATCAGCGATTTAAATCAAATTGGCGTGGTTTGACTTACGATCAAATGGAGTTTTTTCGTCGATCTATCCGACGGTCACTTATTGCACACCAGCAATCCACAACATTTACGGGTGCTGGTGCGGTTGATGGCATTCGTTTGGCTCACCCAGGCATGTCTACATTTGATACTTCTCAATATTTATTTCAACTTATGGATATGATGGAGCGTGAAACAGATGCTGATTACGCTATCGATGCTACCTATAATCAATCAAAATTTGAGTCTCAAGCAAATTTTGATATTAGTGATACTCACAATGTTTTTGGTTCTGGAACGTTAACCAAAGATTCTTTAAGAAAATTTGAAATTTTAGATTTCTATTATTTTCCAATTTATTCATCGGATCCTTATTATTCATATCGAGATCAAATTGAATCTATTTTAAAAGATGCGTATCAAAATCACGGTCCAGTTTTTGCTAGTGATTTTACATTTTTAGCGTCTGATACTGATCAATCTGCCTTATTTGATTCTTTAGTCAATTTGGAATACTTAAACTTATGTGCGGATGGTCAATACCGCCCTAATATACTTTCAAATGAAGAGCAACTTACCTTTCCAATTTCAAATCCCGATTTTTATGATCAACAGCAAGATTTGAATGGTTTCTTACTTGAAAAGTATTCTGCTTATGCAACAGTTTCTGCAACAGATTCGTTTAGTGGTGGCCAACTTGGCACGGAACTGTTTGATTATTTAAAAAATAAGCAATATATAAAGTTTTGTGCCGATGGTCAATATCGTGTAAATATGCCAGATCATCGTCAAGCCGTTATTACAGCAAATGATATTTGGAATGTGTTGTTAAAAACAAAGGTTATTGATGAAAATGGTGCGATTTTAAAGTCAAGTGCTGAGTTAAGGCAAGCGGTTTCAGAGACGGATGATCTTTACCGCTTATTTTCATCTGGATCCATGGGGTCTCAACATGCGCAAATGGTATACCATGATATGTACTTAAGAAAAAATGAAAATGCGCTTCATTTATCGTCTTCAATTGCTCATGGTGATGAAAAAGGCTCAGGGTTTCAGGTTGCAAATGCCGATATGATTAATTTAGCTCGAAAAAACTTTTTGTTAATGAATGCGGTTCGTCGCGTATATATGACACTGGTTTCAGCACAAACGCAATTTTTTGAAAAAATAGCAGAAAAATTAAGTAAAGATTCAACGTCCTCTTCACATTACGGGGATTTGCAGTCTTCGTTAATGGAATCTCATATTGGTCTTGCTGAACGTCAATTATCGGGCATTCAATCGGATACATTTCAAATGGTATCTCGTATCAATGAGCTTCATAAACTTCGATTAAATATTGTTAAAATGGGAGATCCAATTTTAAGAGGCTTGGATATTTCTTCTACTTGGTCGAGTATTGCGGGCGCTTTATTAATGCTTGCGCCAACGCCAATTACCCATTTTTTTGGAATTTTAATTACAATGATTTCTTCTGTTATGAGCTTGGCAGAGTCTTGGCGTGGTTATCAACTTGAATCAGAGTTACATCAAAAAATGGATGAGTTTGCTGAATTTAATGATTTAGAGGCCAATGTAAAAGATTTTTTTAGATCAAATTTACAAGTGACCCCAAGCCCTATTTCTACAACCATAACAACCTCGGCTGGGGCCAATCAACTTGATTCAGATGTTATACCACGTGCTGTCATAGATTATTCAAATGCCCATCATTATATCAATCCAGATGCCGAAAATGTTCAAACATTACTACACACACGTATTTTTCCAGATGGAATTCCGCATGCTTCAGATCAGATTGTTCGTCGTGTTCATGAATTTATAAGCGCTTCGACGACGTATAAAGCGGATGGTGCCTTGGATGAGTGGGCAGATGTGAATGATACTGCCATCTCTTTAACCGGTGATTGTGAAGATTTGGTTAATTTAGAACACAGTTTAATTTTAGCCGCGTTCAATGCGAATGGTGGTGGTTATCAAACCCCAACTTCACATGCTGCTTATGTTACAGTAGATGGTCAGCGTTTTGGGCATGTTTTCTTAACGCTTGATGTTGATGGGGAGACGGTTGTTTTGGATCCTTCACTTGAACATGCTGGTCAAATGTTATCCTTGTCTGATTATAAATCTAAATATGA
>MDTB01009766.1_pt1 | contig 12646 bp, 9 predicted proteins | sample 811161 | NCBI WGS metagenome assembly MDTB01 (sample SAMN05326650, study PRJNA326480) | marine metagenome | isolation source: seawater | place: Mediterranean Sea | collected 2009 | reverse complement strand
TTTTTTGCAACATCAATATTATCTGAAAGTATAAATTTACAGTTTGATAGTGAAGGAAGAATTTCTCTTACACCAAAATTATTAAAACATGCAAAAATTAAAAATAGTATGATGTTTGTTGGTCAAGGAAAAACATTCCAGATATGGGAACCAGCAATATTTGAAAAATTTAAGACAACAGCAAGAAAAAAAGCAAATTTAAATCGAGCAAGTCTTAAATGGGAGCATCAACTTAACAAATAACGGGGGATAATAAAATGACAATTAACTTTAAAGAACCAGAAATAAAAGAATTACAGCCAAGACTTTTAGTAATGGGAATTGGTGGAGCAGGTGGAAATGCTATCAATGAAATGATCGATAATGGGATGCAGGGTGTGGAATTTATTGCAGTCAATACTGATGCTCAAGATTTAAAACATAGTAGGGCAAAATCAAAAATTCAGATAGGTCTAAATTTAACAAAAGGATTGGGTGCTGGAGCAAAATTGGATATAGGACAAGCTGCAGCAGATGAATCTTTGAATGAAATTGTAAATATTTTGCAAGGTGCGAATATGGTTTTTATTGCTGCTGGTATGGGTGGAGGTACTGGGACAGGAGCCGCACATGTTATAGCAAGAGCTGCAAAAGAATTAAATATATTAACTGTTGGTGTTATAACACTTCCTTTTTTATATGAAGGTCCTTCTAGAATGAGAAGAGCCCAACAAGGTTTAGAGGAGCTTAGAAGACATGTAGATACAATTATAGTTATTCCTAATCAAAACTTATTTAAAATTGCTAATGAACAAACAACATTTGAAGAATCATTTAATCTATCAAATAATGTTTTAATGCATGGTGTTCAAAGCATTACTGACCTGATGGTGAGACCAGGATTGATAAATCTGGATTTTGCTGATGTTGAGTCTGTAATGGCATCTATGGGTAAAGCAATGATGGGAACAGGTGAAGCTGAGGGAGAAGGTAGAGCTTTGAAAGCTGCTGAAATGGCAATTAGCAATCCGTTAATCGATGACTATACTTTAAAAGGAGCAAAAGGACTATTAGTTAATATCACTGGTGGAAAAGATCTAAAACTTTTTGAAGTTGATGAAGCTGTAAATAAAGTAAGAGCAGAAGTTGATCCTGAAGCTGAACTAATTATTGGAGCAATAACTGATCCAGAACTTGATGGAAAGATGAGGGTATCAATTGTTGCAACATCTTTAGATGGACAACAACCCGAAACAAAATCAGTGATTAATATGGTTCATAGAATACAAAATAGAAATCCAGGTTATTCTGATTTTCCTTTAAGTAATAGCACAGCATCATTTAGTTTTTCCAATGCTAGCTCAAACCCAGTTTCTCATGGTGCTAATGCATTAAAACTAGAAGATGAAGTTAATTCTGAAAGCGTTAGCCAACAAACTGCTCATGAAGATATAAATCAAGTTAATAATCAATATCATGAAGAATTGTTAAAAAATCAAGGTGCTGAAAGTATAGTAGAAAATACCTCAAAAGATGAAGAGATATCTTTTACAGAAGAAGCCACAATGACAAACGAACAAACACAAAATAATGAAATAGCAAATAATGATTTGAGTGAATTTGGAGTAGATTCGCAGGCTCCAGACTTATTTAATAATGATAGTGAGTCTCTCAATTCAGATGAACTGTTATCATCTGAAAATGAAGTTCAAGAAGAAGAAGACGATCTAGAAATACCTGCATTTTTAAGAAGACAAAAAAATTAATGGTCTTCGAAAAAATAAATGGAAGCCACCATAGTATCGGATACAGCAAAACATTATCCAGTACTGCTAAAAGAAATTATTAGCGTTATTTCCCCTCAACATGGTGGCACATTTATTGACTGTACTTTTGGTCAAGGCGGATACACAAAAGAAATTCTTAAATATAAAGACACAAAAGTAATAGGACTAGATAGAGATAAAAATAGTCAAAAAATTGCAGAAAAATTTTATAATGAATTTCCTGATCGTTTTTTATTTAAGAATCTTAAATTTAGTAAATTAAATAATCTAAAATTAACAAATGAAAATATTAAAGGTATTTTATTTGATTTGGGCTATTCTTTTACTCAAATGAAGGATCCTAAAAAAGGGTTATCTTTTAATTTTACTGGTAAGCTTAACATGCAATTAGGTCTTAATGATTTTACCGCGCATGAAGTTATCAACAACTTAGATGAAAAAGATCTTAATAAAATTTTTAGATATTTTGGGGATGAAAAAGAAGCAAAAGCAATTTCTAAAAGTATAGCTAGAGAAAGAAAGTCAAAAAAAATTGATACGAGTAACTTGGTAAAAATAATTGAAAAATCAAAAAGAAAGAAAAATTTTAGGATACATAGTGCGACTAAAGTATTCCAGGCATTAAGAATATTTGTAAATAATGAAATTAGCGAATTAATTTATGGTTTAATAAATTCTGCAAAAATTTTAAAAAAAGATGGAATTTTAGCAGTTGTATCCTTTCATTCTTTAGAAGATAAAATTGTTAAGTATTTTTTCAAAAATTTAAGCTCAAGCAAAAGTTTTTCAAGGTATGAGCCTTTACTAAAACAAAAAAAATTTTCCTTTGAAATGCCCATAAAAAAACCAATTATTCCAACAGAAATAGAATTACAAGATAATGCACCATCAAGATCAGCTAAATTAAGATATTTAGTTAAGAAGGAAAATATTTATGAAATTGAAACTGATATTATAGATCAATTTCATGAATTATTAGAAATAGAAAATTTGAGTTTGAAACTATGAAAAAATTTTTTGTATTTATTTTAATTTTTTCATTAATAGTCATTACTTCTCTAATTAAAAATTCTACAAAAAAAGTAGATGATGAAATTTATTCGTTAAATGAAAATATTAGATTTTTAGAAAATAGATTAAAAGATACCAAATTAGAATATGACTATTTAAGCTCATCAGAAAAATTACTGGAATATCAAAAACTATATTTTGAAAATTCTTTACAAAAAAAATCTATAGATGAAATCAAGTCAGTTGAGATTTTAAAAAATAAATTGAAGCTAAATAAATTAAGAATTTCAGACTAAAATGGACAATAATAATTCTAAATTCATCATAGAAGAAAATAAAGATGAATTTCAATTTGGTAAAAGCAAATCTAAAATAGATATAAAATTTAAAAGAGTTGCTTTTATATTTTTTGTTTTTTTTGTTATTTCATTAATATATTCAATTCATTTAATTCATCTAGGTTCAAGAAATTCAGATATAAAAATTAGCACCAAATATAACATAAACAATCCAATTAAACGCGCAGATATTATTGATATAAACGGAACTTTTTTAGCAAAAACAGTTAGTTCAATTGACATAGGAATAAATCCTGCTGAAATAATAAATCAAAAAAAATTATTAATTAATTTAAGATATATTTTTCCAAATAAAAATTACGATTTAGTTAAATCAAATATTAAAAAAAATAAATTCTTTTGGTTTGAAAAAAAAATTTCTGAAGAAAATTATGAAAAATTAATGAAACTTGGAGATAAATCAATTAAATCTGAAGAAAAAATAATAAGATTATATCCTCAGAAAAATTTATTTAGTCATATAATTGGTCAAATCGATGAAGATAACAATGGTATTTCTGGACTTGAAAAATCATTTGATGAAGAATTAAAAAATAACGATAAACCACTTCAATTAAGTGTTGATAAAGATATTCAATTTTTAATAAGAGAAGAATTATTAAAATATAATGAAATTTTTAAAACTCTTGGAAGTGCAGCAATATTAATGAATGTTAATAATGGTGAAATTATTTCAATAGTTTCTCTACCCGATTTTAATCCAAATCAAAGAAATGCTATTACAGATGTAAATTATATTAATCGTACAACAAAAGGGGTTTATGAATTAGGGTCTGTTTTTAAAACCTTCACACTTGCTGCTGCAATAAATGAAAGAACTGTTGAACCTGAAACTGAATTTAAGAATTTAAAAAAAAGTATTAGATGCGGTAAAAATATTATTAGTGAATATGATAACAAGATACCATCAAATTTAACTGCTGAACAAATTCTTATTAGATCAGGTAATATAGGATCTGTCAGAATTGGACAATCAGTTGGTATCAATGATTATAAAAAATTTCTTAATGATTTAAATTTAATTAATCCTATCAATTTTGATATTGAAGAAGTGGGAATACCAGTTTCTTTTAACTGGGGAAAATGTAAACTGGCAACAGTTTCTTATGGTCATGGAATTACCACAACTATTCTTCAATTAGCAAATGCATATTCAATTATAGCTAATGGAGGATATCAAATTTATCCAACTTTAATAAATAATGATAAAAATTTAAAAAGAGAGCGATTATTAAAAAAAGATGTTTCAAATAAAATTAACTCAATATTAAGAAAAATTGTTACCTCAAAAGAAGGAACAGCATCATTGGCTAACGTTGAGGGATATGAGGTAGGAGGTAAAACTGGTACTGCTCAAAAAAGTGCGATAGGCGGATATTCAAAAGATAAAATAAATACTTTTGTGTCTATTTTTCCTATCTCGAATCCAAAATATTCATTAGTGGTCATGTTGGATGAGCCAAAAATTAATAGTGAATATATTTATCATTATAGAGATGGTTCTGGAATTAAATACAAAGGCACACCTTTTAATACTGCAGGATGGACATCTGTTGAAGTTGTTGGACAAATTATAGAAAAAATTGGGCCTATTTTAGCCACAAAATATAAAGAGATTAATTAATCATGTTATTAGGGAATTATTTTCAAAATATTAGCAGAAAGTATAAAAAAATTTTTTTTTCAGGCATTTCATTTAATAGTAAACAAATAAAAAAAAACTATATTTTTTTTGCAATTAAGGGAAACCAAATTGATGGTAATAATTTTATATCAATTGCAATTAAAAAGGGTTCAAAGATTATAGTTACTGAAAGAAAACAAGATGAATTTCAGAATGGAATATTATTTATTCATACAAAAAATATTAGAAAATTATTAGCTGAAGTCTCTTTCAAGATTTTTGATAAAAAACCAAACAATTTAATTGCAGTTACAGGGACAAATGGAAAATCATCTATTGCAGATTTTTATTATCAAATATTAAGATTAAATAAAAAAAAAGTTGCTTCAATTGGAACCTTGGGAGTTAAATCAAGTAATATTAATTTTAATTTATCTAACACAACTATTGATCCTATAAGTTTGAGTAAAATTTTGAAAAAATTAAAAAATAAAAATATTGATAACGTTATTATGGAAGCATCAAGTCATGGTCTTAGACAAAATAGATTAGATGGATTATTGTTCAATTCTGGAATATTTACAAATTTATCTCAAGACCATTTAGATTATCATAAAAATTTAAACAATTATTTAAAAGCAAAACTCTATTTATTTGAAACTTTAATTAAAAAAAAAGGAAACGTTATTACTGATGAAAAAATACCTGAGTTTAAAAAAATCAAAAAAATTGCCTTAAATAAAGATTTAAAGCTTTATACACTTAATCATAAAAAAAATAATTTTAAAATTTTATCGCACACCTTTAAAGGAGAGTCACAAATACTTAAAATTAAATATAATAATACAATACATAATATAAATCTTAAGCTAATAGGAAAAATACAATTAAAAAATATATTAATGGCTATCTTAGCTGCCAATCAAAGTAATATTAAAATAGCTAAAATACTAAAAATAATTCCAAAAATTAAATCAGTAGAGGGAAGATTTCAAAAAATTGGAAAATTAAAAAATCAATCAAAAGTAATACTTGATTATGCTCATACTCCAGGTGCTTTAAAAACATGCCTTTTAAATTTAAGAGAGCAATTTCCAAACAATAAAATTTCTCTATTGTTTGGATGTGGTGGAAATAGAGACCAAAATAAAAGATCAAAAATGGGTAAAATAGCTGATAATCTTTCAGATAAAATATATCTTACAGATGATAATCCAAGATTTGAGAACCCCAAGAAAATTAGAAAGGATATAAAAAAAGGAATAAAAAAGCAAAAAGTTATTGAAATATCAAGTAGAGCAAAGGCAATAAAAAAAGCAATTAAAAATTTAACTGTTGGTGAAATTTTATTAATAGCAGGAAAAGGACATGAAAAAACTCAAGATATTGGTAAACAAAAAATATATTTTTCAGACAAAAAAATTATTTTGGATGAAATTAGAGTTAAGAATTTAAATTTATCTCATAATTTGAAATTGAATATAATTAAAGAATTATCTGGTAATAAAAAGCTATCCTCTACTTTATCTTTAAGTCAGGCAAGAATTAACTCTAAAGAAATTAGAAAAAATGATATTTTTTTTGCAATAAAGGGTAAAAAAAATGATGGAAATAAATTTGTTTTTCAATCATTTAAAAAAAGAGCATCTCTAGCAATAGTAAATAAAATTCAAAAAAATTTAAAAAATAAACATCAAATAAAAGTTAAAAACTCTTTAAATTTTTTAACTGATAGCTCTAAAATTTTTAGAAAAAATATAAATGTCAAAATAATTGCGATAACTGGGAGTTGTGGCAAGACTACTCTTAAAGAATTATTAGGAAAATCATTAAGTAAAATTTTTAAAGTTAGTATTTCTCCAAAATCATATAATAATAAATACGGTGTTCCTCTTAGTCTTTTTAATTTAAATCAAAACGATGATTATGGAATTTTGGAAGTGGGCATGGATAAAAAGGGAGAAATAGATTATTTATCAAAAATTATACAACCAGATGTGAGCGTAATAACAAACATTAATTATGCCCATGCTAAAAATTTTAAAAGTATAAACCATATAGCTTTAGCCAAATCCGAAATTATTAATAATACAAGAACTAATGGTTTTGTTGTGTTAAATGCAGATGACCATTTTTTTAAATTTCATAGGAATTTAGCTCTTAAAAAAAATCTTTCTGTAGTTTCGTTTGGTATCAAAAATCGAAGAGCAGATATAAAACAAATTAGTATTAATAAAGAAGGTAAAAAATTCAAATTAAATATTAAAGCAAATAAAATAAGTAATAGTTTCTTCATTTCCAATGATTTCCAAAATAACATTTATAATATTTTGGCATCTTTAGCTGTAATGAGTATTTATATGAATATTTTAAAATTGAATAAAAATCTATTTATTAATTTTAAAATACCTCAAGGAAGAGGAGATATTTCTAAAATTAAAATTAAAAATAAAAATCTAAATTTGATTGATGAAAGCTATAATTCAAATCCTTTATCTCTCAAATCAGCAATACTTAATTATGATAAAATTGATACAAATAAATCGAAAAAATATCTTTTAATTGGAGATATGTTAGATCTTGGAAATCACTCTAAGAAACTTCATGAGTCAATTATTCCTTTAATTAATCGAACTAAAATTGACAAAGTATTTGTTAAAGGAAGTAAAGTTTCTTCTATATTTAATAAAATTTCTCAACTTAAAAAAGGCAGAATTTTAAATAATAAATATCAAATTATTGAAATGATTAGAAATGATTTGAATGATAATGATTATTTAATGATTAAAGCCTCAAATGCGACAGGTTTTAATAAGATAGTAAATGAATTGAAAGGGTTAAATTAAATGCTTTATCAATTTCTATTAAATTTTGTTGATACCTTTGGGTTTTTAAATGTCTTTAAATACATAACATTTAGGTCTGGGTTATCTTTTTTTACCTCTTTAATTATAGTTTTATTAATTGGTGGTCCTTTTATAAAATTTTTTTCAAATCAAAAAATTTTAAATCCTATACGCGATGATGGGCCGGAAGAGCATATAATAAAAAAGATAGGCACTCCTACTATGGGAGGAGTAATCATTTTATTTGGATTATTAGTTTCAGTTTTGTGTTGGGCAGATCTTTCAAATATTAATATTCTATTTTGTATGTATATTGCAATTTCTTTTGGTTTGCTTGGTGCATTTGATGACTATAAAAAGATAAAATATAGTAGCTCTTCAGGAATTTCATCAAAGTTTAAACTATTTTTGCAAATCATATTAGCAATTATTGGAGTGAGCTTTTTCTTTTATTTTGTAGACTATCAAGAGATAACTAATCTATATTTTCCATTTTTTAAAAATTTAATAATAAATCTTGGTTGGTTCTTTTTTCCTTTTTCAGTATTTGTAATTATAGGATCATCTAATGCTGTTAATTTGACAGATGGCCTTGATGGTTTGGCTACAGTACCAGTAATATTAGTTGCAGGTTGTTTTGCATTTATAAGTTATGTAACCGGAAATATTGTTTTTTCAAATTATTTACAAATACCTTACATAGAAGGCACTGGAGAAATTTCAATTTTTTGTAGTGCGATTATAGGTTCAAGTTTAGGTTTTCTTTGGTTTAATGCACCACCTGCAAAAATTTTTATGGGAGACACAGGTTCTTTATCATTAGGTGGTTCTCTTGGAGCTATTGGGATTATAACAAAACATGAAATAGTATTGGCTATAACAGGTGGTCTTTTTGTTCTCGAAGCTTTGTCTGTAATTGTTCAAGTTATTTCTTATAAATTAACAGGTAAAAGAATTTTTAAAATGGCCCCAATTCATCATCATTTTGAAAAGAAGGGATGGCCAGAGTCAACAGTGGTAGTTAGATTTTGGATTATTTCAATTATATTAGCCATGATTGGTTTAGCCACACTTAAATTAAGATAATGAATGGCTTTTCAAATATTTTTATAAATAAAAAAATCTTGATTTATGGATTGGGAAAAAGTGGAACTTCAGCACTTAAGTTTTTAAAAAAAAAAAATAAGATTTCATTATTTGATGATAATAAAAAAATATCATTAAAACAAAACATTATTAAAAAAAAATTCGATATAATAATTATAAGTCCAGGAATAAATAAAAATAAATGTAAATTAAAAAGTTTTTTAAAAAAAAACTCAAAAATTATTTATACTGATTTAGATGTTTTTAAATCATTTTTTAACAATGAATGTATAACAATTACTGGTACAAATGGTAAATCAACAACTTGTCAGCTTTTATACGAGGTATTAAAAAAGCAAGGATACGATATAAAACTTGCAGGTAATATTGGGTATCCAATCTTATCTATTAAAAATATAAAGCCTAAATCTATTTTTGTAATAGAGGCATCTTCTTATCAATTACAGTATAGTAAAATTTTTAGCTCTAAGTATTCAACAATATTGAACATTAAACCAGATCATTTAGAAAGACATAAAACTTTGAAAGAATACATTAAAACTAAATTTAAATTAATAAATAATCAAAAATCTAACTCAATAGCTTTTGTTAATAAGTTTGACAAAAATATTAATGAATTTTTAAAAAAAAATACTTTTAAAAGTAAAATCATTAAAGTTAATACGAGGCTAAATAACAAATATTTATTAAATTTTAAAAATAACTATTTTTTATCTACATCAAATAGAGAAAATTTATTGTTCGTTTTAGAAATAATAAAAAGATATAGAATTAATAAAAGATTATTAATTAGAGCAATAACAAATTTTAAAGGTTTAAAATATAGACAACAAACTATTTATAATAAAAAAAATTTAAAAATAATTAATGATTCTAAATCAACAAGTTATTCATCATCTATAGAAATGCTTAAGACATCAAATAATATTTATTGGTTGTTAGGAGGTATTCCTAAAAAAGGTGATAAATTTAATTTATCTAAAATTTATTATAATAATATCAGTGGATATATTTTCGGCAAAAAAAGCAACAAATTTTTATTTGATTTACAAAATAAAATTAAATTTAAAAGATTCTCTAATCTAAAAAAAGCCTTAAAAGCAGTTTGTAGAGACACTAAAACAGATCGATCTAACATGAAAACTATTTTATTTAGTCCAGCTGCTGCTTCATTTGATAGTTTTAAAAATTTTGAAGATAGAGGTTTTTATTTTAATAAGATAATAAAAAAATATTTTAATGATAAATAAATTTTTTAATCATTTTTCTTATTATCAATGGTGGAAAAATTTAGATAAATTTATTCTTAGCTTAATAATTACATTATTTTTAATTGGTTTATTCTTTTCTTTAGTATCCACATCTTTAATTGCATCAGATAAGTTAAATACAAATAGTTATTTTTTTTTCTTTAAACACCTAGTTTTTGTAATTATAGGATTAGGGTTAATTATTATATTTTCTTATATAAATCAGGAAATCCTTTATAAAATTTCGATCTACATTTTTTTTGTATCTTTAATATTATTGTTTTTAGTCCCAATTATTGGAGTTGAGGTCAAAGGATCAAAAAGATGGCTTGATATTTTTTTTTTACCAAGACTTCAACCTATAGAGCTCGTTAAACCTTTTTTTATTATAGTCTTAAGCACATTAATTACTTTTGATAAACTTAAAAACTTTACTTTAAAATTTATTCTCACTCTTTTTTTAACGCTTTTGATAGCTTTTTTTTTAATCATTCAGCCAGATTTAGGTCAAACACTATTAGTTGGTTTTACTTGGATGATTTTAATTTTTATTTCAGGAGTTAATTTAGTATTTTTAATAACAATTTCTGTGTTAGGTCTAAGTTTATTGTTATATTTTACTTTCTATGTTCCCAAATTTGAATATATCAAAAATAGAATTTTGTCTTTTTTCAATTCTGAATCAGGCACTCATAATTTTCAATCTGATAAAGCAACAGACTCTATTATTAGCGGAGGATTTTTTGGAAAAGGCATTGGTGAAGGTACGCTTAAAAACAGAGTGCCAGAAGCTCATACAGATTATATAGTTTCAGTTATTTCAGAAGAATTTGGTGTAATTGTTATAATATTGATATTAATTTTATTCCTAACTTTTATTTTTTCAATATTTAAAAAAGTAAATGTTGAAAAAGACCATAAAACAAAATTAATTTTAGTTGGATCAGCAAGTTTAATATTATTTCAAGCAATGATTCATATTGGAGTTAATATCAGATTATTTCCTACAACTGGTATGACTTTACCATTTTTAAGTTATGGGGGATCATCAATAATTAGTATTTCGATATTATCAGGAATAATTTTAAATTTAACGAAAAGAAAAATTTGATTAAAAATATGAAAAAAATATTAATCACTACAGGAGGAACTGGAGGGCACGTAATACCAGCTGAAATTATTTCTGAGCATTTAAATAATAATTATGAAGTTTTTTTTACAACTGATTTAAGAGGACATAAATATTTAAAATCTGAAAAAAACAAATTAAAACTTATTGATACTCCTAAATTCAATATAAATTTTTTTTTACCATTAAAAATTATCAAATTATTTTATTTAATAATTGTTTCATTTTTTTACTTAAAAAAAGAAAAAATTATAAAAGTGATATCTACTGGTGGATATATGTCATTACCAATATGTATTGCTGCAAAATTTATAGGACTAGAGATTTATTTATTAGAGCCAAATTTAACTTTAGGTAGAGCTAATAAATTTTTTTTAAATTTTTCTAAAAAAATAATCTGTTATTCTAATGATTTAAAAAATTTTCCAGAAAAATTTAAAAACAAAATAGTATTGATTAAGCCTTTAGTTTTCAAAAATTTTTATCAAATAAAAAAAAAAGATGGTTTAGACAATAAAAAATTAAGTTTATTGATTTTTGGTGGTAGTCAAGGGGCAAATATTTTTGACACACTATTTAATAAAGCTTTAGTAAATATAAATAAAATACAACCCCTAAAAGTTATTCAACAAACTAGTATTAAAAATATTGAAAATTTAAGAAATTTTTATAATCAAAACAAAATAGAAAATAAAATTTTTAATTTTGAAAAAAACTTTATTGAATTAATTAATGAGTCAGATTTATGTATTTCTAGAGCTGGCGCAAACTCATTAGCAGAAATTTCATTCATGAATAAACCTTTTATAGTAATTCCTTTACCGACTGCAAAAGATGACCATCAAATGGTTAATGCTAAATTTTATGAAAAAGCTGGATGTTGTTGGATTTTAAATCAAAAAAATTTGAATTATGAAAAAATAACAAATTTATTATTAAAAATAGTAAAAGATAAGTCAGAGTATATTAATAAAAAAGAGAACTTAAAAAAATTAAATTATCAAAATTCATGGAATGATATAAATCAGAAAATAAATAAAATTATAAATGAAAATTGAATTAGCTAAAAAAGAAACAGTCCATTTCGTTGGAATAGGAGGCATAGGGATGAGTGGTCTTTCATTAATAATGAAAAGAAAAGGATTTAAAGTCCAAGGAAGTGATATTTCAAATAATAAAAATGTAGAAAGATTAAAAAAAGAAAAAATAAAAATTTTTTTAGGGCATTCGAAACAAAATTTAAAAAATGCTACAATAGTAGTTGTTTCATCTGCAATAAAAAAAAATAATCCAGAATTTATAGAAGCTAAGAAAAAAAAAATTCCAATAATTAAAAGAGGAAAAATGTTAGCAAGTATAGTTTCTTTATTAAAAAATATTGTTGTAGTTGGTTCACATGGAAAAACTACAACGACTTCTTTAATTACTTCTATTTTTCAAGAAACTAAATTAGACCCTACAATAATTAATGGCGGTGTGATTAACTCTATTAAAAATACTGCTAAGTTAGGAAAAAGTGATTGGTCTATTTTAGAAGCTGATGAGTCTGACGGA
>MDTB01121580.1_pt1 | contig 12647 bp, 2 predicted proteins | sample 811161 | NCBI WGS metagenome assembly MDTB01 (sample SAMN05326650, study PRJNA326480) | marine metagenome | isolation source: seawater | place: Mediterranean Sea | collected 2009 | reverse complement strand
TAACTTTGGATGACAATGGCACTATGACGACCATCAATCTGTACTTCACTGACTACAGTCCAACCAACGATGAGTGGCTCATCAATACAGTCGCGGTGTGAGTTGCAATTTAGATGGTACAGGCGTACAACCATAGGTATTGCGTTGAATTTAGGAAGAAATTATGGCTGACATTTTCGTTGATGGAATAAAAAACGTGGCCGTCCAGGGGCCTATCGCTCGTATTGAGTTAGCCAATTTTGCAGGTACAAGCGGCAGTGATGAGGACAAAATTTTGCAGACGAATAACCGATTGGTGATGCCTGTTGAGACAATGATTCGTCTCCAACAGTCGTTAACACAGGTCATGGCCCAACTGGAAGAAAAGGGGCTTATTAAGCGTAGGGAAGCGGAAGAAGAAACGGTTACTACGAGCGATAAGCATTAGGCTTTATCGATTTTTTAACTGCTTCATTTCGATGGAAAAAAAGGATTAATTTAAACGGCAAGGAGAGGCGCGGTGCGTGTTGATGCTAATAGATAAGGATCACGCAAAGTTTACGGAGTTCTTCTAGTGTATAGCCAACCCACGGAGCGCAATCTGATACTGCAAGGAGTACATAAATTATGAGTGCTTTTGATAGTCCAAAGCTGACTACAATAACCAATTTGGGTGCGACCACACCAATTTACAGTAAGGGTGTTAACCAAAATATATCTTCCCCATTTAGCGCGCCGAACATGCCTGGCTGGACTTGGAGCATCACTGAGTCATACAGCGACTATGTTTTGAGTGCAAACGGCACGTCATTCGGTCCCCACGCGGAGACTAGTCACATTGAGATGTCCAGTGGCACCGCGATACAGATGAATACAAATCCAGGCGGAGTTTTCAGTCACCCTTCATTGTGGCAGGTCGACGCGTACATGCCCGATGGAAGCGTCCAACATATTAAAGGTGGTAGCCAATGGTTTCTAATGTCAGAACTTCCTGCTGGCACTGTATTCGCTGAGTTAATGCTAGGTCCAAATACCAACCCAGCTCTCGCTAGCACCCCTCAGACCGAGACACTTGCTTACATTGTAAATGCTGGGCAAACGCAAACAGAGCTGTTTTACATTGATACCAGCGAGGCACAAGATCAATCGTCATTTGGTCTGCTACTCAATCAAGTAGGACCAGCAGAGTCTACCCCCATTACTCGAGAGCAATTAGAAAACCCAGCCTTCGATATGGCTAACGTTACAGTGGCTGAAGTCGATTATCAAATGCCCGTGGGTGTTCATAACCATTTCTACGAAGCACCGACGGAATTTTCTCCATTATCAGCTTTTTCAGTCGAATCAGCATCGCCGGACGAAAGTGGGACTCCCGTTGTTCCGCCAGAAAATCCACCATACGACCCAGCGTCGGCTTATAGTGAGACTGTCACCTCTGACCCTGATCTGCCGGAAAATCCACCATACGACCCATACGACCCATACGACCCAACGTCGGCTTATTTCGTGTCTGCTGACTCTGACCCTGACTATATAGGCGTTTATGACCCATATGACCCAACGTCGGCTTACAGTGAGACTGTCACCTCTGACTATTATGATCTGCCGGAAAATCCACCATACGACCCATACGACCCATACGACCCAGCGTCGGCTTACAGTGAGACTGTCACCTCTGACTATGATCTGCCGGAAAATCCAGCATACGTCCCAGCGTTGCCTGACAGTGAGACTAACCCGCCAGCAATTCCACCATACGACTCAGTATCGTCAGGTGGAACAGCATTGCCGGGCGAGAGCGTTTCTTATACTGATCCACTAGGACCAGATGGTATTTGGACCGCCCCTACGCCAGTCATGTTTGATAATCAACTTACCACTCTGATAAACGGGTCCACATTAAACGATATGTTGGATCTGACTGGAGTTAGTGGTGTCTATGAGTTAGATGCAGGCTTTGGTTCTTGGGATCTCGATCCCGCTTTCTACGACTCTGATGTGGGCATAATTTTCATTGGAGATCAGTACTACGAATTCAAAGGTATCGAGAGTTACAAAGTAAATGGCTTAGATACCTCCGGAACTGGCGAGACAATACGGTTTAACGCGCTAGATGATATTAACGAGACGATCGAAATTGGCACAGGATTCGGGCTGGACATCAACCTAGGTGTCGGTGAGCTATCTGACTCGGATGTCGCAGTTTTCACTGGTGGATCGGTTCAAATCGATTTGTCGGCGACTGATGCCTACGGATATGTAACTTACACCTACACCGATGGTACTTCTGGGTCTGGCTCGATCCGTGGGGCCGATATCATTATCGGTAATTTGGATAGTGTTTCGGGAGACCAGATTTCAGGATCTGATCAAAGAGATGTTATTATCGGTCTGGCCGGGGACGATCAGCTCTCGGGTGGAAGTGGCGATGATTTCATCGTTGGTGGTGCTGGTGCAGATACCATTGATGGTGGTGCTGGAAACGACATCATCGTCGACCTCGATTCCGATATTCTCACCGGTGGTGAGGGGCGTGATGTTTTCGTTGTCAATGGAACCCTCAGTGGTGGTCCGGCGAAGATCACTGATCTTGACGTGTCGGAGGATGGACTCAGCTTCCGTGGTCTAGACACTGACAAATACGCCGATCGGATCGCGTTTACGTTCAGTGCCGCAACTCTTGCTCAGACGCTTGCAGAGGTGGCCGGCTATGACGTTTCGCTGTTGAATGATCCTTTGGATCCAGGCGCCTACTATCAGCTCGCGAGGGCGCTCGATCTGAATGTAGTGGCCACGGACTTAGTCGGTGGTCCAGCTTATGAGTTGTCCGTGACGTATACGGACGAATTTAACACGCTCGAAACGCTGGGTAAGGTTAGTTTCGATGTGTCGGACAGGCCTGCTGATAAACCAGCCTTTAACGCAGAAGATCATGTATACAAGGCAACTCTCTTGCAGGCGGAGGAGGTAGATTCTCAGTTGACGCAGGCGCTGCTTGATCAAATAGCAAATTACGCGACCCCAGGCGTTGATACGCCAGGTAGCGACGCTATTACATTGTTTGTGGGTGTGGAGCGGGCTGATAAAAATGCCATCTTTGGTGACGGAGATCCTGTTCTAGTTGCTTATCGCCCTGACGGGGTTGAGTTGGCCACCAAATTTAGACCAAGCAGCGCAGATGAGGTCATGCTGGGCTCGCGGGACAGTGATGTTTATGCGCATAGCACACAGGTATTTGTCGATGAAGCCACCGGTCTAGCGAGTGGTCCGCAGGATTTTGGTCGCGATACAGTCGTCGAACGTGGCGGGTTAAACGATGTTATATCGCTTGAGGTAACTCTTAGTGATCTACTGGTTGGTGATCTGCAATTGGGTCGTACTGAGCGTGGTCGTGAGGGTGAAGATCGGTCCCTGAATATCCAGTACCATACGGCTGCCACTGATGATCTAAACTCTGTTGATATGATCGTTTACAAGCAGTTTGTTGACTACAATTCAAGCTTCAGAGTAGAGGGGCTAGAGTTAGTCGACCCAAGTGGCGGGTATCAGACCTTATCTCTTGGTGAGGCGATCTCAGATGGTGAGCTTGCTGTCGATGGCTCGACTGATGCAATCCTTGTCGGCCGTCAAGGTCAGTCGGATACATTCACCATCAGGGATTCAGAGTCCGGTGTAAATGATATGGCGCATTTGTATATGGTCGGCTTTGAATATGGATCCGATACTCTTGATTTTTCGGCTTACGATTCAGTTGATATCTTAAGCTCTGATCCTACTGATTATGATCCGACCGGTTTCCAAGTCGTCGCAACGCGGGCTGATACCTCTACGGTTACTTATGATCTTCATTTCGTAACATCGATCGATGACGATCTCGTAACATCGGCCTCACCATCGATTTAGGGTCCGTGTATCGGTTAGACGGATTCTGAAATGGCAGTGGTTCGTAGGGGTTGTAGTAGCCAGCGAGAGCCGAAAAGAGGCATCTTTCGGTCTGATGCGCGGCCCCTGCTTGGTCTATTTGGTTTGTCTGGTGCTTTTTTTTGGCACGATGATCAGACCACCTCATTGTTGGATCAACGATCACTGGCTTCTGGCCCTGTTCAGGATCACCTCATTGGTCTGAAATCGGGACGTTTTCAGGAAGGTGTAGCGTGGCTTCTGGATCAGCAGCTCACGGCTAATGGTGACTTTTTGGTCGTTGACCGAAGTGAATCTGATTTTGTTTTTGCTCTCGCTCAGTCGCTCGATGTTGAAAACTTCGTAGCGGTTAATTTTAATTCTGATGCATCCGCTCCAGAGGCTGGCGCTATTTCGAATAAACAGCCCGATCATCGAGCTGTTCTAGATCAATCAGGGGGCGGTGAAGTTATTGAGTGTGGCCCACTTGGGGAGGGAGCCGACAGTCAACCTGAACTGGAGTGTGCACCTCCAGATCCTCTAGCTGATGAGATTTTCGAGTCCTTTACTGGGATGCCGGTCGCTCTTGACTTGTCGGGTGATGTCTTATCAGCTGCGGTTTCGTCCACCGTGTTCGGCGGGTCTGGTATCTATGCCTCTTCAAGTTCGTCAACCAGTATTTCGTCCTCGGCGGTTGTGTCAACAGCTGTGTCAACAGCCGTTTCCGGCGCGGTCATCGACGGCTACGTTGAGGGAGCCACTGTCTTCGCAGATTTAAATGGCGACGGCGTTTTCAATACAGGCGAACCATCTGCGATTACCGATTCCAGTGGTGGTTATACCTTAACAACAACAGCTTCATTGGATGGGATTTCCATCGTGTCGACGGGTGGTACCGATGTCACGACAGGTGCCACGGTGGACTATATGGTTGCACCTGCGGGTGTGACCTATGTGACTCCAATCTCAACGTTAACGCATTACTCTAATGAAGCCGGCGGCGATCCTCTAACCTTATTGGCTGACCTTGGTTTCACCACAGAAGATCTGTTGGTCGATCCGGTTGTGGCTGGGAACGAAGACTTTTTGGCGGCAGGTGCAGGGATTCTAACCGCGGTTGCCTCTGCATCATCACTGATCTCTGGCGCTTCTGGCGTGGACCAATCCACGGTGGCACAGAGAGTGTTCAATCAACTGGCACAAAAAGACACAGCAACGATTAAGACTCTAGCCGATCGGACCGATGGAGCAGCACTATCAGAGACTGAACTCGCCGAGATCTCTACTGTGATGGCGACCTTGATTACAGATGCCGTGGCAGCCAACTCGAGTTTTGGATCAATGGACGCAGATGTAATCAACACAGCCGCAGAGAGTATCGGACAAACCATCGGTGCACTTCGACAGGCTGCTAATCTGAGTGACGTCCAGGTACTGGCCAGTGTTGGTCAGGCGGTGATGTCGACTGAATTGAAGGCGATCGGTGAAGCGCTCAAGAATGGCGACGCTGACCTGGAGACCCTCAAGTCAGGTCTGAGTTCCAAGTATGGCGACGCCGATCAGATCGCCAAGGTCCAACAAGGACGTCAGGCTGCGTTAAATAGCAAAAACAACGCGGTTGATGGCGTGACCATTGAGTCGGATGAGTTGACGGTCTCTATGGCCTCAGATGGGTCATTAAACCCGACCTCATTTCTATCGACCACCGATGCCGATAACGTCCTGTTTGATAACGATGTCTTTGCATCGAGTGTCGACCCAACAATCATGCGAGTGACTAATCTCGGTTCGAGTGATATCTCGGTTGACCTCACACGCATGCAATTGGATGGTGGGTTGCAGTTTGTTTTTGGAGATAGCTTCGCGACTTTTGATGCCGAGGCACTGGACGCATCGAGCTTCAGCTCGGCAACAGACATCATCACACTCCTGACCACTGCTTCTGAGTCATTTGGTGATTACTACTTCGAGTATGCAGTGGATGTGGGCGGTCAGAAAGCGACGGGTCTCATGACTTTACACGTGGTTCCTGAGATTCAGTTGGATGCAGTCACTTCAATTTCAGTCAATGAAGATGCGCCGATCCTGCTATCAGATCTCATTATAACCCGGACCTACGGCCCTGGCGATCGGCTGGTGCTTGAGGGGCTTCCGGAAGGAACGCAGGTAATTGCCCAAGCGAACGCTGACGGGGACGAAGGCTACACTGGTGCATCGTTATCGCTGACAGCGTCCACTGGCGCGCTAGTGATTGGTCCTGAGTGGTTATTGCCTTGGCGTTTTGATGATATCGAGATTGTCTTACCGGACAACTACAAGGTCGACTTTACGTTTGACCTGACTCTCAAGGCGCAGTATGAGTCAGCATCAGTCTCGTCGACCGATACCATTCTGGTTGATCTCACCGCTGTCAGTGATGGAGTGGATGCAGCTAATCTCGATCTTGCAACCTTGACACAGACTGCTGTTGAGCCGAGTCGAGAGTTAGTCGAAGGTTTTAGTTCCAATCTGTTTGAAACGACTACTGGCCTGATCGAGGTGCTGCAAGCGGCTCAAATTGATGTCACTGAAGGGTTGGCTGTGCGGATTGGTGTTCCGTCGACGGGAGTGACGCTCTCGGGTGCATCTGTCTCTGAGACCAATGGTAATGTCGATTACTTCGTCTTTAAAGACATGCCAGCGGGTACGCTGAAATCTCAATTGCAGAATTTGTCGCTGGCTGTGACTGATTCGACATTAACGGAGATTGCGCCCAGCTTTGCTTTTGGTACGTTTGAGCGTGGCACCACCGACATTGCATGGTCATCACCCATAACTCAGACCTTTACAGTGTCTGGTCGTGCACCGTTGTATTACACTACTGACTCTATAGAGCGCTCATCGAACGACGCTGGTTTTGATGGGATGTTTTCGATTGACCCACTGAATTTAGTACCTGAAGCAGATCAAGACCCACAAATCCTTCAACTCGGTGACCAGCAGTTCATCCAACTGACAGTTGGGTTACCGGACAACTTCACGGTCATCCGTGAGTCCGGCAAGACCAACTGGGTCGAGGGAGCCACTGTGGGTGGTGTGGCGACGTATACCATTGCTGGTGTGACCTTAACCGAGTTCTACGCTGGCTCGGTGGCTGATTTGGTTCTCAAACCTGTAGATGATTACTACACTGATCCAGCGGGCGTCACTGTTGTTGCAACTGTAACGTCCTACCTAACCGATCCCAATATAGACGGGCTTGACCCGATCGGCACGCCGCCGACAGCAACACTCAAGGTCCAGCCTGAGATCGCTGCTGGCTCAGTGGATAGTTCGGTGGCACAGATCAGTCTCGCGGAGAACCAGGATGACGGTGTTGACAACTGGGTTCTGCTGTCTGATTTTATCGCGTTGGATACGTTGAGCGCGCTCGATGGCGCGACCACAAATCTGGTGTTGATACTGGTCGATGGTCTCAACACATCGTCGATTGAGATCCGTCAAGACAGCGTGGAACTATCGCCAGACTCATCGGCCGGTGAGCACACGTTCCGTCTGCCGATCGCATCTACTGACCTCTCTTCGATTGAGATCCAATCTCTGCCTTATGTCGCAGGTACCTTTACTGGTGAGTTTTATCTGGAGACCTCGGTCCCGGGTTGGCCGACAGTGGTGAGTGATTCGACAGTGATTACTGGTGAGATTACGCCAACCGCGAGTGGAATCAATCAAGAGGTTACTGTCGCAACCGGCCATCAAGGTACCGAAGACGCGACCTTTGCCTTGTCTGACTTGATTATGTCTGATGCGACCTTGTTGGATACTGATGGGTCGGAGACCTTGGTGTATCAAATCACACTACCGACTACGGTGTATCTGCAGATCACGAGCGACGTGAACGGTTCATCGGTGACAAGGATGCTGGGTGGTCGACTCACTGGTGATGCGCGGTTATTTGAGATCAATGCATCTGAGGTTGCCGACTATCAGGTCCTCCCTAAAGCGTCCTTTGCTGGGACAAATCTTGATTTTTCAGTGACACCGATTGGTGTGGAGAGTGATGGTTCGGAATCTTTAGGTACCACGCAGAATGGCACCTTCGACATCCTTGGGGTCTCGGAAGCGCCGTTGGTTGCGACACCGACGACATTATCTGGTCTTCTCACGGATACCAATTCATCCATCTCGGTGCCGATCGTGGTTTCTCGCCAAGACCCCGATGAGACTTTATCGGTGACTTTGGATGTCACCAGCAATGGCAATCCAGTGACTGATGTTACGCTGACCATCAATGGAACGGCTTATACCCCTGATACCGGTGGCTTGGTTACAGTTGCAACCGCTGACATCCCGTTCTTGTCGACCATGACGTTGAGTTCATCATCGGATTATCGAGGAGCCGAGTCGTTACAGATAGCAGTCAATGCGTCCTCTCAAGATGGCACAGCGACTCCAGCTTCGGCATCAGTTCGAACCATCGACGTATCGATTTATCAACCGGTGGTTGCACCGACGGTGACTGCAGTATCGTCTGCGATCGGTGGTGAGAAGGTCCTCGATCTCACTCTCGATGTCTCCGCCGCTCCGACAGGCATCGATCAGACCGACGTGACGCTTCTCGTCACGGGCGTGCCGTCGACGACTTACTTCTTGGATGCCACGGATGCTCCGGTGGGTGCGTCCTTGGGTGGTGGTGTGTGGCTCTTCAATGGTTCGGATGTGTTTGACTCAGGTCCCTCCTCATCATTGCAGATTATCCAAACCGAAGGGGCTGCTTTTGACTTGAGTGTGAAAGCCATCCTCACTGATGCCGTGGGCGGGACTTCTGCAACTTCGCCGGCCTCGGTTGCCACTGTTGATCCAGTAGACCCAGTGGTTGCTGTTTTTAATGCGACTTATCCAACCGTTGTTGCTGATGATGTGTCGTTTGACTTCAATACCCACTCAGTGCTCGGTGACGAGACTGCACTCAGTTGGATGGTGGGTGATGTCTCAGGAGGCCTTCCAAGTGGGACTGCGTTCTTTGTCCAAGGTGATACGGTCGCGGGCTACAGTGATTTATTCCCGAGCCTCGATGCCTTGATTGACACAGTCGATGTGGATGATGACGGTGTCATCACGCTGACGGAAATGGCTTCAAAGAGTGTTACGTTGTGGTTTGATAGTGACATATCCGGTATTTTGGGTGAAGTCGATGCCGGTGAGCTCTTTTCGATCGATGCGTTACTGTCCGACTTCACCGTCACCAGTGGGCAGACGGCGGTGACTTCCGATTACTCCACTTCACAGTCAATACTTAGCGCCGATGAATCGATCACACTGATTGACCAGATGAGTTTTGATTACAGTACCACAGAAGGTGTTTCGGGTTCTGGTGCGGTGTTTGGGACGGCGATTCCGTTTGAGACAAACTTTGTGTCACAGCTTGATTTAGCCGATAAACCTCAAGCTGTTGTCTCTGTTCCTGAGACCGTTAATGAAGACCGACTGATTCCAGTGTCGATTGACTTTACGGCGATGGATTTATCGTCGAACCCATCGGCTACGGTGGTGAATCTCGTCAAAGTATTTGGCGTTCCCGAGGCTGCGATGCTGAACGGTGCAGTCTATGTCGAGGGTGCGACGGCTGCCGAATCCTATTGGATTGCTCAGGTTGTTGAGGGTCAGAATGACTTTACTCTGAAATTCTCTGAGTCGCATGTGACGGGCTCGTTTGCGTTAGAAGTGGAACCACTCGTATCGGTGTCTGATGTGAGTACCATGCTGTTCGAGACGGTTCTCGGTCCAACCACATCGTCGAGTTTTGCGATTATTCCGCAGGCTGAGGCCGACCTTACCATCTTCCGGACTGACGATACTGCGATTGAGATGAGTGAGGGTGGCTTACTTACGCTCAGCGAGCTCGCTGTTTCCGTGATGTCACCGGACGACCAAGAGACTCTGTTCATCCAGTTCGAGGTCACTAATGCCTTGACCGGTGAATCCATCGATACGTCTTCGATTTTCGTCCTCAACGGTCAGCCATATAAGGGTTATCTGGAGGCTAATGGCCAACTTTGGATACCTGCGTCTGGTTTGGATGCTGGGTTACAGGTGCAGTTACCCGAGTTCTTTAGTGACAGCTTTGACATCACCATGACACCGGTGAGTCGCCATGGTGACGATATTGCAGTGGGTACCAACTCACTGACGGTCCCAGTCACAGTGAACCCGTCGGCGAATGGTGTGGACTCTGTCAGTCTGACCCTCTCGTCATCTCCGGATGCTGTGGAGACAAACTTCACAGAAGGCGAATCAATCTGGCTGACCCCAGAAGCTACACTTATCGACCCGAATGAGTCCCTCATCTACCAAATCACTGTCGGTGGTGCGGGTGTTGATCTGGCGTTAATCGAGTCACTCAATGGACGCACCGCGACAGCCACCGATCTGGCCAATAATATTAAGATTTTTGAGTTCGATGCTGAAGATGTCTTGGGACCGATGGAGTTAGTTGCCGACAGTCACTTCGATGGGCAACTGGAAATCCAAGTGGGTGCAGCCTCAATTGACCCGGTGAGTGGTAACCAGAGCGTGTATCAGAACGCGACAATTGAATCCATCACACTACTTCCGAACCCAGGGAATCTCACGACCACGGTTGAGTTCGATGTTCCGGATGATTTAGTCGATACAGTCAATCACATCCGTTTCTCGGGGTCTGAAGAGGCGATTGCTGGAGTTGAATCCTTCAATGGGGTTGTTACTGGCACCTTGTCTGCTGATGGTCAGTCAATCCTCTTTGCACCGGGTGGTGCAGGGGGCAATACCGTTGGTATCAACCCCTTGATGAAAGAATCCCTCACTGTTGATTTACTGGACAGTACCGACTCAGTGATCAGTACTGAGTCGATCCGTCCTGATGCGAACAGCTTCAATGTCTCGTTCCGGCAGAATGGTATCCGTGTTGAGGAGCTCTCAGTGGTTGAGGGTCAGCCACTCAACTTCGAGGTGCGGCTCCAGGGTTATGATGCTGATGAATCGTTCAGTCTGACCTCGAGCTCGGGTCAGTTCACTGTGACACCGACATTGACAGGATTTACCGTCTCGCTCGCAGCGGCCCCGAAACCATCGGTGCTCTCTGTTATCGATGATTTGCGGTTGACTATCAGTGAGAATGGTCAGAGTCAAAGCATCACGCTTCCATCGTTGCCTGTTGCGATCACGCCGGTCGCCAATGGTGTTGAAAATGTGGCGCTGGCGATCTATGCCGATGAAGCCGGCACCTCGACGGACTTTATCGAAGGGCAGTCCCTGTGGCTGACGCCGCAAGCCACGCTGGTCGATGCATCTGAAACACTGCTTTATCAACTGAAAGTGGGTGGTTCACAAGAGGCGCTGGATGCCATCGAAGGATTAGGGTCACTGGTCTCGGTTGGTAGCGTTGAATTGTATCGAGTCTATGAATTGGATGAAACCCAGGCCGCTAATCCACTTGAGTTGCGACTGGACTCGTATTACAACGGCAGTGTCGACATGCAACTGTCTGCGGCATCGTATGAGCCAACCACCGGTGAGATGAGTGCGTATCAAAGCTCGGAAGTTATTAATCAGCCGATCCAGGCGCTTCCTGGCAACGATGGTGAGTCATATCAGGTTGAGTATCTGGTAGATGGAGCTGTGGTTGAGCAGCTGAGTGTCACCGAAGGGCAGCCACTCAACTTCGATGTGCGTGTGACAGGTCTTGACCCGGATGAATCGTTCAGTCTGACCTCGAGCTCGGGTCAGTTCACTGTGACACCGACATCGACAGGATTCACCGTCTCGCTCGCAGCGGCCCCGAAACCATCGGTGCTCTCTGTTATCGATGATTTGCGGTTGACCATCAGTGAGAATGGTCAGAGTCAAAGCATCACACTTCCATCGTTGCCTGTGTCTATTACGCCGATCGCCAACGGCGTGAAGGATGTGTCTGTTGCTGTTTATGCCGATGAGGCAGGTACTTCGACCGACTTCATCGAGGGGCAGTCTTTGTGGATTACCCCATCGGCTACACTGGTGGATGCCTCTGAGACCTTGATCTACCAGATCAAGGTGGGTGGCAGTGGATTAACAGTGCTTGACGAGGAGACTAACGAAGTAGTTCCTGATTTAAGCCATGTAAAGACGCTAGGCGGTAGTACATCAACCACCTTTAGCGGTGATAACAAAGTGTTTGAAGTCAAAGCCTCGGAGTTGGATGGTCCTTTAGAGCTGGTGCTTGATCCGTTATTTGATGACACTCTCGATATACAAGTGGGTGCTAAATCGATCGACCCGGTGAGTGGTGACGAGACAGCATTTACCGATCCATCGCTAGCGGCATCTGTTGTCTCGATGGTGGGTGTGCCTGGTGTTCCTTCGTCGGTCGAATATCTGCAGTTAGTTGATGGTGACTGGACTTCGGTCAATGCGCTGTCTCTGACAGAAGGAGAGACCAATCAGACGTTCAAGATCCGGGTTACAACCGAAGACCTGGACGAGACGGTTGGGATCACCATCCCAACCGCAATGCAATCTTGGTTGACGATCGACACGACATCGTCGACAGCCTCTGAGATTGCTTTAGTGATCAGTGAGGTACCAAAGCCTACGGAACTGGGTCAGATCGAGAACTTAACGTTAACAGTGACTGAGTCTGGATTGAATCGCGAGTTCACCTTACCAAGCTTCCTAGTCTCGATTACCCCGATCGCCAATGGTGTTGAGAATCTGAGTGTTGGATTATTTGCTGATCAGGCACTCACGGATACTGAGATCCGAGAACTTGG
>MDTB01217048.1_pt1 | contig 12648 bp, 10 predicted proteins | sample 811161 | NCBI WGS metagenome assembly MDTB01 (sample SAMN05326650, study PRJNA326480) | marine metagenome | isolation source: seawater | place: Mediterranean Sea | collected 2009 | reverse complement strand
CTTTGGCGCTTTGGGTATTGGTGTGAATGGAAAGTCTGCTGCAGCAGCGGCCGATCTAGCAGAACAAAATATATTAGTTCGAAGTATTGGGGAAGATTTTGGAGGTTTTCGCCCTCTTAAAGAAAAAGATATGTTTGATTGTGAGTATTGGTCTTTGGAACAGGCTAAATTGGGTAAGGGCTCAGCTCCGGCATTTCAGGGCAAAGTTGTTATAGTAACTGGTGGTGGCGGCACCATTGGATTATCGGTCGCAAAAGCTTTTTCAAAACTTGGAGCAAATGTATTGCTTGTAGATAACAATAAAGAGCGTCTAGATATGGCTTCGGAGCATTTATCACCTTACGATGCCTCATATGTCTGTGACTTGACCCAAAAAGACAGTGCTGCGAAGATAATGGACGCCGCTATTTGGAATTTTGGAGGTTTAGATATACTAATCTCTAATGCTGGAGGTGCGACTAGTGGGTCACTTGCCGATTTAGCCGATGATGAGTTTCGAAAAGCCTTTGAGTTGAATTTTTTTGCTCATAAGCATTGTGCAGTTGAGGCAGCGAAGATAATGAAATTGCAGGGCCGTGGCGGACAGATTCTCTTTAATATTTCAAAACAGGCTGTTAACCCTGGGAATAATTTAGGGGCTTATGGATTGCCCAAGGCAACAACAATGTTTTTGATGCGTCAGCTAGCCTTGGAATTAGGGTCTGATGGAATTAGAGTTAACGGAATAAATGCAGATAGAATTAGGTCTGGGTTATTAACTGACAAATTTGTCAAGACGAGAGCTAAGTCTAGGGGAATTTCTGAAGACACATATATGCAGGGAAATTTACTCAAAAAGGAAGTGGAAGCTCGTCATGTTGCTGCTGGTTTTGTAGCGTTGGCTCAAATGAATCGTACGACTGGTCACGTACTTACGGTGGATGGCGGTAATACAGCAGCCGAACTAAGATAAAACCAAACACATTGGTAGTTATGCACTATACCAAATCCCAGAGATGAAACGCATTCTTTGAGAATAAAGCCGCTCTGTCACTTTTACTCCAATCACTTGTCAAAATGTGTGTGATGGCCACCCACGTTTCGAGGTTTCCTCCTAGATTACATACAGGACTGTCACTTCCCCATACAATTCTGTCATGTCCAAAACTAGAAATAGCGTGCTCAAAATAGGGTCGCAGTTCATCTAATGTCCAAAAGACTGGATTTCCGTATGCAATTATACCAGAAATCTTACAATAAACATTGTTACGTTTTGAGAGTTCCAAGATTTTTGGAGCCCAATCATGAAAATCATTTGATTGGATATCAGGAACTCCGCAATGATCTAACACAAATGTAACTTCTGGACAGTAATCTACTAATTCGTATGTCAACGGTAGTTGTCTCGATGACACACAGAGATCAAAGGTCAGCTTGGTTTCTGAGAGTCTCTTAACGTTATTTCTGAAAAGTTCTGTTTGAGAAATTTCATCTGGAACCACATGCAATACTCGTCTAAAACCTTTGATTAGGGATTGCTCATTTGCCCAATCAAGAAATTTTGGAAAATTTTCATACTCTGGTCGACAAGCTGAAATCACGCCTCTTAGTAGAGTCTTTGATTGATGTGTAATTTCTTCAATTAGATTAGTCTCGTCTATAATTTGTTCTTCAGCTACGTCAACTTCCATATGAAAGCAGCTGCTTATTCCTAAGCGCTTTGCAAGTAACTGATATTCTTCATATTTACTCGGCTTATTTAACACTTCGAGATTTTTTAGCCATGGGTATCTTAGCCGATCCGGATAAATTAGGTGTAAGTGTGTATCGAAGAGCATGGTTGTCTCCTAAAAACCAACTTTCCTGATATTCAATTATATGATTTCAAATTTCAATATCTTTTTCTACTGATTATATCCAATGGTAGGAAAAGCATCAAACTTCATATCGTCTTTAGGAGCTTTTGATCAGTTTTTTGGGATTCATATTGTTGATTTTGCTCAAGTAGCAGTTGATACTTACTACTATGCTTTTGACGATTTACCATTAACTGCCAAGTATATTGCGTATAGTGACGTAGTTCCTGTAATAAAAAGTCGGTTAAGTTTTGCGCCCCCAAAACAAAGATTAGAAACCACCTCAGGAATTCTAATCTTTCCAATTAATAATCCATCTGGAGTAAAACAGTACACACCGTCACCTCCTGAAGTCCAAACACGGTCCTGAGAATCGACTCTTAGACCATCAGGAAGGCCTGAAGGAGACTCAACAAAAGCAACACTTTTTACAACTTTTGTTCCAGCTTTGTCTAGGATAAGCTTCCTGATGTGCTTCGGTCCATTTTTTCTATGTGATGCTCCTGTGTCTGAAACATATAAAATGTTTTCCTCGCTATTAAAAGCTAGACCATTAGGCTTAACAAAATCCGTTGCTACTGCTGTAACCTCGTCTAAATTACTATTTACCCGATAAACATAACAGCCTTTCTGCTTGGAGGGTGCCTTTCTCCCTTCATAATCGCTAAGTATTCCATAAGTTGGATCGGTAAACCAAATAGAGCCATCTGACTTTACCACGACATCGTTAGGCGAATTTAATTTTTTGCCTTCATACATATCGGCTATTACAGAGATGGAACCGTCGTGCTCAGTTCGGGTTACCCGACGAGTCAAGTGTTCGCAACTTATCAGTCGCCCTTTTTGGTCGATCGTATTTCCGTTGCAGTAATGTGAAGGCTTTCGAAATTCAGAAACATTGGCGTCTGTTTCATCCCAGCGCATAAGCCTATTGTTAGGTATATCGGAAAAGAGTAGATAACGTCCAGCCGCAAACCATACAGGTCCTTCTGTCCATCTTGCACCGCTCCAGAGTCGTTCCACTCTTGCATGGCCAGTCAAACATTCGCTGAATCGATCGTCAAGAATGTCAACACCGGTTCCCTCTATTTCTCCAAACATTTCTTCTCCTAGGTAAAATTTGCTCTAATTGTCGTGCAATATAACATCCTAATGCTAAAACCCAATATAGCTGCTGATTTGTTGCTAACGATTAGCTTTGTTTCGTCAAGTATTAACTGATACATAGAAATTAATAGGAAACTCTAAATTTTCTAATAAAAATTGTCCATATTTTGTTTAATTTAGTAAGCTATGTAACCAAATTTTAAATTCTTTGATTTGAATTGCTTCACAGTTTTGGTAGATTACAATAGTTTATACTAACGGCACCTTTTTGATGCGTCAGAGGGAATATGACATTAGAAAAAGAGAGAAAGTTTGCTGCTCGCTTAAATGCTTTTAAAATTGGTGCAAGTGAGTATTGGGTCGGTAAGAAGAGTTTTACAACTGTAGATTTAATAGAGCGAGCCGCTTCAGCTGGCTTGAGTGCGGTAGACTTGAACTACCCGGACCATTTTAGTGACGTTTCGTTATCAGATTTAAAAAATGTTTTTGATAGAACCGGAATGATTTTGAACGGTGTGGCTATGAGGTATTATTCAAATCATAGTTTTAAGTTAGGGGCATTTACGCATCCAAACAAATCAATCAGGCGTATGGCTATCGAGGAAACAAAATTGGGTATGGATAAACTAGCAGCTCTTGAAGGCAATTTGTTGATACTTTGGATGGGACAGGATGGATTTGATTACTCTTTTCAGTCTAATTATGAGAATGTGTGGAACTGGACAATAGAGGCTTTAGCTGAGATTGCAGATCATAACAATAGTATTAACATCGCAATTGAATACAAACCAAACGAACCCCGAGCGTTTTCTTTAATGCCAGATGCGGCAACTACGCTTTTGGCTATTAAGGAAATTAACCGAGCGAACACTGGGGTCGTGCTGGACTTTGCTCACCTCTTGTATGCCGACGAAATGCCTGCATTTGCCGTTAATCTGGTTGATCGTCATTCGCGGGTTTTGGGAATCCATCTGAATGACAGTTATGGAAAATGGGATAATGGATTAATGGTTGGGTCGGTACATCCGATACAAACAATTGAATTGCTCTATGAATTACAGCGCGTAGACTACGATGGCGTGATTTATTTTGATACTTTTCCAGATCATTCTGGGCTTGACCCCGTGTCTGAGGCAAAAGCTAATATCGCAACTACTAACCGATTTTTCAAAATAGCTGAGACTTTATCAGCCGACGAAAAGCTTGCGTCGGCTATCGCTCGGCAAGATGCTACGACCTCAACGCAAATAATTCAAAATGCTTTGGGATCATGAAAAGGCTCTGTGTGACAGGTGCGCTTCATTTGGATGTAGTGGTAGAAACTACCCACTTACCGCGAGCGGATGAAACTGTTTTTGGATCAAAGGTGAATTATTTGTTTGGTGGAAAAGGTGGCAACCAAGCTTTAGCAGCTGATAAAAATGGTGCAAATGTTTATTTTATAGGTAGGGTCGGAAGTGACACTTTTGGTAAAAAGCTGCTTTATACATTGAATAATAGCTCTATCGATATCAGTCAGCTCCAAACGGACACAGAAGCCAGCGGAATGAGTGTTGCAGTGATCGAAGAGAAAGGTGACTATGGAGCAGTTATTGTATCGGGTGCGAACCTACGGATTGATGAAACCAAGCTAACAATAACCGATGACACGGGTATCTTATTGATCCAAAATGAGGTGCCAGATTCTGTGAATTTAATTGCAAGTAATCAGGCAAAGGAGCGAGGGGCAGATGTGTGGTTGAACGCAGCGCCGGCAAAGAAAATTCCTTCGGAGTTATTAAAAAATTTGGATGTCTTAATTCTTAATAGAGTTGAGGCAGAGTATTACCGCGATATTCTGAATTTGCCCGAGTTGAATCATATCACAAAAATTTTGACTTTAGGAGAACGTGGAGTGGAAATTAGATACCCTAACAGTTTGATCCAGCACTTTCCTGCAAATCTAGTTGAGGTTCATTCTACTCATGGTGCTGGAGATATGTTTATAGGCGCTCTAGCGGCAAGTTGGCTATCCAGCCAAAATTTTGAACAGGCGATAAACTATGCCCAAGGAGCTGCGGCTCTAAGTGTTTCAAAAAACGGTACTGAAACTAATTTTATTGAAAGAAAAGCAGTTTTAGAATTTCTGAAAGCTAATAAAAAAAAATAAAAAGTTTTTCTTGTCTTAAATCAACATTACGTTTCCTTTATTTATTTACTTTCGAATTAATTAGCTAACTATGGAGTCGGGGTCTAACAGATTTGCATTTTTTAGTGATTCCCATAGTTGGGTGGGTATGTCGACATTCAAAGAATTGATATTACTTTGCATTTCATGAATATTCTGTCCTCCAGGTATTACCGCTAGGTGCGCAGGATGAAGAAGTGGGAATTGTAATGCTGCCGCTTTCAACGGCACCTTGTACTCCTTACAAATATTTTCTATTGCAATGACTTTTTCTAAAATCTCCGGTGGAGCCGGTTCATAGTTGTAAAAAGACCCTTGCACCGGACCAGTGGCTAAAATTCCAGAATTATATGGCCCCCCTGAAACAATTCCAATTCCTCTGGATATGCAAAGTGGTAAAAAGGTTTTCAAAGCCTTCTGTTCAAGAAGAGTGTATCTGCCTGCAAGAAGAAACAAGTCGAAATCACCTCTTTCTGCCAGCGTTTGGCAAACCTCCCACTCATTTACTCCGGCCCCTATAGCTGAAACAACTCCTTGGTCGCGGAGTGACAGCAATGCATTATAACCTTTGGTTTCAAAAAAATCCGATATATGACGATCTGACTCTTCCTTTGATCCATGAGTGAAAATGCATAAATCGTGGACGTACAAAATATCTATTCGGTTAACTCCAAGGCGTTCAATGGAGAACTCAAGGGACCGCATTATACCGTCATAGCTATAATCAAAAAATTCTTTCCGGTCAGGTACATCAAAAAATTTTCCGATACCAGTTCTATTTTCCGGGCTGCAAGGTTTTATTAACCTTCCAACCTTAGTTGATAATAGGTATTCATGCCGCGGTTTGTTCCTCAAAAATCTGTTTAAACGCGTCTCGCTCAATCCTAGACCATACAGTGGTGCAGTATCAAAGTAGCGAAGCCCGCTGGTCCAAGCCAGCTCTAACACTTGATGTGCAGATTCATCGGAAACACTTTTGTAAAGGTTTCCTAAAGGAGCGGTTCCAAAGCCAAGTTCTGTAAAGCTTAAGCCGCCCTTACCGTGACGGTCTAAAAGCCGTTTTCTAAGCATACGAGGTTTATCCTTTAACATAACAACAACCAAAGTAAGCTTAGTGATTTTTTCTTTGCTTGACTACCATTTAATCGTTAATCTGGACTAACGCGACGGGAGGGTAGTAAAGTTGATCGAAAGATTAAAAAACCTTTTTGGTACAAAAAAGCCGATCATTGCCATGGTTCATCTAGGAGCTTTACCAGGAAGTCCTTTGTTTGACTCTGAAACTGGTGTTGAGGGGCTAATTTATAATGCTTTTTCTGACTTAGAAGCCCTCCAGTCAGCAGGCGTAGACGCCATAATGTTTGGAAATGAGAACGATCGTCCATATGAGTTTAAAGTTGATACCGCTTCAACAGCGGCAGCAGCGTACATTATAGGACAAGTAAAGAAAGACATCAAAGTACCGTTTGGCGTTAATATGCTTTGGGACGCAGCATCTACCGTCGCTCTGGGAGCTGCCACGGGGGCTCACTTTGTACGCGAAATTTTTACGGGTTATTACGCTTCGGATATGGGTGCTTGGAGACCCAGCGCTGCTGAGGCATTAAGATACAGAGATCGCCTTGGTCGATCTGACATGCTTATGTTTTATAATATTTCGGCTGAATTTGCTTATTCTTTGGATCAACGAGCGCTCTCAGATCGAGCGCGTAGCGTTGAGTTCTCTTCTATTCCGGACGCTATTTTAGTGAGCGGTCAAATAACAGGGGAAGCGGCGTCGCTCTCTGATTTAGAGGGCGTTAAAAAGGCTGTTTCTAATACTCCGGTTTTAGCTAATACCGGCGTTAGAGAGGATACAGTTAGCGAAGTGTTGGATATTGCAGATGGCTGTGTGGTTGGGACGGCATTAAAAACAGATGGTAATACCTGGAAATCAGTTGACCCTGTTAGAGCACAAAAATTCATGAAACGGGTCCAAAGTATCAGAGGTTCTTGATGAAAAACCGCATACGAAAGGCATTATCCGATTTAATGTTACTACCAGGGTTATCAGGTTTTGAGGACCGTGTTCGTCTTTGTGTAAAAGAAAAACTTGAGATGATGGGCGTTGAGACTACTAGTGACAGGTTGGGAAACTTAGTCGCGCATTTTACTGGAGATGGTCCCAGTGTGATGATTTTTGCTCATATGGATCAACTTGGTTTTATAGTCCGTAAGGTTGAAGATGATGGCTTTTTATTAATTGAGCGTCTTGGAGGTGTTCCAGAGAGGGCGTTGCCATCGCAGTCAGTTCTGGTTTGTGTAGCTGATGGTAAAGATATTCAAGGAGTAATAACGAACAAAAGTCATCATGCGACAGAGCTAGACGAAAAGTATACGGTGTTACCCTATAAGGAACTATACGTAGATGTTGGATTAAAAAGCGGGGCTGAAGCAAAAGACCGTGGGATCATGATCGGCAGCCCTGTGGTGTACAGGCCTCAATTTCTTGAAATAGGTCAAGATCGTATTGCTGGAACAAGTATCGATGATCGTGCAGGTTGCTCAGTATGCTTGGAACTCGCGCGCCATCTAGCGAAACGCAGACAAGGTCCTCCGGTCAGTGTGGTTTTCACAGTACAAGAAGAGTTTAACTTGAGAGGTGTTTTACCAGTTGCTCAGCAGCTTTTGCCAGATATTGCCATTCAATTGGACCTAATTTTGGCTACAGACACTCCAGATATGATAGGGCGAGGCAGTGTGTTTTTGGGAGGAGGTCCGGCGGTAAGTTTATATTCCTTTCATGGGCGTGGCACATTAAACGGAGTTATACCTCATCCAGCCATGGTTTCTTTACTGGAAAGGACTGCAAAGGAATTGAATATTAAGTTACAACGTAGCGTGCATACTGGGGCTCTAACGGATTTATCTTATGTTCAGCATGTTGGAAAAGGAGTTGCATCGCTAGATGTCGGCTTTCCAATGCGATATTCTCATTCTTCTTTAGAGGTCTGTGACCTTAATGATCTTGTCGACCTCTGCCGACTGTTAATTGGCGCTATTAACAATATAGACGGAAAACTTTCGTTAGATAGGGATCATTGATGAGTTACACAGTTGGAATTGATATCGGAACATTTGAGTCGAAAGGAGTGTTAGTAGATTATTCGGGAAATGTAATTTCGCAAGCTAAACGAGCCCATAGAATGTTAGTTCCAAAGCCAGGTTGGGCAGAGCATAGAGCTGAAGAGGATTGGTGGGATGATTTTTGCTACATTAGCAAGTCTTTGATAAAAAATAGTGGGATTAATCCGAACCAAATAAAGGCCGTTGCCTGCAGTGCTATCGGTCCTTGTATGTTGCCCGTTAATAGCGATGGGAATCCATTGATGAATGCAATATTGTATGGTGTTGATAATCGAGCTGACAAAGAAGTTCAGCAATTAACAAGAACTATTGGTAAAGATATCATTTTGCAAAATTGTGGCAATGCTCTAACGTCCCAATCTGTTGGGCCTAAAATACTATGGTTTAAAAAAAATTATTCTGATCTTTATAGACAAACGGCAAAAATTTTAACTTCTACCAGTTTTATTGTTCATAGGTTAACTAACCGGTATGTCATTGATCATTATACCGCGGCAAATTTTTCTCCATTATATAATCTCAATGAACAAACCTGGACAACCGATCTAACTGAAGACATCGTCAATTTAGAAAGGTTACCCGAGTTAAAATGGTCTGACGAAATAGTGGGTTTTGTTAGTGATAAAGCTTCTGAGTCAACAGGTATCCCGAAAGGTACCCCTGTGACAACAGGAACTATTGATGCCGCCACAGAGGCACTTTCTGTTGGCGTAATAAACCCCGGTGATATGATGATGATGTATGGATCAACAATTTTTATAATTTTAAGGAATTCAGAACAAATTGTTGATTCGCGGCTATGGTACGCACCATGGTTGTTTAAAGGTGAGCACGCCTCGATGGCTGGGTTAGCCACTAGTGGAACTTTGACGCATTGGTTTACAGATCAATTTGCAAGAGAATTAAACGCTGAACACAAAATCGCAGCTCTAGCGAAAGAGGCTCAGAAATCGCCTCCTGGAGCGAACGGTTTAATTGTTCTACCATACTTTTCCGGAGAGCGAACCCCCATACATGATGCCAATGCTAAAGGTGTATTTTTTGGTTTAAACCTTACACACAGTCGTGGTGATATATTTCGCGCTATACTGGAGGGAATCGCATATGGTACCAGGCATGTTACCGATACTTTTCGTGAGGTGGGACAACCACCAACAAAATTATTTGCAGTTGGTGGTGGGACCAAAAATGAAGTTTGGTTGCAGGCTACGTCTGATGTTACTGGACTTGACCAAGAAGTTTGTAAAAATACAATCGGCGCGAGTTATGGGAACGCGTTTATGGCAGCATTGTCTATTGGCGAAGCTACAATAGAAGATATTAATTGGTGGAACCCAGTCGTAAAGACTATTACCGCTACAGCAAAATCCAATTATGAGTTGTCCTATGATATTTTTAGGGAACTCTACATTAAGAATAAAGACCTAATGGCTAAATTATGACTTAATTATTTGACTGCTCCCGCAGCCATTCCTTTGATAATAAACCTCTCTAGAAGGATACCTATTATTACAAGTGGAATAATAGCGGCAAAAGATAAAGCCGCCATGGACCACCATGAAATTCCTTGAGATCCTGTCTGACTAGCGACCATTACTGGCAATGTTTTGGCATATGATGAAGTTAGCAAAGCTGCAAAAAAATATTCATTCCAAGTCAACACAAGCGAGATTATGAAGGCTGCAACCATTCCAGGCAGTGCTATCGGCAAAATGATGGTTCCAAAAGCTCGCCACAGTGAGAGACCATCAACTAAGGCGGCCTCTTCGAGCTCAACAGGAATCGAGCTGAATTGATCTCTCATAATCCAAATCACTATTGGTAGTACCGTTAAGGTATAAAGCGCGATTAATCCTATTCTGGTATCGAGGAGGGCTAATTCCTTATATAAAACAAGAAAAGGCAAAGCCAGTACAACTGGTGGAAGGATAAGTTGTGACAAAAAGAAAAATGAGATATCAGAATTTCGCATAAAGCCAAAGCGATAGCCAAAGCGGCTGAGTCCATAGGCAGTGCAGCTGCCCAGTATTACCGCTATGCTCGATGAGCAAACCGAGACAATGGTAGAATTCCAAAACCGCTTTAAGAACTCCTCTCGAACAGTACTTTCAACAAATATAGTGTTCGGTGAAAGACCTAAAGATTTGAAACCAAGCCACTTAGGTTTAAAATCCCACCAGGGCACTATATTGCCCTTCATTACGTCTGGGGCCGCCTTGAAAGAGGTTGTTATAGTCCAATAAATTGGGAATAAGCAAATGATTGCCCAAATAATCAGGACGCCATAAATTAAAAAACGATTAACCATCCAGCTAGGTTTAAAGGATCTGTCAGCATCAGTATCGTGAAAAATTTGACTAGCCATTTTTTAATACCTCGGTTTCATCCAACGCTCAGAAACTTTAATAAGTACTGTCATAACGATAACAATAATTATTAGATAAAATATTGCCAAGAATGTTCCGTAGCCTACGTTTGATCTGTCTCTATATTCTCTAAAGATGAAACTTGTTACACTGTCTGTGGCACCACCCGGTCCACCTGATGTGACATTTATAATTATATCAGCCAATTTTAACTTAAATATAATTCGAATTAAAATTGCAGTTACTGAAACTGGTAACATCAAAGGGAAAGTAATTTCCCAAAATTTTTTCCAGGCGGGTGCTCCGTCCACATCTGCTGCTTCATGTAGTTCCCTCGGAATGGCCTGCAATCCGGCTAGGATCATAATCATCATCAAAGGAATGAAAGTCCATGCATCCATCATCATTATCATTGCACGAGCCATTTCTGGGGTTCCAAAAAAGGATGGGTTTTCCCAACCTAATTCACGAGCTAACCTTGATATAGGACCAAATCGAGCTTCAAGCATAGATTTTCCTAACATCCAACTTACTGCTACTGGTGAAAGCATTAATGGCATTAAAAACGCAACCCTAAAGAATTTTCTTCCCTTTATTTGTGAGTTTAAAAGTAGTGCGAGACCAAACGCGATTATATATTCTAATATTATTGCAAGAGTGTAATAAACCATATTCGTTAAGGCGTTCCAGTAGAAAGGATCTGTCCACATTTGAATTACATTATTAATTCCATTGAACTGCCGACCATCAGGTGATGATAGGTTCCAGCTTGAAAAGGCAATTCCAAGTGCGAAAAATAGTGGAAAAATTACCATTGAGATAACAAACAATACAGCAGGCAGTATAAATAATCGGCGCTTGCCTTGTTCTCCATAAAGTATAACTTGAGACCAGCATAAGCATGTCGCCCATAATAGATAAGCATAAAGAGTGGGTCGCCAGTTTTTGAAACCGAGTGACAATATGTTGCTCTGATCAAGACTTTGCAAAAAGATTAGCAGGACCAAAACCGCCGCTGATCCCCACATTACCGCTCGTCCAAGCTTTTGCCGCTTTGCCGATATTTTGTCTTGAATGACTATATGAAGATAATCCGAATCTGAGTTACTCACGAATACGCAGACCTAAATTTTGTTTCTAATGAAACTCGGCGAGTTGAGCCCGCCGAGTAATCCTTTTACCATGAATATCAAAGTCCAAGTGACGCTTTATAAAGCTTGATTTGGCTTTCTCGTCCTATCGAATCCGTTATTTTTTCCCATGCAGCTGCGATTGCATCAGCTGTTTCTTGAGCAGAGCCGTACTGTCCTGCATAGCCTTTAGCTAATTCATCCTCTGCAACAGAATAATATTGGAATATACCTGGAATACGGGGTTCATTGAGTGAATTTGGATGATTATAAGTGTCAAGGTTGGAACCCAGATAATCCTCCACAAATGCACGATCGTAGCCAGCAGCTTCCCACTCATCGTAATTAAAATGTGAGTTTCTATAGGGCTGAAATCCTGAGGGGTAGGCTGAAGTCCAGAGGGAGATATCCTTTCCGCCAATGTGTGCGGCTGCCGACCAAGCCGCCTTCCTCTTTTTGCTATCGCCTTCCACACGGTTTGTAACGTAAACACCCCAGCCTAGATATGCATTATTGGGAGCTTCATTATAATTGTTCTCCCACGCGCCCTTTTTGTGGTTATACACCCGATCTGAACCTGGTATCATGCTAAAACCGACAACATCACCGATAACAGATGTATCAGAAGTTCGTGCGTTTGACCCGATATCACCCCACCAAGTCAACATAGATCCCGTTCCAGCAAGAAACTGCTGAAATCCTGTTGTACCTGGATCTGCGTTAATCTGATCGGCTGGATAAGCCCCATTTGTCGCTATCAAATCAAAAACATCTTGAATAGCCTGAACCCAGCCAGGATTATTAACCCGAGGCTTCATAGTGTCTACATCAAACAAAAATGCTGGGTCATCTGGATGCTTAACGTAGGTTCCAGCACGGTCTGTCAAAAAATACATTCCAAAGCCACCCCATCCTTT
>MDTB01216400.1_pt1 | contig 12649 bp, 10 predicted proteins | sample 811161 | NCBI WGS metagenome assembly MDTB01 (sample SAMN05326650, study PRJNA326480) | marine metagenome | isolation source: seawater | place: Mediterranean Sea | collected 2009 | reverse complement strand
TTTTTGAACTTTAATATCATATGAACTAAAAAAAATAATACTTTTAGGTATAGGCCATTTAAATCTTTTGTTATTTATATTTGCTAGAACTCTGAAAACAGCATTTCCTTCATCGAGAGATATGACTTTATTAGCAGATACAAAAAAATAAAACAGCTTAGAATAAAATTGTTCTACTTGACTTACCACTAAATGGTCATATTTTTTTAAAATATGCTTTGTTAAAATCTGAAAAATAAGTGAAAATATTTTTTTGATATTATCTATTGAATATATTTTTTGGGTCATAGAATCCCAAAGCGTTATCCTATTTACAGATTTCCATTTTTTGACATCAATATAATTATCAATAAAGTTTTCTGTTGCTTGGTCAGAACTCCAATAATTGTCATTTATAAATATCAGTTCTGATTCACTAGTTTCGAAACCAAATTTTTCAATACATTCAAGCAGATTAAAATAGTGTGATGGTGTGCCCACAATAAATAAATTTTTCATGATTGAATTAATTTAGTTTTTTGATTAACCCGACGTCGTTTGAAATAATAAAAAAGATCTAGTAACCCACTTAATTGAAACTTTACAACTTCTAGTGGGAAAAAACTCTCTATGTTTGTGCGTTGTAATTGTAAAGGTTGCGTACTACTAATAATGGGGTGTGTATTAGTCATAAATGAATACCTATATCCTGCTTTTCTAATATATTTTGCTGCTTCTTTTGTATAAGTGTGCTCTTCGCCCCCCACCCAACAAAATATGTCGACTTGATTATTCAGTCTTTTTTCTATTAATAACTTACTATCGATAATTTCTTTTTTAAGTATATCCTCAGTATCTTGAATATCCATACGGTGATGTGTGAACGTATGGCAACCAATTATATGTTCTTTATTTAAATCTGATAATTCATTCCAAGACATCGCTATACGTTTATTTGAACCGGAATTAATTGTTGAAGAAATATTATGATGTTGTGCAAAATCATTCTGTTTTTCTGGTGAAGTCTCAATAAATCCAGGAGGAATGAAAAACCATCCTTTAAAACCATATTTTTCGAGCAAAGGTTTTGCAACTTTGTAATTTGCTTGCAATCCATCATCAAAAGAAATAATTAATCCTGGTTTTTGTTTATGCCATACCCCAGTATCAAGGAATAGTTGTAAATCTTGAATTGAAACTGGAGAGAAATGTTGTTTATAAAACAAAAGTTGATTTTCAAAATTTTTGGAATACTTTTCTGGAGTATCATGATAGTTAATAGCTCTTATATAGTTTCTACCTAAAAAAATATTTAAAAATCTTATACAAAAATCAGTAAGAAAGGTATAACCCATAATTTTGGCAAGTATATATTTATTTTTCAAAAGCTTGCATCCCCATCAAAAGATGATGCATACCAGCTTTCTTCTAATTTCAAATCTTTTTTAAGTTTGCTATTGACTGCTTTATATAAAAAAGGCCAACTTGGGAATATTCTAAAATATGGTTTATTTGACTTAAATCGATCTCGAATATTTTTTGGAAAACCTACCATTTCTAGAATAGAAGATCCTTTAATTTTAGAACGGCTATACGCTTCGCTGATTAATTTATCTATGATATTTTTATCATCTTGTTCTACAAATAAATCAACAATCTTGGACCTTTTTAATGCAATTTCTTTCACTTCATCATGCCTAAGAATAATATAACCAATGAGTGTTTTTCCTTTGTAAGCACATAAAAAGGTTAATTCATTTTCTTCAAAAAACCCAAAATGCCATTTTAGATATTTAGAATTTCTATACCCATAAAGTCTATCAGGCTCAGATTCAGTTTTTCTTATCCAAAGGTCATCAAAGTCTTTTCCAATTGACTTAATATCAATTTCTTCAATTGTTATATTTTCATTTAAAGAAAAACTTGGTAAACGATTTTGAATAAAAAATAAAAAAGGAGTTAAAATAAGGCTTAATGAAGATGCTATAATTTGAGGAATTTTTTTCTTCATTAATGCAGATTTTGTAAAAGATCTTCCATCAGATATATAAAAAAGTGCCTTATTATAATTCTTTTGAGGAATTTTCTTTGTCTTTAAATAACTAAAAATTATTTCTGCAGATTTGTTTGCAGTTGTATTTAAAAGTAAATCGATATTTTTTTGATTTAGAAAAGTTAAAGCTAATTGTAAAGTAAAGTTTCCATAATAAGATTCTACTCCAAATGAATTAGTAGTAGCGGCAATAATATCATTATTTTTATAACGATAAAGTAGAGGAATTGAACCTATAAAACCTACAATTCTATTATTATCTTTAATTACCCAACCTTTTGAATATTTTTTTCCGTTAGCTAATAAAGGATTTGACTCAAATAATTGCTGTTGATATTCTCCAAACCTTCCGCCTAGACCTACTCTTGTTCTTAGCTCCTGAATATCATTCCAGTCTTTAAGGTTTATTTCATCAATTTTTATATTAGACATAATTTTGGGCTATACTAAAAAAGATATTTTTATTATTAATTTTCAATAAGATTATGTTTACAATTTTTTATTTTTTTATAAAAAAAATTTACAGAAAAATAAACAATATTGTTTGTTTTAAAAAAAATAGTACTCACTTAATCTCCCCTCCATAGCGATTATTTATGTATATATATTGTTTATATTAGACTTAATATCTTAACGATATGTGTGGAATATGTGGCCAAATTTCAACGTCAAAAATTGATAAAAATGATTTCAAAAGAAATCTATTAAAATTACATCACAGAGGACCAGATGACTCTGGAATTTTTATTGATAATAATATTGCTTTTGGACATACTAGACTCTCAATTCTAGATCTTTCAACCTCGGGTCATCAACCAATGATGGATGTAAATGAAAAGTATGTAATAACTTATAACGGTGAGATTTATAATTTTGATGAGTTAAAAAATGATCTTCAAAAGAAGGGGTACACCTTTAAATCAAATTCTGACACTGAAGTAATCCTATATGGTTTTATTGAGTATGGAGAAAAAATTGTTGAAGAACTAAAAGGAATGTTCGCTTTTTCAATATACAATAAGGAAACTCAGAAAATTTTTTTAGCAAGAGATCATATGGGTATTAAGCCACTTTATTACTTCAAAGATAATTATAATTTTATTTTTTCATCTGAAGTTAGATTTCTGAAAAATTACTCTAATAATATAGATAACAATTCAAAAATATTATTTCTTTCTTTAGGGTCAGTCCCAGAACCTTTGACGATTTATGAAAAAATATTTGCTTTCCCTAAGGGGCATTATGGATATTTTTCTAAAAACGAACTTAAAATTACAAGATACTATCAAGATAAATATGAACCAAAAACAATTGAGCCTTATTCTAGTATTGTTCAAAATACAAAGGAGTTATTATACAAAAGTGTTGAAAGGCATTTAATAAGCGACGCTCCAATAGGGACTTTTTTATCTGGAGGTTTAGATTCATCAGCAATAACAGCAATTGCTGCACAGTATAAAAGTGATTTACATACTCTTTCCTTAGATTTTAATGAAAAAGATCTTTCTGAAAAATATTATCAAGAATTGATAGTCAAAAAATATAATACAAATCATACAAATTACGTTATTGATGAAAAAATATTCTTAAATAATATACATCAATTTGTAGCTTCTCTCGACCAACCAACTGTAGATGGATTGAATACATTTTTTGTATCAAAAGCTGCAATAGATTCTGGATTGAAAGCTGTATTGTCTGGCGTTGGTGGAGATGAAATTTTCCATGGTTATTCATCGTTTCACATGGCAAAGAAAATAAAAACTTTAAATATTTTACCCCAACCTTTGATTGACTTACTAACAAAAAATAAAAAATTAAGCAAATTAGATTATTTAAAAGTAGGTGGCGATATATCAAAATATCTACCATTAAGGACAGTTTTTACTCCTATTGAGATTGCAAAAATCTTAGATATAAGCATTGAGGATGTATATCATGTACTACGTAAAAATATCAATCAATATAATAAATTAAATATTAAAAATTTCGATGACAAAATATCTTTTTTTGAATTGAATCTTTATATGAAAAATCAACTTTTAAGAGATTCCGATATATTTGGTATGGCGAATTCGCTTGAAATAAGAGTTCCATTATTAGATAAAGATTTAGTGGATTATGTACTAAAAATAAATCCAAAACATAAATATAGAAAAAAGATCAATAAATCTCTGCTCGCAGATGCAACCAAAGACTTAGTTCCTTCTGAAATTATCAATAGAAAGAAAAGAGGTTTTGAACTACCATTCAAGTATTGGCTTCAAAGTAATATCCATGATTTTGAGATCAATGAAGGTGTTAAGAATGATTTTATAAATAATAAGATTCATTACTCAAAAGCTTGGTCATTATTTGTGATTAACAATTTTCAATGAAAATATTATATCCATTACTAGCTTACTACCCATCTCAAGTTGGAGGTCCAGCAAATACTGTGTACTGGCTAACAAAAGCTCTTGTAAATGAAAAAGTTGATGTAACTGTAATTACATCTGACTTAGGAATTAAAAATAATAATATTGATAGAAATAGTTTTATTTATACCAATCATGGTAGAATTTATTACGGTAAAGGAAGTAGGATAAGCTTTAAAACAATCTATAAATGCCTTTCTGAAGTAAAAAATCATGATTTAATTCATACGAATGGTCTTTTTGATACTCTGAGCTTAATCACAGTTATTTTTACTATTATATTTTATCCTTCTAAAAAAATACTATGCTCAGTAAGAGGCGGTTTGAGACCTTCAGCTTTAAAATACAGTTACTATAAAAAATATTTACCACTATTCATTTATAAATTAAAGAAAAAAAATATTTACTTTCACGCTACTTGCTTAGAAGAGATTAAAGATATTAAAAATCAACTTGGGGATAAGAGAATATGCTTCAATCTGCCAAACTTTATTGAACCTGCAACTAAGATTAAAAACGTTAAAAAGAAAAAAATAATTATTTTTTTGGGTAGAATTCATCCAATAAAAGCAATTGAAAATTTAATAGAGGCAGTATCCCAGTCAAAAGCTTTCTACAAAAAAGGATTTACATTATCTATTGTTGGGGATTTCGAAAAGAGGTACGAAAAATACTTTACAAAATTAAATATTCTCGCAAAAAATTTAAAAATATCAGATAGTATAAATTTTCATGGACATATTGAGGGAGATAAAAAAGAAAAGTTATTAGCGAAATCTTATGCTTTAATACTACCAAGTCATTCTGAAAACTTTGGGAATGTAGTTCTTGAAGCATTAAACCAAGGTACACCTGTCATTGCCTCAAAGGGAACGCCATGGAGTATTCTTCAAGAATCAAGTTGTGGTTTTCATGTTGATAATAATTCTTCTGATCTATCCCAGGCAATTGATAGATTAATTAATATGAATAAATTTGAATATGAAAATTATATTAAAAATGCTACCAACCTGTTGGATAAAAATTACGATGTTAATTCTAAAATATATGAGTGGATAAATATTTATAAAGAAATTTTAAATAAGTCTTCTTAATTATTAAAAAAAATGCTTAACAAATCAATTACTTTATTTGTTTGTTTTTCATTACCAATAGTAATTCTTATGCAATTCTCTAGACCTTTTATATGGCTATAATTCCTTATATAAATCTTTTTATCCTCAAAGGATTTCATTAATCGTTCAGGTTGATAATTCTTATTCATTTTTAATAAAACAAAATTTCCATCGCTTTTAAATGCTGATAAATAGTTTGAAAAGTCATTTTTCATTTTTTCAATAAAAATTTCTCTATTGGTTTTGACATTGTTTACATATTCTTGTGTATAATTGATATCTTCTAAAGCTGCAATTGCTCCAACTTGAGCAAATAAATTTATGCTTTTTGGATTTCTAAATTTGTTCATCATGTCAATATTAACTTTATTAGATATACAATATCCAATTCTTAATGAGGCCAAACCAAATGCTTTAGAAAATGTTCTGGTAATAATAAGATTTCTATATTTTTCAGAAGGTAAATTGCAACTTTCTTTACCAAACTCTATATACGCCTCATCAACAATGAATAAAATCTGTGGAAACATTTTTATCACTGACTCAATATCATTATGATCAATTGAATTGCCAGTTGGATTGTTCGGAGTGCAAATATATGCTAAATGGGGCTTGATATCTTTAATATGATTTATAAATTCTGTTTTACAAAATGTAAAATTCTTACTATTTGTGTAAAAATAATCAATTTTTAAACCAAAACATTCTGCAACAGATCTTGGATGGTCATAAGTTGGTCCAACTATTGTTAGCCTATCACCGTCACTTGAAAAAGTTTTGAATATTGCTTCATGTATTGAATCTGAACCATTAAAATATTGAATATTATCTTTATTTACTTTGCAGTATTGTGCTAATTTTGAAATAAGCTCTTCATTATTAATATTTGGATACCAATTTAAAGAACCATTATTAACAAGATCTTTTAAAGCATTAATAACCTTAGGTGAAGGCAAGATTGTAGATTCATTCCAATCTAACTTTAGAACATTGCTATGATTTTTTTCATTCCATGCTTTTTGTGTAACCAACTTATAGGGTTTAGATTTTTGAACTGCTTTATTTATTTTTATAGACACTATTTAAAGTATTGATAGTATTTTTTATCTACAAGTTCTAAAAAATCTAGATCGCCTTTTGTATCACCATAGCCGTATGTTTCATCATACTCATTGAGATTAAACTTCTCGAGCAGCTTAACTACTTTTTGCTCACCGTTACAATCAATTTCAATTAGATTACCAGTGAATTTATTTTCTTTAATTTGAAGCTTATTTGTAATAAGATAAAAATCGTTTTCATTACACCATTTTTCTAAAATAATATCCAAAGATGCAGATAATATGACAATTTCATGATTCATTGATCTATGCCATTCTAACCGCTTTATAGCGCTAGGCCTTAAAATGTTACTAAATTTATATTTATAATACTTGTCTGCTTTCAATAATAAGGAATCAACGTTTTTATCACTAAAAAAGTGTTTTATTCTATTTGTTTTTAGTTCTAAAAATAAATTTTTGTTAAATAAGCATTTGATTAAATCAAAAGAAAATTGAATATAGTATTTTAAAAAAAAATTCCAGCTACCCTCACAAAATCTTAGGTATTCTTTTAATGAATCACGATTAGAAATGGTTCCATCAAAATCAAATATTGCGATTGCTTTTTTCATTTTTTCCTCAAGAAAACAGGTATTTTACCCTCACCTGTTCTAATAAAATCTGAATTTATATTTATCTCGATATCCAGATCTTCTTTTTTTAAAATCATTAATTTACTATTTAATATTTTTTTTATTTTTAATTCAGATTTCAAATCACATTTAATATTTATTATCAAATCCAAATCCTTTTTTTGAACAATTTGCCATTGTGTTATTTCAGAGATCTTAGCCATCATTGTATACATGTTTGTTAGCGGAATATTTTTATCTTTTGTTTTAATAACGTCATTTCCGCGACCAATGATTTTCTTTATTTTTTTAAAATTAATTTTTCTTTTATTTGAATCCTCACCAAAATTTAATTTGATTTTATCTCTAGTATTAAATCTTACCAATGGCATTATGTAATTATTTAAATTTGTTCCAACTACTTCAAATTCATTATTTGATTTTTCTATCTCCTCTAAAAAACCATATTCATCATAATTATATAAATGATTATCCTTGTAAAGAGACCCAAACATTACAACACATTCGGCTAAACCATAATGATTTATAATTGGAGCATTAAATGTATTCTTAATATAAGATCTATCATTACTATTTAAAGTTTCAGATGCTAAAAATATACCTTTTAAATTTGGAATTGATAAATCATGCTTTTTACAAAAAGATGCAAAAATTTTCAAAGATGAAGGATACCCTCTTAAAAATTTGATTTTCCTCGAAATCATATCTTTATAATAATCATGCATATTTTTATCGGACAAATGGTAAGGGCTATAGTAAGTAAAATTTCTAATTCTATCATATTTGATGAGAGGTTCACCATCCTTTGGGGAAAATGAACGAATTATTGCCATACTATCTCTAAATTTATAACCAAATGATTTCCATTGTCTCCAAATAACGGCTTGTTCTACAATCCAGTGTGTATAGCTTACATAAGAGATAAATGGCTCCCCTGAAGTACCAGATGTTTTAGTTTTTATATAAAAATGTTTTTTTCTTACATTTATAAAATCTTCTCTTTTTGCAATTAATGTATCTTTTTCAAGTATTGGTATCTTTTGCAAATCTTCTAGTGTAAGAAAATCAGAATGTGGATTGAAATTAATTTCGGAAAAAAGTTGTTTATAGTATGGTACGTTTTTTTGACATTCAATAAGTAGCTTTTTTAATTTTTTATATTGGTAATTTTTTATTTTAGTTTTGGAAGAGAAGAGAAAATTTTTATTAAAAAAATTATAAGAAATGATTCCTAAAAAAGTAAGGAATATATCTATTAATTTGCTGTATCCTTTAATTAAAAATTTCATTTTTTAATACTGTAATTATAAGCAACAATGTTTAATATATCGTTATTAAATGAAAGTATTAACACAAAATTTTACGAACTGATAATACTAAAATTATTGATTCATTTAATGAAAAATTTGATATAAATAGAAATTATGAATTACATTTCTGTTGGGATGGTGATTCTGAAGAAGAATTATTAAAATAATTGATAAAAGAGGTGTATAAATGAATATTGGAATTGTTGGAAAAGGGTTTGTAGGTAGTGCTGTTCAATTTGGTTTTTCTCCAAATACTGGCTGTGACGCTAACGTAAAGGTATATGATAAAGACCCAAATAAATCTCAACATTCACTTGAAGAAGTAATGAATGAGTCAGATTTTATTTTTCTATCTGTACCAACTCCATCAAATATGGACGGTTCAATTAGTCTTGATATTGTTGATAAAGCGTTGGAAGATATAAATAATGTGAATAATAAGGATAATATCATTTTACTAAGATCTACTATGATTCCTGGTTCGACCAGAAAATTTCAACAAAAATATCCTGAATTAAATCTGGTTTTTAACCCGGAATTCTTAACTGAGAGAAGTGCTAATTTTGATTTTATTAACCAATCAAGATTTATTGTTGGCGGTGAACCAAATAATACTGCTAAGGTTGCTGGTATGTATCGATGGAGATTTGGTCAAAGTATTCCAGTTATTGAAACCAATTATGAAACTGCTGAACTAATTAAGTATATGAATAACTGTTTCTTTGCAACCAAGGTATCTTTTATGAATGAAATGAAATTGGTAGCCGATAAATGTGGTGTGGATTGGGATGTAGCTGTTGATGGATTTATTAGAGATGGCAGAATTGGTCATTCTCATTTAAATGTTCCTGGCCATGATGGAAAGTTTGGTTTTGGTGGAAGTTGTTTTCCGAAGGATGTTCAAGCAATGATTGATTTTGGGAAAGTATTGGGTCTAGAAATGCATACCCTAATTGGAGCTTGGGAAACTAACTTACAAGTGAGGCCTGAAAAAGATTGGGAAAAATTATTAGGCAGATCTATCGTTGAAAATGAGTCTTAATTATAAGGTTATCTACCTTTCATTTTCTAATGACCATTTTAGAACAAACTCTTATCACTAAATTATCCTAACAATGGTTAGAAATGAAATATAGATTAGAAATTGACGGACTAAGGGCACTCGCTGTTTTACCAGTTATTTTTTTTCATGCTGGGTTTGAATTGTTCAGGGGAGGTTATGTTGGGGTAGATGTTTTCTTTGTTATCAGTGGATATTTAATTACCTCAATTATAATTAATCAATTAGAAAAAAAACAATTTAGTATAATCAATTTTTATGAAAGACGAGCTAGACGCATATTCCCCGCTCTTTTCTTTGTAATGCTTTTAAACATTCCAATTGCCTTTTTTACAATGCTTCCAGATCCTCTAGAAAATTTTGGCCAATCTTTAGTTGCAACATCATTATTTGCAAATAATATTCTTCTGTACTTAACTAGTGGGTATTGGGATCTAGCATCAGAATATAAACCCCTTCTTCATACGTGGAGTCTTGCAGTCGAAGAGCAGTATTATATTATATTCCCTATACTTATGACTATGCTTTGGGGTTTTGGGGTTAAAAAAATTATTTATTTTTTTGTTACATTATTTTTTATAAGTCTTGGTTTTGCACAATGGGAATCATCGAATAACCCAGAAGCAGGATTCTATCTACTTCATACTAGAGCATTTGAAATTTTAATTGGTGTTTTCATTGCATTTTATTTTAAAAAATATGGTTATTTAAAATCTAGTTATTATAATCAATTTTTAAGTTTATTAGGTTTCGTTCTTATTGTATTTAGCATTTTTGCTTTTGATGAAACTACTCCATTCCCAAGCATTTATACGCTAATACCAGCTCTAGGTACTGGATTTTTAATTTTATGTACCACAAAAGAAACAGTTATCTATAAGTTAATGTCAAATAAAATTTTAGTTTTTATAGGACTTATATCTTACAGTAGCTACTTATTTCATCAATCTATTTTTAGCTTTATTAGAATTATCTCAAAAAATGAGCCTACATCTTCCTTAATGCTATGGGGAATTATTATAACTTTCATTGCAGCATATTTTTCTTACAAGCTTATTGAGAGTCCATTTAGAGATTTTGAAAAAATGAGCAGAAAAAAACTCATATTAATTCTTTCAAGCGCATTTGTTTTTATAGTTTCTTCAGGACTTATACTAGCATTAAATAATGGTTTTAATCAGAGAATTTATGATGGTAATTTTAACAAGTTAGAAAAAAGTAAAATTATTAATTCAAGAGCATATGATTATATAAAAAATAATTATAACGATTTGGATGTAATAAATATTATGGTTGTTGGAAATTCTTTTGGTAGAGATGTGGTGAATATCATTCTTGAAACTTATCCAAGAAATCAACTTGAAATTGCTTACACAAGCGAATTAAATGTTTGTCAAGTAAATGACAAAATTTCTGATTTTGACATTTTAAAGAATTCTGACATAATTATTTTTGCCTCTGACTACTCTGATAAAAAATGTATAGATGAACTCTTAAGCAAAAAAAATAACAATGAAATCTTTTTTGTTGGCACCAAACAGTTTGGATATAATTTGAACTGGATAATGAGAATTCAGAAAGATGAAAGAAGTATGCTTAGAAATAATATTATTGATGAAGCAATCAAAGAAGAAATATTTTTAAAATCGATTGTTCCTGAGGAAAATTTTATATCCTACATGGATATCTTGTCAACGGAAAATAAAATATTAATTACTAATAAAGATGGAAATCTAATAAGCGATGATAGAGCTCACCTAACATTAAGTGGTTCAAGGTATGTTGGAGAAAATGTTTTTAAAAAACATAGGATATCTGAATTTATTTTGAAATAGAAAATTATAAGCCAAGATGTAGTTAAAAAAATAGCTTATATCTAAATGGATAGCCATCTTTCGTTTTTTAGAGTCCAGTCTACTACTTCCTCAAGTTTTTTATAAGCAGATTGTGGGACCCAACCCATTTTCTCCATTTTTGTTCCATCTAAAGCATATCTTAAATCGTGGCCAGGCCTTTGGGAATGAAAATCTACCATTTCATACTTTAAAGTTTTATTTTGAGATTGAGCTATAAATTGAGCCAGCTCTAAATTATCAATTTCATCTTCACCCACAATATTAAATTTTTGACACTTTGCTCCAGTATCATCTGGCTCCATTGATGATATATTATAATTAAATAAGAATATTAATGCGTCAGCAACATCTTCTGCATGAATGTAATGTCTTGAACCTGCCACAGTCTTTTCTTTGTTTGAATGAACAGTAACCACTTCGCCATCTCTTGCCTTTTTGATTACCATAGGAATATATTTTTCAGGATTTTGTCTTTCTCCAAATACATTCATAGTGTGTGTAATAAGTGAGGGTAATCCATATGTATTTTCAAAAGCTACAACAAGCTCTTCTGCTCCAGCTTTAGATGCAGAATATGGATTTGTAGAATTATATCTATCATTTTCTTTATAATTAACACCTTTTGGTGCAGGCCCAAAAACCTCATCTGTACTGAAATAGGCAAACCTTTCCAAATTATCTAATTTTCTTGCATAATCAAGGATATGTGCAGTTCCCACAACGTTATCCATTACAAATTCTAAAGGATAAGTAATAGATCTATCAACGTGTGAGCCTGCAGCAAGATGACTAATCAAATCAACATGGCCAATTGTAGCAATAATTTCTGGGTTTAATTCAGCTTTCAAATCATGATGGACTACTTTTACTCTTCGTTGTTCTTTCTCTGGATATGAAGAAACAACCTCTTTGAGTCTGTTGAGATTACCGCTAAAATCTAATCTATCCAATGTAACGATTTCCCAATCAGTGGTAGATAAAATCTTATCGATGACATGGTGAGCTATGAAACCTGCTCCGCCTGTTATTAAAATTTTTTTACTCATGATATGTTCATCCTATTGCCTAATTTATATTCTTTAATCCAACTATCTAAATCTACTAACGGTTCCCAATTTAATAATTCTTTTGCTTTTCTTATATCAGCTAAATTAGCAAAAGGT
>MDTB01116908.1_pt1 | contig 12649 bp, 14 predicted proteins | sample 811161 | NCBI WGS metagenome assembly MDTB01 (sample SAMN05326650, study PRJNA326480) | marine metagenome | isolation source: seawater | place: Mediterranean Sea | collected 2009 | reverse complement strand
TTTGCTTGTTCTCTTCAATAATTTTAAACTCAATTCTATTTAAGCTTAATTTAAAGCTTTTAACTTGTTCCAGTATTTTGTCTAAATATCTCGATACAATCCAATCTCTAAAAAATCTCGTAGGAACTCCTAGTATTAGATAATCATTGTACTCCTTAACTAATGTAATTTTTTGAAGCCAACTAGTAAATATTTCACTTCCAAAATTTTTCTTAAATGCGTTTTGAATTTCATTCCAATCTAGAGTTTTTTCTTCTTCAGAAGTATAAACGTTTTGCTTTTTGATATTATTTTTATCCATGTAATTATTTTTTTAAGAGATATCTTTAAACTCTTTTTTAAATCTTTTGCAAGTATCTGTAGGTTGTAAATAAAAAAATATTTTTTTAGGTTGTAACATTAACGTAGAGATAGAATATTAATTTATACTCTTACAAATTGTAAAAAAAATTAATTAAAAATAAAACTTGTAAATCTAAATATAGTTTTATTTTTTTAAAAAGGTCAAATTGTAGAATACTAAAATTTTTTTGAAATTTTAGAAACTTTTCTAGCTGCTGTTCGTTTATTAATTGTACCTGATTTAGCAACCTGCATTAGAATTGATTGAAATTCTGGAAAGTATTTCTTAACTTTTGCTTTATCATTTGATTTAATCAATAATTCCATTTTTTTTATGGCGTTTTTATATTTACTTTTTCTCAATTTATTAACGCGAGTCTGATTTCTTACTCTTCGAACTCTTCTAATTGCGGATTTAGTATTGGGCATTGTGCTAAACTATATATATGCCAGCAATATTGTGGTCAACTCTATTATTTTTGACATTTAGAACAAAAAAAACTAGAGCGATTAGATAACATCATTTTTTTAATTATTCCTTTACAATCTGAGTTAGAACAGTTGCAGCCCGATCTACCATAAACATGAAACATTTCTTGAAAATTGCCTTTTTTACCTGAACTATTCGAGAAGTTTTTTATTGAAGAACCTCCAAATATTATAGCTTTTTTTAATATTTTTTTTGTATAAGTAATTATCTTTTTTATTTCTTCGTTACTTAAAATATCAACTTTCTTATCTGGTTTTATTTTACTTAAAAATAGAATTTCATTTACATAAATATTACCTAGTCCTGATATAAATTTTTGATCCATCAATAGATCTTTAATTTTTTTCTTTTTCCCAATTAAGTAATCTTTAAAATATCTAAAATTATAGTTATCTCCTAAAGGTTCTGGTCCAAGAGTCTTTAAATGGTATTCATTTTTTAAATCTCTTAACGATATAACTTTTACAAATCCGAATTTTCTTATATCATTATATATAAGTTCAATATTTTTACTTAAAATAAAAATAATTCTATTGTGTTTTTCGTTATAGTCATTGGTATCATAATGAAAACTTGTTCTTTTTTTTGTTAAATCGTTATTTACAAAAAAGAACTTTCCGGTCATCCCCAAATGAACAATCATTGCTAAATTTTTATTAAATAAAAATAATAGATATTTAGATCTTCTTTTTATTTTTATTACTTTAAGCCCTATAATTTTTTTAAGGTTCTGTTTTTTTACTTTATATCTCAAATTTTTATCTATTATTTTGATGTTTTTTATACTTAAATTTTTGATCTGACTTTCTAGGGTCTTTTTAACAACTTCAACTTCTGGTAATTCTGGCATATAATTTATTAATGAAAAATACTATTCAAGATAAAACAAAGTTAGTCAATTCTGTATTTACAAAAGTTAACAAAAAATATGATCTAATGAATGACATAATGTCTTTTGGTGTACATCGTAAATGGAAAAAGAAATTATTGGATTGGATGCAACCTCAATTAAATAATACTCTTATTGATGTGGCGTCAGGGACTGGTGATATTGCAAAACTTTTTGCTAAAAGAATAAACAATTCTGCTGAAATATGTTGTGTTGAACCAAATAAAAAAATGTATGAAACTGGTAAAGATAATTTAAAAAGATATGCTAATATAAAATGGTATAAGGCTTCAGCTGAGAAATTGCCATTTAGTGATAATATTTTTGATTTTTATTCTATCAGTTACGGTATACGAAATGTTTCTGACATAAACTTATCTTTAAGAGAAGCTTATAGGGTTTTAAAACCTGGAGGAAGATTTATGTGTTTAGAGTTTTCTAAAGTTGACAATGAAATTGTAGATAGTTTTTACCAAAAATACTCAAAGCTTATTCCTTTGATTGGAAAATATATTGTTGGTTCATCCGAGCCATATGATTATTTAGTTAAAAGTATAAATGAGTTTTACTCTCAATCTGATTTGGTAAATCTTATTAAAAAAAATGGATTTTCAAATGTAGAATATAGAAATCTTTATAATGGAATTTCTGCTATACACTCTGGGTGGAAAATATAAATGTTTAAAAGAGTTTTTCAATTGTTTAAAATAGCAAGAAAATTGTCTACTTCGGGAGCTATAGATACTATTAATCAAATATATAGTTTGCCTATTATAATTAATTTATTTTTTAATATGATCTCAATTGGTTCTTCTAAAAAGACGTTTAACAATCAAAACAACCCTGGAGATAAACTTTGCATTGCTTTAGAGGGAATGGGAACAACTTTTATAAAGCTAGGTCAGTTTCTTGCAACACGACCAGATATTATAGGTGAAGATTTAGCTATAAGCTTAGAAAAACTACAAGACAAGCTTCCCGCTTTTGAGACTTATGAAGCAAAAAAAATTATAAAAAAAGAAGTAGGTGCTACGCAATTTGAGAATATTTTAGAATTAAGCGAACCAATTGCTGCCGCTTCGATTGCCCAAGTACATATTGCCAAAATTAAGAACGAAAATCATGATAATGAAGTGGCTATTAAGATATTACGACCTGATATAGAAAAATTATTTAATGAAGAATTAGATGCGCTAATGTTGTTTGCGTACATTATTGAAAGCACAGTTTCAAAAGCCAAACGACTTAAGTTAATAGAAGTAGTTCATCTGTTACGCGAAATTACAAATATAGAAATGGATTTACGATTTGAGGCAGCAGCTGCTAATGAACTATACGAAAATACAAAAAACGATAAAGGTTTTAATGTTCCACGAATCTATTGGAATTATACTTCTAAGAGGATTTTGACTTTGGATAAAGTTGATGGAATTTCTATTAGAGAGCATGCTAAAATTAAAGATTTAGGAATTGACTCAAAAAATTTGGCTGAAAATTTGATACAACATTTTTTGAAACAAGCTGTAAGAGATGGTTTCTTTCACGGTGATATGCACCAAGGAAATTTATTTGTTGATAAAAAAGGAAATATAATTCCTGTAGATTTTGGTATCATGGGTAGATTAGATAAAAATAACAGAAAGTTTTTGGCAGAAATTTTGTATGGTTTTATTGAAAGAGACTACACAAAAGTTGCCGACGTTCACTTTAAGGCTGGACTAGTTCCACAAGATGCATCAAAGGAAGAATTTGCCCAGGCACTAAGATCAGTGGGAGAACCAATATTTGGTCAATCAATAAAAGATATATCCGGTGGAAATTTATTGGCTCAACTTTTTGAAATAACAGAAAAGTTTAACATGCCAACGCAGACACCATTGCTTATACTACAAAAAACTATGGTGGTTGTGGAAGGTGTGGCTAGAAAACTTTACCCTGAAACCAATATTTGGGAAGTTTCAAGACCAGTTTTGGAGTCTTGGTTAAAAGAAGTAAAGAGTCCAAAATCCACTTTTGATACAGCAATTCATACTTCTTCAGAGATAATAAAGAGAATACCTGATTTTCCAGATATTATGGACAAAGCAAATTATGCTTTACAATTAATGGCGGAAGGGAAACTTAATTTAAGTTCAGGAAATAACAAAAACTTGGAGTTAGAACAAATTAAGATTAAAAATTTCAGAAATAATTTGATAATTTGTTCTTTAGGTATTGTAATTATTACTTTATTAGTATTCTAATTAATCATGACATTAAAAAATAAAAAGATTTTAATTATAATTGGTGGTGGGATATCTGCTTATAAATCTCTAGATCTAATAAGAATTTTAAAAAAGAATAATTCAAATATTAAAGTGATTTTAACAAAAAGTGGCAAGGAATTCGTTACTCCTTTGTCAATTACAACATTAACAAAAAACAAAACTTTTGAAGATATTTTCGATATAAATTCTGAAGTTGAAATTGATCACATCTCTTTATCTAGATGGGCAGATATAATAATAGTTTTACCTACAACAGCTAATTTTATGACAAAACTTAGCATTGGTAAGGCTGAAGATTTAGCTACAACAGTCTTGCTGGCATCTAACAAAGATATAGTTTTAGTCCCAGCTATGAATGTGAGAATGTGGCTTCATAAAGCTACACAAAGGAATTTTAAAATTCTACAGGACTACGGATATCTATTCATCGGACCAATTAAGGGAGAAATGGCATGTGGTGAATACGGTGAAGGAAAAATGTCTAGCCCAAGACAAATTGCCTCGTATTTAAAAAACTATTTTGAAAAAAGAAATTTAGTCAAAAACATTAATTTAAAAGCATTGGTAACTACTGGGCCTACAAGAGAATATTTAGATCCTGTAAGATATATTTCTAATGAGTCTAGTGGCAAACAAGGGTATGAGGTTGCTATAGCCTTGAACAGACTGGGTGTAAAAACAAAATTAATTACTGGCCCAACTAACCTGCCATCTTTAAATGGTCTACAAATTAAAAAGATAACTTCAGCAAAAGAAATGTTGAATGAAGTAAAAAAATCAATACCAGTTGATATTGCTATTTGTGCCGCTGCAGTTTCTGATTTTAAACCAACAATTAAAAAAAAAAATAAAATCAAAAAAAGCAGTTTAAATTTTCAATATCTCAAATTTGAAAAAAATCACGATATTTTAGAATTTATAAGTAAAAATAATATTACACGACCAAAAATGGTAGTTGGTTTTTCCGCCGAGACCGAAAATGTTATTTTAAATTCTAAAAAGAAAATTAAAGAAAAGTATTGTGATTTAATAATAGCGAACGACGTATCACAAAAAGATATAGGATTTAATTCTGAATATAATCGAGTATCAATAATTGATAAAAAAGGAATAATTAAATCTATTCCTAAAAGTAAAAAAAGTTATATTGCCAATACAATAGTTAAGATTATATTAGATAAATTTTTAATGAATGTTAAAAATTTTAATTAAAGTATTATCTAAATAATAAAAAAATGAAAATAAGTTTGAGTCAATTTAAAAGATTCGAAAAGCAAATAATCCTTAAAAAAGTTGGTTTAGCCGGGCAAAAAAAGATATTCACCTCAAGAGTTTTAGTTATTGGATTAGGTGGTTTAGGTTGCCCTCTAGTTACATACTTAGTCTCCTCAGGTGTTGGAAAAATAGGTATTGCTGATTTCGATAAAATTGAAATCTCTAACCTAAATAGACAAACACTCTTTAATCCAAAAGATGTAGGTAAATTAAAGGTCATTCAAACTAAAAAGTTGATAAAAAAAATGAATAAGAAAACAGAAATTATTTCTTTTAAAGATAAGATTTCAAAAGAGAATGTTAAAAAAATCATAAGCAACTTCGATATAATTTGTGATGGAACGGATAATTTTTATAGTAGATACTTAATAAACGACTATTGTTTAAAAAATAAAAAGATACTGATTTCATCGGCAATAAGTAAATTTGATGGGCATCTCATGAAATTTAATTTCAAAAATAGAGGACCATGTTATAGATGTTTTATGCCAAACCCTCCAAATTTAAGGAATAATTGTCAAACTGAGGGAATTTTTTCTCCAGTTGCAGGTGTTATGGGATCATTACAAGCCAATGAAGTATTAAAAACAATTTTAAATCAAAAAAATGATTTATCTGGCAAAATATTGATTTTTGATGCTTTAAAAACTGAATTTAGAAAATCAAAAATATTAATTGATCCAAAATGTTGTAATAAATGTTAAGATTTTTAATCATAGCTTTCAGTTTTTTTTTCATTCAAAACAACTGTTTTTCAAAAGATGAGTATTTTTTAACTTTACGTTATGACAAGGTAAACTTAAGACAGGGTCCTTCAAAAGAATATCCTATTAAAATATTTTATAAAAAAAAATTTTTACCTGTATTAATTCAAGATCAATCTAATAATTTTAGAAAAATTAGAGATCATGAAAATAATACTGGCTGGATACATGTATCTCAATTATCAAAAAAAAAAGCAGCTATAGTTACTAAAGAAAAATTAATAATGTTTAAAAGTCCAACAATTTACTCCCAACCATTAGTAATACTTAGAAAAGGTCGATTAACTAAAATCTTAAAATGTAAAATGAAATGGTGTAAAGTTAAAACAGAAAAATATAAAGGTTGGATAAAAAGAGAAAGTTTATGGGGACTGCTTTAATTTTTCATTTTAGAAGCCCAAAACTTATCTAGAAAAAAATACCAAACCGCATTTGCCAAGGGTTCTACAATTGCATCAGTTAATGCTATCATAAAAGATACATCTGAAATTAACATTAGAACTGTAATAGCTATTGCAAAATGGCCAATCGTATAAACTATAGTTCTTAAAATTGAACCTCTGTTATTTTTATATATTTCTTTTGCTGAGTTGAAAATCCCTGAAGTTAATTCAGTCATATTAGTTTAGCTTTTTCAGATTTTGTCTATCTGCATTCATTATCTTCGTCCAAACAGCAACAAAATCTTTAATAAATTTTTCTTTGTTGTCATCTTGGGCATATACTTCGGAATAAGATCGGAGTATCGAGTTAGAACCAAAAACTAAATCTGCTCTGGATGCAGTAAACTTTACTTTGTTTGTTTTACGATCAATAATATCATAAGAATTCTTACCTGTTGGTTTCCACATGTATTTCATATCAACCAAATTAGTAAAGAAGTCGTTTGTTAAAGTTCCAACTTTATCAGTAAATATGCCTTTATTTTGTGCAGACGAATGGTTTGTACCTAGCACTCTCATTCCGCCAATTAAACAAGTCATTTCTTGTGCTGTTAGTCCCATCAAAGAAGCACGTTCTAATAAAAGCTCCTCTGGCATAACAGAGTAATCTGATTTTACATAATTTCTAAACCCATCGTGCAAAGGTTCTAACCACTTAAAATTCTTAATTTCAGTTTGCTTTTGGGAAGAATCTCCTCTGCCTGGATTAAATGGAACTTTCACTTTAGATCCAGCTTTCTTTATTGCTTTTTCTAGCCCTATATTTCCTGCGAGAATAATTGTATCAGCTACTGTTGCTCCAGTTTTTTTTGCTATATCCTCTAGGACTTTCAGTATTTTTGCGAGTTTTTGGGGCTCGTTAGCTTCCCAATCCTTCATAGGCGCTAAACGAATTCTTGCGCCATTGGCTCCACCTCTTTTATCAGATACTCTATAAGTTCTAGCACTATCCCAAGCAGTTGTGATTAAGTCACTAGTGCTTAGTTTACTAGCTATTATCATTTTTTTAATTTTATTTATGTTGTATTTCTTTTTTGGAGAAGTAACGTTACCCTGCCAAAGAAGATCTTCTTTTGGGGCCCAAGGACCAATATAATTTTCTTTATTTCCCATTGTTCTGTGCGTTAGTTTAAACCAAGCGCGAGCAAATGAGTCCTCAAAAAACTTTGGATCTTTGTAAAATCTTTCTGAAATTTTTCTATATTCTGGATCCATAGCCATAGCCATGTCTGCATCGGTAAACATTAGTCTAGCTTTCTTTTTTGGATCGCCTAAATCAACCGGTTTTTTTTCCTCTTCAAGATTGATAGGTTCCCACTGCCATGCACCAGCCGGACTTTTTTTACTTTCCCACTCATAATTTAATAAAAGATCTAAGTACTGATGATCCCATTTATCAGGATTAGTTGTCCAAGCTCCCTCCAGACCTGAAGTTATTTGATTTACTCCAGTGCCATTTTTCTGATTCCATCCAAATCCTTGTTCGTGAATATTAGCTCCTGCGGGTTCTGGACCTAAATTAGCTGGATCTCCATTACCGTGGGCTCTTCCTATAGAATGACCGCCAACTGTAAGTGCAGCAGTTTCTACATCATTCATTCCCATCCGACCAAAAGTTTCTCGTACGTCCATAGCTGTTCTTGCAGGATCTGGTTTGCCTTCTACACCTTCTGGATTTACATAAACAAGTTGAAAATGAGAAGCTGCAAGTGGAGCTTCAAGAGAAGAACGATCTTGCGGGTCACCGTATCTATTCACAGCAAGTGGAACTGTTTCTTTGCCCCAATAAACATCTTTTTCAGGTCCCCATATGTCCTCCCTGCCAAATGAAAAACCGAAAGTTTTAAATCCAGCTTTTTCGTAAGCCATGGTTCCAGCTAATACCATTAAATCCGACCAGCTTAATTTATTTCCATATTTTTTTTTAATTGGCCAAAGAAGACGTCTTGCTTTATCTAGGTTAGTATTATCTGGCCAGGAGTCCTGTGGGGAGAATCTATGTGAACCAACATTCGGTCTACCATCAAATTCTCTGTAGGTTCCTACTTGGTGCCAAGTTAATCTCACCATTAAGCCAGTATAACTTCCTAAATCTGCCGGCCACCACTCTTGGCTGTCAGTCATTAATTTTAACAAATCTTTTTTTAAGGCTTTAAAATTTAATTTTGTAACTTCTTTTCTGTATTTAAATCCGGGAAGAGGATTAGTTTTGGTGTCATGTTGATGTAAAATATCTAAATTAATACTATTTGGCCAAAGTCGGGCAGTATTAGACTCGCCTGATTTTGTTATACCTCCGTGCATGACAGGGCATTTACCGTTTCCATCTTTTTTAAATTCTACGCTCATATTATTTTGATCTAAGTTTAGTTTATAATAATTCTAAACTAGAAAGTCAATAAAAGATAGTTATTTTTGAATTCTAATTACAACTTCAAGATTTTTTATCTTTTTGCCTTTTGGAGGGATTGGAATTTTACTTAATTTTATTTGACTATAATGAATATCGGTAAGTTCTTTGCTTCCTTCATCATAAAAGTGATGGTGCGACTTAATGTTCGTATCGTAATAACTTTTATTTTTACTTGTTAAAATTTCTTTTAAATATCCTGCGCTAGTAAATGCTTCGACTGTATTATAAACTGTTGCTAAAGAAACTTTCGAAACTCCATTTTTATTTATTTTTTGATTTAATGTCTCGACCGTAAAATGAAAAGTTTTAGAACTATTAAATAAACTTTCAGCTATTAAAATTCTTTGTTTGGTAGGCCTGAGGCCTGAACTTCTCAATTTATTTATAATTTCGTTTTTTTGGTTCATAAACTTAGCCATATATTGATATATTATTCAATTATTTATATAAAATTGTATATAAATCAAGTAAAAACTACTAACCTAATCTATGCAAAAAAATAGCTTTAATTACGATGAATTAATTGCTTGCGGCAAAGGTGATTTATTTGGGGAAGGAAATGCAAAACTTCCGTTGCCTCCAATGTTAATGTTTGACAGGATAACTGAAATAAAAAAAGATGTTGGTGATTTTAAAAAAGGATTTATTAAAGCCGAATTGGACATTAAGGAAAGTTTATGGTTCTTTGATTGTCATTTTCAAAGTGATCCTGTAATGCCAGGTTGTCTAGGTTTGGATGCTATGTGGCAACTAGTTGGCTTTTATTTAGGATGGGTAGGTGAGCCAGGTAAAGGAAGAGCGTTAGGAGTGAATTCTGTTAAGTTTACAGGAGAGGTTCTTAAAAAAGTCAAAATGGCCACTTATGAAATAAATATGAAAAGAATTTTAAAAAAAGAAGGTGCTGTAGTTGGATTAGCTAATGGTATATTAAGCGCCGATGGAAAAATAATTTACAAAGCTGAAAATTTAAAAGTAGGACTTTTTAAACAATGAAGAGAGTAGTAATTACAGGTATAGGAATTGTATCATGTCTTGGTAATAATCAAGACGAAGTTTATAAATCTCTTCTCAATTCAAAATCTGGAATTTCATTTTCAGAAGAATACAAAGAATACAATCTTAAAAGCAATGTTCACGGCAAACCAAAAATAAAACTTGAAGACCATGTAGACAGGAAGTTTATAAGGTTTATGGGTCCTGGTTCAGCTTATAATTATATATCTATGAGTGAAGCTGTAAAAGACTCAGGGTTAGAAGAAAAAGATGTAAGTAATATTACTACTGGAATGATAATGGGTTCAGGAGGTCCTTCCATAGAAAATGTGATATTAGCTGCGGATAAGACAAGAGCAAAAAGTCCAAAGAGAATGGGCCCTTTTGTTGTACCAAGAACTATGTCTAGCACCGCTTCGGCAACTTTGGCTGTTCCTTTTAAAATAAAGGGGGTTAATTATACAATCAGTTCTGCTTGTGCAACGAGTGGACACTGTATAGGAAATGCGATGGAATTAATTCAATTGGGAAAACAAAAAATTATTTTTGCTGGTGGAAGCGATGAAGTTCACTTTGCGATGACAGCGATGTTCGATGCTATGACAGCCCTGTCATCAAAATATAATGAAACTCCTGAAAAAGCCTCGAGACCTTACGATAAAACTAGAGATGGATTTGTTATATCAGGTGGAGGTGGAGTAGTAGTTTTAGAAGAATACGAGCATGCAAAATCTAGAGGAGCAAAGATTTATGGAGAACTTACAGGTTATGGAGCAACGTCCGATGGATATGATATGGTGGCGCCTTCAGGTGAAGGAGCGGTAAGATGTATGAAAATGGCTTTAGGAACTGCAAGAAATAAAATTGATTATATAAATACACATGGAACTTCCACTCCTGTTGGAGATATTACTGAATTAAAGGCCGTTGGAGAAGTTTTCAATGAATATAAACCCAAAATAAGTTCTACTAAATCTTTAGCTGGTCATTCTTTAGGTGCTACTTCAGTTCATGAAGCTATTTACTGTTTAATTATGATGAAAAACAACTTTATTGCAGCTTCAGCAAATATAACTGACATGGATGAAGACGCAAAAAAATATAAAATTATTACTGAAGTTGAAAAAAATGCAACTTTAAACTCTGTAATGTCAAACAGTTTTGGTTTTGGTGGAACTAATGCAACTTTAGTTTTTGAAAAGGTATAATTAATGAGCTTGATGAAAGGAAAGAGAGGATTAATAATGGGTGTTGCAAACGAACGCTCGATAGCTTGGGGTATATCTCAAAAACTCGCTGAATCAGGTGCAGAATTAGCTTTTACTTATTTAGGTGAAGCTTTAAAGAAAAGAGTGATCCCTTTAGCCGAAAAGTTAAACTCAAAAATAACTTTCAGTTGTGATGTTGAAAAAAAGGATGAAGTTATTAAACTTTTTGAGGATATTAAAACCAAATGGGGTGAAATAGATTTTATTGTACACGCTGTAGCTTTTTCAGACAAGTCGGAATTATCTGGTGAGTATTTAAACACTACTAGAGAAAATTTTTTAAGAAGTATGCTGATTTCTTGTTTTTCATTTACAGAAATTTCTAAAGAGGCTTCAAAAATAATGAAAAAAGGTGGTAGCATGTTAACTCTTACTTATGAGTCAACAAAAGCTATTCCTAATTATAACGTTATGGGAGTTTGTAAATCTGCATTAGAAGCAAGCGTAAAATATTTAGCTAGAGATCTAGGAGCTAAAGGGATAAGAGTAAATGCAATAAGTGCTGGTCCTATAAAAACTTTAGCAGCTTCTGCGATTGGGGATGCAAAATTTCTTTATAAATGGAATGAAAATCACTCATTTTTAAAAAGAAACGTAGATATTCACGACGTAGGTAATTCTGCTTTATATTTACTAAGTGATCTAGCAGGTGGAGTAACGGGGGAAATTCATTATGTTGATGCTGGATATAACAAAGTTGGAATGCCAGATCCAAAAAACATTTCCTAACTTGTAAAAATCACATCGCTATAATGCAAAAAAAGTAAATTTAAATATTTTCAATTAAAACTATAACATTATCAAATGAGAAACTTTAATAAAAAAGTAAAAAAGCAATTTGAAAACTTCTTTGATTGGATAAAAGGAGCTGAATTAGTTGAATTGCAGTCTTGCAATATAAACGAGGATCCAGTAAGGCCAGAGCTTGATCTTGACTTTAGAACATCTTATGGACGTAAAATATTTGGAGTAAAATATAAAAAAGAAATTTGTGCGATTATGTGTTTTGGGTTTACGAACGAAATTCCTAAAAGTGTTAAAGAATTGGATTTAATGACTAAAGATGCCCATTTACAAAGTACTATGAGAGATCAAAATGTTGGAAAAATAGCTGTAGCATACACAGTTTGGTCAAAGAAAAAAGGAGGTGGTAAATTAATTGTAAAAGAAGTATTTAAAAAAATTAAAAAATCTAATCATTTAAATAGATTGGTGACACTGTCTCCACTAACAAAAATGGCCAGAAACTTTCACTTAAAAAATGGAGCTTTTGAACTTCAAATTAATAAGGAAACTCAAAATTTTGAATATAAAATTTGATTTAGGCTACTGCTTGTTTAATTGAGAGTTTTACTTTTCCTCTATCAAAACCGACAACTTTGACTGAAACTTCATCTCCTTCTTTAACTACATCTCCCACTTTAGCTACTCTTTTAGCAGCTAGTTCGGATATATGAACTAATCCATCTTGCTTACCTAAAAAATTTACAAATGCTCCGAATTCC
>MDTB01084867.1_pt1 | contig 12649 bp, 7 predicted proteins | sample 811161 | NCBI WGS metagenome assembly MDTB01 (sample SAMN05326650, study PRJNA326480) | marine metagenome | isolation source: seawater | place: Mediterranean Sea | collected 2009 | reverse complement strand
CGCTGCGCGCGCATTCCTTGAACCCCGTATTGCCGAACATTCAGCCGCGCTGAGCGGAAAGCGGCTCGTCGTACAGGAGACCTACCCCAACGCACCTGCGCACCTCAAGCAACCGGACAATACCCTGCGCATCCACTATGTCTTCGACGATGGCAAGCTGACGCTGGGCCACGGCAGGGTCGATAACCCGACGCTGCATATGCAGGCAGACTACAACCTGGGGCATATCGTCAACGCCACGGTCTATGAAGCTGTGCCGGGGCGGCAGGCACGGGTGATGCGAGAACTGACCCACCGACATGGCAAGGTGTTCGATGTCAGTGCCAGTGAACGACCACCCGAAGTGATGGGTAAGCTCTTCGCCGGTATTCACGATCACCTGGCGCGGCACATCATCAGCAATCCCGATGTTGATCATCGCGTTCAGCACCTTGGCGTCGGCAACAACCTCGACGAACTGGACGCCCAGGGTTACACAACCATCGAAAACGCGATCAGCCATGATTTCGCAGACGAACTGTCACAGGATCTGCACCGGCTATTTGAAGAGAACGAGAACAGTCGAAGGGTTGCGTCCATGTTGCTCGCACGCGGTCCACTCTGGCAGGAACTGGCCGTCCATCCACTCGTTCACGCGATCGCACAGAAAATGCTGGGTGCAGACTGCAATATGGGCCAGTCGCTGGGATTCGCCAAACCGAAGGGTCTAGATACCCACCAGCTGCATAATGATCCACCGCATCCGCTAACGGGCGAACTGTGCTGCAACATGACCACCATCTGGGCGCTTGATGATTTCACGGAGACATCCGGATCCACCCTCGTAGTCCCCGGCAGCCACAAGAAGAATTGTCCTCCGGATGCGGATGCCACCCGCGAAACGCTGAAGATCATCATGCCCAAAGGTTCCGTTGCCATGTGGCATGGTTCACTCTGGCACGGCGCTGCGATTCGGGATGACGAAGGTGAACGGCTCTCTATCCACAACACGTACCTGCGCAACTGGGTGCGTACATTTGATGACTACCTCACTATCGATCCTGAGGTGTTGTTCAACAACGGGCCGGCCATCACGACCCTCACCGGCGTGGATGACATCTATATGAAAAATACGATCCAGGGTCCCGACAATAGGCGGTATCTCTAGTATCTCTGGCTCGCAGTCAACATCCAGTCTGACCGCCCCACCGTAGAATAGAAATGGATGTCCCACTACTAGAGGAACCGAAAGCCGTCATCGACGCACGGGAGAAGTGGCGATATAACGGTCGCACCCAGCCATCCTTCGCTGATCCCGTCGGCGAAGGGCAGGAGTCGGTTTGGGACTTCCCGAGGCCCCCAGTGGTCCAACCGGTCCAACAGACGCTGAGAGTCACCCACAACACGACAGTGATCGCTGAAACCAACCATGGCGTCCGGGTTCTGGAGACGGCAGGTGCGCCAACCTACTATTTTCCGCCAGCTGATGTGGACATGCAGGCTGTCAGGACCGGCGATGTGGTCTCACTCTGTGAATGGAAAGGCGCTGCGCAGTCCCTGCTGATCGATGACGCTGAAGTCGGGTGGCGCTACGTACAGATGTTTCCCGCGTTCAGTGACCTGTATCTCTGGCCTTCATTTTATCCGGCACAAATCACGTGTTTTGTTGGTGATGAGCAGGTGGCACCACAACCGGGTGGGTTTTATGGGGGATGGGTCACCAGCAACCTGGCTGGACCGATCAAGGGTGACCCGGACAGCGCAGGTTGGTAATCGCTCTCACGGTGTGAACGCCGAAGGTAGTTCCTCGCGCAACCTCACCAGGGTCGCCTGATTCTGCGCCAGGAGCTCTGATTTCACCTGACGATAGGCAAGATCGTCACTCACTCCATCTGTATGGCCATATGGATCGTCCTCAAGCGAATCCAGAATCCATACCGCATTAAAGCCTGAACCCGGCGTCTCACGGAGAAGTGCAAGCGCCTGGTCTCGATTCCCGGAAAGCGACTCGGTGACAGCAAGCTGGAACCCCTCCCAACCGAACGAACCCCGACTTGCGTACAGCGTTTCGAGCGCCGCTTTCCCTTCCTCAAACGCTGTTTCATCGCCAGCGGTCTTGGCGGCAACCACGCAGGTCAGGACTGTCCAGCTGGTTTGAAAATCCGCAACAAGCCGACCGCCACCACCACGCAGGCGCTCCGCGCTTTCGCGCACAAGTTCAAACGCCTGCTGATTGAGTTCCGCAGCTTCCTGCACTCGCTCTTCCTTGTAGGCCTCTCGAGCCAGTCGCTGCAACCTGCCTGCCTGGTACCGGCGAAGGTTCAGGCTGGCAGGGTTGTGTGCTGCCCAGTCGGAGATCGTTTTGCCTGATTCTTCGTATCGTTCCTCTGACGCAAGCAGGTCCAGTTTCAGGATCCAGATGTCCTCGTGGTTGGGTGATACCGCTTCTGCCTTGCTCAGCCAATCCCAGGCCGTCTCTGTATCACCCAGCCAATGGAACAGCAGGGTCATGCCGGTCAGATACTGTAGGTTCGTCGGGTCCGTCTCATGGGCCGTCAACATCGCTTGAGCAGCGCGAAAGTGGTCCCCTGCAAGCCAGTGGAAATTGGCAACGAGAAAATGGGTAATGGCACTGGGGTCCAGCTCAATGGCACGTTCAACATGCTTCAGCGCCTGGTCGCCGTCCCCCAACTGCAGCAGTGACCAGGCAAGAGTCACGTTCGCCTGGGGATCGAGTGGATTCAGCAACAACGCCTGACGCCTGAGGCTGTACGCTTTCTCTGCTTCCCCATGCCATGTGGCAACCTGTGCACCAAGAGTCAGGGCAACAATATTGTTGGCATCAAGCTCAATGGCACGATCCAGGTATTGGGTCGCGAGTGAGGGTTGTCGATCACGAAAATACGTCAACCCCAATGCCAGACTGGATTCAGCTTCGCCGGGAGCAAGTTCGACGGCTTTTTCCGCCGAAGCGAACGTCACATCGCAAACGGTTTGCCACTCCACGCCGGCTTCCACCAGGAAAACGTAACCCGTTGCAACCCAGGCATGTGCCAGTGCGAAGTCGGGATCCATGACCAACGCCTGCTGCAACAACCCCATACCCTCCTGAAAGCCCGATGCAGATTGGCTCAGGATCCCTTCCCGCGTCCTCTCAGGTACAGGTCATAGGCGACCATGTTGTCGGTGGGAGCGTTGCGGATACGCTCCAGCACATCGACCGACAGCGCCACCTTGAGCTCGTCCGTGATGCGTTGTGCCACTTCACTCTGCACCGCAAAAATGTCCGCCAGATCGCGATCAAAAGTCTCGGACCACAGCTGTTCATCCCCCAGTGCATCAATCAACTGTACACTGATACGCACCTGGTTCCCCGCGCGTCGCACACTCCCCTCCATGATGTGGCCAACACCCAGTTCATCAGCAACAACAGCGGACGCAACCTCTCGATCCTTATAGGCCATGACACTGGTTCGAGAGATCACTTTGAGACCATCAATCTTGGACAATGCAGACAGGATGTCGTCGTGGATTCCCGCGGCAAAGAACGCGTTGTCTTCGGAGGGGCTGTAGTTGTCAAACGGCAATATGGCGATCGATGGTCGCGAGTCTTCGGGTGTCTGCGTTTCATCAACAACGGGTATGTTGACCGCCTCGACACCAGGCGCCGGTTCGTCACGAAACATCCAGAGTCCGACGGCTACCAGGACTACCAGCCCGACAACCCCAACGATCCAGGTTAGTGGTGATCGTCCGGCCGCCACGGGTGCTGTCTCAATCGTGGCGGTTGATGCAACAGAAGCCGTACCACCCAACAAAGTCGTCATTGTCGTCATCAGCTTGTTGCGATACGCATCACTCCCCAGTTCATGGGCCACAATCGCCTGATGTGATGAGAGACGCAGTTGAAGGCCCGGCGTGAGTTCGGTGTCCTCCAGGAAGACCGTCAGTGTGGGGGTCTCATTGTCGAGGGCAAAGTTGATTTCATCAAGACAATGACGAGACGCCACTGAATTTGGCGTCACAAAGTACAACACCACTGTTGCGTTTTTGAGCGAGTCCGCCAGTGCCTCTGACCATCGACTGCCAGGACTGATACCTTCGTCGTACCAGACATTGATACCCTGATCACGGAGCCAGATGAGCTGCGGATAGACGGCCGCCGCGTCCTCATGGGAATAGGACACAAAAACATAGGGGTCGTCACCCTGGTACGCGGTGAATGGTGATTCCAAACGTCAGCTCCTGCTCGCCGCCCATTGTACTCAGGTCATGTGACGTCTGGGAAATGATGATTCCTGTTGTCCGCACCTTTTGTGTCGGAACCCTTCACGGGCATCAGCGGTGAGTGTGTACCACTACAGGAGATGCTGCGCGACGTATCTGAGATCACCGGCATCAAGACATAGTTTATCTTCGTGCCGCCTTGAACGAGGAGGGTTCCCAGTCTCCCCGGAACCCGATCAACAACGTGCTCCCTTTCTTGTCATCGTTCACGGATGATTGCTCACTGATTTCAACAAACTCCCCGGCCAACCGGTCAACCCGCTGTATCACTTCAGACATCTGGGATTGCGACAACGACCCCCAGACAAAACGAAAATAGCTGTCATCACCCTTCTCGTCCCAGAGGAACTCATTCGCCACGTGCTCAAAGAAATAGCGGTGGATCGGACCACCCTGACGCCATCGAAAGTCCCGAGACACACGAACTCGATAGCGATTCTCCGGCAACAGCTCAATGATTCCCATGCGATCAAGCCGTGCAAGCAATCGAACCAGGGACAGTTCTTCAAAGCGATAGCGTGACAGCATCTCCTCAAAGGGAACTCGATTCGTGACACAAATGGCGGCGAGCAGTAACGGAATACTATTGATCAGTTGCTCTTCGTCTGCTTCAGACAGTTCAAGAATGGGCCGTTCTCTGGATGCCGCGTTCGCAACGAGCTCAGACAAGCTGACGTCGATCTCTGCACAAATCGCTTCCATACGCTGCAGTGACAACGTCTTTTGGGAGAACCATCGTTTAACACTCGCCTCGGAGGTGGACAGTCGCCGACCCAGCGCTGCGTACGTCATCTTCGACGCTCGCAACTGACGCTTCAGTTCCTCGTAGACCTGATTGATTTCCGACATCGTGAATCCGCACTCGGTAGTATCAATAACCAATACTTCATCATATTTCGTTGCTGATAGGAATACGTTTCTGAAAAATGCGACCTCAATCACATGGGGCCACACATGCTTTACGTTGCAGTCATCGCCTTCGTCATGCTCGTCATCGAGCGTCTCGTACGCGCGCGTTCATTCCCTTCCCGGCGCGACTGGTACCGGCGAGCAGTCGCCCTCAATGTGATCCAGGTCATCGTCGCCTATGTGGGGACGATGACCTGGGATGTCCTGATGCAGGATCATCGCTGGTATGTGTTCGATGGTAGTCCGCTCTCCGGTGCATTGATCGGTTACCTGACGATCACGTTTATCTACTACTGGTGGCATCGAGCCCGTCATCAAAACGAAATTCTGTGGCGCGTTTTCCATCAGGTTCACCACAGTCCGAGCCGGCTCGAACTGGTCACGAGTTTCTACAAACATCCATTGGAAGTGGTCGCCAATGGCCTGTTGTCATCTGCGATCCTCTACCTGCTGGTTGGCCTCTCCCCTGAACTCGCTGCGGTTGTTGTCGCGATGACAGGTGTCGCCGAACTCTACTACCACTGGAATGTGCGCACACCCTATTGGACAGGATTTCTGTTTCAGAGACCCGAAATGCACTGCATCCATCACGAGGCAGGCCAACACCGAAACAACTACTCGGATCTACCCCTGTGGGATCTGCTGTTTGGCACGTTCTCCAATCCGCACCACAGCTCGTTTGTTTGCGGATTCACTGAGCGCCGTGAACGCCAACTGGGCGCCATGCTGCTTGCACGCACCGTCGAGGATGAGTCTCATGCATAGCTACAAACAGGTTCTTGTCTTTTCCCTGCTCACCGGTATTGGTTGCTGTCAGGCTGTGTCGGATGTCATGGGATGGTCGACGATGAAATCGTTGGCACTCGCGAGTCATGCTTCACCAGCACCCAGGGTGTTTACGTCACAGCAACACTTCGAAACCTTTTCCAGTCGGTTTTTTGTGCACTACTCAACAGAAGTTGGAGATATCGTTGTACAACTGACCCCCCAGCTCTACGAAGACGTACAGGGTCCCTACAACCGACGCAACGCCTATGGGGCAGCACTCTCCTACGGCCCTGTGTTGAGCCGCAACGTTGCCACAGCCCCAATGTTCGAATCAGTTCTGCACTACGCGCTCTGTGAGAGCACCATCCTTTCCGAGCTCGACATACAGGCAACACGAGGGTCCGTTGTCATTCACATCGAACCCGGTGACCCGGTCTCACGTGGCCTCAATTTGCAGACACGTTTCAGTACAGGATGCGAGACATGACACCATCACCAGATCGTGATTTCAGTATGTGGACACCGGGTCTCTTTGACCTGTTTCGGATACTACTGGGGATATACCTTGCATCCCATTTTGTCGGGTTGCTTCTATGGGGCACGGAACTGTTTTCGTCAGCAGGGATGATCGCTGACGCAGGACTTTCCCCTCTCTATGCGCTGGTACCGAATATCTTCTGGCTTGGCGACTCACCTCTGTTCGTCTTGCTCGTCATCGCTTCCGGAGTCGTAGCAGCAGTCGCGATGGTACTGAAGCAGTGTGATCGTGTGGCCGCGATCTGGATCCTGCTGGTCCTCATCAGCCTTTTTTGCCGCAACCCGCTGATCGCCAACCCCGGCATGCCCTATCTGGGATGGTTATTGCTGGCTTACACTTTTTTACCCAGAACACCTGCTCGAGGAGAGGTCAGACCATGGCGTGCACCACCGGCTATTTTTGCCGCTGCGGCAGTCGTACTCGCGATCACGTATAGCTACAGCGGCTGGACGAAAGTCCTCAGCCCTACCTGGCTCTCAGGAGATACTCTGACCGTCGTGTTGAACAATCCGCTTGCGAGGGACTGGTGGCTTCGAGACCTGTTCCTTCTTATACCTTCACCCGTACTCGCGGGAGTGACCTGGTTCATCCTCTGGGTGGAGTTACTCTATGCGCCGCTATATCTCATCAGACGATTTCGGTTCCTGCTCTGGTCAAGCATGCTGTTCGTTCAGTTTGGTTTCCTGTTTCTGCTGAACTTTCCGGATCTGACGATTCCCATGCTGCTGTTTCATCTGCTGACTTTCGAGCCGCGCTGGCTCAACACCTTGAAATCTGAGCGACCGGCTATCCTGCTCTACGATGGCAACTGCGGCGTCTGCCATCGATTGATCCAGTTCACACTGAAGGAAGACCTTGAAGGACACATCCGTTTCATACCTTTACAGGCAGAACAGGCAGGGCAATTTGTCGACAACGACCGAATCGAACAACTGGATTCCATGGTTATTCTTGAAGGAGGTAAGACCTATCTCCACAGTGACGCAGTGATCCGATGGCTCAGACACCTCGGTGGGCTATGGCCTGCCTTCGGCCTCGTTCTTGGCTGGTTTCCAAAACCAGCACGAGACCTGGGCTATCGTTGGTTTGGCCAGATCCGACTGAAGCTGATGAAGGCACCAACATCTCTGTGTCCGATACTACCGCCGATGTACCGGGAACGTTTCGATGTTCAGAACAGCCTTCAAACCAATGATCTGGCTGTATGACGTTGTCAGTTATCGATGCGGAACCGGGGCTTACAGGAAGCGCAATCCCAGTTCCACGTCGAGGAGCGCCAGAGCGAGCGACTCATTGAAGGCGTCGGCCAGCGTCTGACCATCACCCATCAATAGGTGCATGGAAAGCGCCAGCGCCTCAGAAGACCGCGCCAATTCTGTACCCGCAAGAGGCACGTAGAACGGTGCTGGCATCAGCACGCGGTCTGCCGCAGCACGCAACAGGTCGCTGTCGGGTGAAATAAACACGTCATCGAGACGCGGCCACGACTCTGTGTCCTGCTCGGTCAATTGCAACCAGGGCTCAAAATCGCGCTTGGTCACGATGGCATAAAGACCTTCGAGGGATCCGATGAACTCAGGTCCGTCCTCAAACTTCACCGCGATATTCTCTGCGTTGAATCCGAGCAGACTGACGGTACCCGCGTTCAGATTGAGACTGCCGCCTTCCTCGGGACTGCCAATCGATATCGCTGCATTCAAAGTGAGTGCACCACCTGCAATCAGGTTGGCATCCTCGCTGGTTGAGTTGTCCAGAATACTGCCGTTCCTTGACTCGACTGATATACCACCCATCGTAGTAGACACCTGAGTCAGGAGAATGTCGCCCGTCGCTGACAGGAACACATCACCGGTCTCTGTGGTGATGAGTGACATGCCATCGACCATGGTCACATCTCCGAACGCAGCACTCACACTGATATCACCTGTCTCCGTCGACACGGTGCTGTTGAGTGTGACCTCAGAGCCATTCACGCTGACATCGCCATCGACCGCAGTGATCGTCTCGTTGATCGTAATCTCCTGCGTCGCAGTCACGTCGATCGTACCGTTACCGACCGTCATGATCGCCCCATCAACAACAACCTCACCGGTGTCCACAGTCACCGCTATCGCGCCTCCACCTTCGTTAACCAGTCCGCCTTCATCGATGGTCAGCCCGTCGGTTTCCTGGAGCACGATGTCACCCGACATTCTATTCAGTGCCGTCACCCGATCGACCTCGATATCGAGATCTTCCACTGTCGAGCCAATACCTGCCACAGCATCGAGGCTCAACTGACCTTCCGTGACAACATTCGCAGTTTCATCATCAGAGATGTCGACAATCGCCGCGCCTGAGACCAGCGTGATGTCACCCGTGCCACTCATGATGGTCAGCAGTTCAATCTCATCCACCGTCGTGATCTCAATCGTGCCAGCCTCGGTCGCCACTACCGCGTCGTCGGTCATCGACAGGGCACCACCCGTTTCAAGTTGAACAGTGCCTTCGCCCGACGTCACGATATTGTTCAGCATCGTGGTCACTGTCGTGGTTTCACCGGTCTGCGCATCAACCCGCTCAACATCGACCGTGACGGCACCGATCACGACATCATCGATTTCACTGATGTTGATATCGCCACCAAGAGACTCAGCAGCGAGCGTATCGGCATTGACCTCCAGAGCGGTGACACCGATATCGCCTGCGGCCTGCAACAGGACGCCTGACCCCACGACATCCACGTGGATATCACCACTATCGATGATCCTGCCGGCAGAACTGATCAGCGCCACATCGCCTGTGCCCGTATCCACACCACCGACCACATTGTCGATCTCAGCCTGGAGGCGAATATCTCCGCCGTTACTGATGCTCTGTGCACCATCGGCCATGAGCAGATTCGCACCAGATACCACATCAATGCTGCCTCCCTGGGTGACCAGGTGACCGTCCGCCGACTGCAGGATGTCACCTGTGGCCTGGATGCTCAGATTGGCGTTCGACTGCACCGTCACCGTGAGTGTAAGCGCGTCAGCGATGAGCAGGAGGTCATCACCACTCTCGATACCGATCTCGTTGTCATCACCATCGTTGACCGTCAGATGACCGGCTACGACCAGGACAACATCACCACCCGCCACCAGATCAGATCCGGATTCCAGGACCGTGGACGTCGATCCGTCTACATCGACATGCTCGACGCTCACCGAAACACTGCTGATCGTGACATCGTCCGCTTCCATCACATGGATGTCGCCTGCGGCGGTTGCCACCAGGGTATCGACCGCGACATCAACCGCATTGGCATCGGCACCCAACTCGCCGATGTCGTCACCCGCCGACAACAGCAGATCGGACGCTACGACATCAATGTACGTGTCGCCGCCATCCAGAATACTGCCTTTGGTACTGAAGACTGCTACAGCACCGGTATCTGCATCAATACCCGCCAGGACAACGTCGTCACCCGCGCCGTACCGGATATCGCCACCATCACTCGAGGTCATAGAGCCATCACTGGTGATAGCGCCACCCGCAGTCACGCCGATGTCCCCTCCGCCCGAAGTCAGGTCACCACCGGCATTCTGATCAATGTCAGCATCTGCATTCACCGAGATGTTTCCGCTGCCTGTAGTCACCGTGGCATCCAGGACAACATCAATGCCGTCCAGCGTAATATCACCCGTACCATCCGCATCGATGCCGTCGCCATCTGTGTCGTCACCGTCAGTGATGGTGATCGTCCCCGTTGATGAACGCAGCACGATGGATCCGTTATCACCGGTCACGAGATCACTCTGACTGGCATCCACAATGTCACTGACCGTGCCATCGATCGCCAGTCGCTGAACTGTTACAGCGACGCCACCCACGGTGATGTCGTCGCTGTCGATAATGCCGATGCCACTTTCCGCGGCGACCGTCAGTACTGAAACGCTCGTATCAATCTCGTCTGGTGTCGTACCACCGATACCACCCACTGTGTTACCGGCAGTCACGCGGTAATTCTCGGCGATGATATCCACATAGGTATCACCAGCATCCAGCACACTCCCCAGGCCGGTCAGGATGCTGACATTTCCGGTCCCAGCGTCTATACCACCGAGCAACACATCAACCAGTGCGGCGGCCCGGATATTCTCACCACCACTGGTGATCAGTGCCTCATCCGCCAGCAGGATGGAACCTTCGACGGCCTCGATATCGATGACGCTGCCACCTGTCCGCAGGTCGGCATCCGCCCCGAAGATGACATCGTTCTGTGCGGACAGCCCGACAACCCCGGTCTCAGCAAGGATATCGGCGTTGACGATAATGTCCTGGGCCTCACCGACCGCCTGCAACCGGATGTTCCCCGCGCCGGACGTGCTAAGTGCAACACCGTTCACATCACCATCGTTCAGCACGATACGACCATCCAGGGTTCGCAGCAGGATATCGCCGCCTCCCGTGGTCACCACATCCACCACAGAGACGTCCGAAATCGGCAGTGTCGTACCGTCCGGCAGCACCCGATCAACGAGGGCGGTCACCCGATCCAGAACCAGATCAGTTGCCTCAACAATAAAGATGCCATCGGATGCTTCTGCCGCAAATACACCGATGTCGGTCTCAAGGGGATCAACCGCGGTTCCGATAGTGAGTGCCGCACTCGCAGCGAACGCGAATCCTGCAACATCCGTAGTCATGTCACCGGCATCAAGGATACTGCCGGTATCGGCCACCACGCTGACATTGGCAGAACCTGCATCAAGCCCGCCCACGGTGACAGTGCCTGACGCGTGATAACGAATGTTACCGGTACCCTCCCCTGTGCTGGCGAAGGCACCGTCGGCCATGGTGATGTCACCGTCGAAGGCCTCCACGTCGATGGTGGCGTCGGTAGTAAGGACATCCACACCAGTGGCCTGATCAACGCCACCGTCCGCCTCGATACGAATATCGCCACCGTCACTTGTCACATCTGCGCCAAGCGCAATGTCACCCGTGGCATCCAGCAATACGTTGCCGAGCCCGCCGGTAACCACACCCAGGCCATTACCATCGCCATCGGTAATGTCGAGATCACCACCCAGTGCACGCAGCACGATTCCGCCTTGTGCCGACGTTGTGACATCGGCTTGACTGATACCAATCGCCAGATCGGAGGTGGTGCCATCCGTCGCCACTTCTGAGACAACTACATCATCCACCTGCGCCACGGTCAGACCACTGGCATCCACAATGTTGATGAAGTCATCATCGAGGGCACCGCCGGTCATTGCCGTTACCGAAATCACCTCGGTTTCAATCGCGTTGGCAAAGGCCGGCGACAATGCGCCGATACTGAGTCCTGCGCTCATTCGCAGCGCATTCGCGTAGACATCTATGGCGCCATCCGCAGGTGAGCTGTCACTGATGACTGCACCCGCCTCAAGACTGATGTCGCCCCATACGTTCTGTACCGTCAATGTATCTGCAGCACGATCAACCGCGCTACGTGCATCCAGCAATCCAAGGGTTATATCAGCAGCGGCTGTGAATCGGATATTGCCTGCATCTGTAAGAACACCGAGATCATCCGCCATGGTGATGGAACCGGTTGTCGCGAGAATACGAACAGAGCCGTTCCCGACCATCAGATCCGCTGTTCCTTCCAGGGAGACATCTTCACCGGCAACAATCGTGACCGCACCGTCAGTCACGGTGACAGACGCCTGCAGGACCACATCCTCGCCCGTATCAATCCTCAGATTTCCGTTCCCGGCGAGTGTCACCCCGACGCTGTCGGCGTTTCCATCCTGGATGGTCAACGAGCCTGCCGACACCGTCAGCAACACGTGACCATCACCAGACACCAACACGTCACTTTGAGCAGCATCTGCGACGGACACTGTGGTGGCATCGAGCAGCGTTCGTTCAACACTCGACGCTATCGCTGTAATGGCCAAACCGTTTGTCTCAACAAGATTCAGACCGTCAGCTACCGTGGCGGAAAGATTGTCGATATCGGTCTCAAGTGCCTCGAGCGCTGTTCCGAGGCCACCGCCGGTGACCACGCGGAGCGACGTCGAGGTGATATCCACCTGTGCATCACCCGCATCCAATACACTGCCACCGGTCAGCAGACCGACGACGTCACTTGCCTGAATGCCACCCACACTGACATCCCCGGTGGCTTCAATACGCACTGAACCATCCGTTGTT
>MDTB01059222.1_pt1 | contig 12649 bp, 9 predicted proteins | sample 811161 | NCBI WGS metagenome assembly MDTB01 (sample SAMN05326650, study PRJNA326480) | marine metagenome | isolation source: seawater | place: Mediterranean Sea | collected 2009 | reverse complement strand
CCCATGGGCAAGCCGGAATACTTCAAATAATCTCGACTCTTAGAATTTGACGCCTGCTAGAATTTTACAATAGCGCCGCCATCGACATTCAAACCGAGGCCGGAAATAAATTGGCTCTCTTTTTGCGCCAAAAATACAGCCGCATGCGCAACATCTTCCGGTTGACCAAGTCGCCCGACAGGAGCTTTCTCAATCCAGTAATTACGGAAATCATCATCCTCAAAATAGGGGGCTGACAATGCTGTCACCACTGCGCCCGGCTGGAGATAATTCACTGTGATGCCATATTGACCGAGATCAACAGCCATAGATTTCGTCATACCGGCAACTGCGTGTTTTGATGTGCCGTAAACGAAAAGTCCAGGCCCGCCCATATCAGACATTATGGAACCGAGATTAATAATTCTTCCCGTATCTGATTTTTTGAGTTCTGGCAAAGCAGCGTGGGAAATTTTAAACATAGAGGTTACATTTACTGCCATTGTACGCTCCCAGATGTCATCTCCATCATCTTCAACTGTATTAGGTATAGAAATACCTGCATTGTTTACGAGAACATCAAACCCGCCCATTGATTTAATTGCACTTGAGATGATGACCTCTGGGGCATTTTGGTCGGTTATATCAATTTCTATAGGAGTTATGCTGGGATTTTCATTATAAGAATTTAAAATTTTACTTTCTGGAATGTCCACAATCAAAACTTCAGCACCTTCTTTAACAAAGGCCTGAACAATTGCTTCACCGATTCCTGAAGCGCCGCCTGTTACAATTGCCCGTCTTCCCTCTAACAAATATTTACTAGCCATAATCCTCTCCAAACGATTAATATAGATATCCAGATTAATTTTTTTTGGATAAAGTTGGAAGCAGATTATGTTAAGACCGATATGTTATGTGTTACTATTCGTAATATTCTCTTCTTTATCCTCAATTCCGATATATGCCTTTCCAAACTCATTTGGGAGTGATCGCAACCCTAAAACATCTGATAAACAAAAAATTAATCAGTTAGCAACCAAAATAACTACCTCCAAATCTATTTCACATTGGCCTCATGTTGGTGGAACAGCCCAAGGTGGTCACTATATAAGCGACTCACAAATTAATTTGAATAATATTAAAACGCTGGATGTCGCATGGACACATCGTTCTGGTGATTTCAGACAGGGGGACAATTTTATTGATGGGATTTCTGGGGAAAAACCCTTACAGACTGGGTTTCAAGCTACCCCAATCCATTATAATAATGCCCTTTTTTACTGCACTCCATACAATCGGGTTATTTCCCTTAACCCTGAAAATGGTAAAGTCATTTGGGCCTATGACCCTCAGGTTGATCTCTCAAAGTTTGGTGTCCCAAGATGTAGGGGTGTAAGTTCCTGGACGAATCCAGCACTTAATGAAGAGGCAAAATGCAAATATATGATTTTTGCTCCAACTATGGACGCAAGAATTATTGCTTTAGATGCCACGTCTGGAGAAAAATGTAATAACTTTGCAGATAATGGTGAAATAATCCTCACTGATGGTCTTGGTGATTACAACCCCTCTGACTACTCCCTTACAACTCCTCCATTAATAACAAGTACCCTATTGGTAACAGGTAGCGCAGTTGCTGATAATATTTCTACTGATGTCCCCAGCGGGGTTGTAAGAGCCTATGATCTTCAAACCGGACTATTAGCATGGGCCTGGGATACCATCCCCCCTAATTCAAAACCAATTTTGAATAGTGAATCCAAAGAAGTTTACCAAAGAGGTACAACAAATGTCTGGTCTTTTATTTCCGCAGATGATGAACTGGGACTAGTTTATGTTCCTACAGGCAACACATCGCCAGATTATTATGGTGGGCATAGAAATGGTTCCGATTACTATTCAAGTTCTATAGTTGCGCTTTCACAAATAACAGGGGAAGTAAAATGGCACTTTAGGGCAGTTAATCATGATATTTGGGATTTTGACATACCATCCCAACCAACACTTTATGACTTTATGTTTAATGGTAAAATTGTTCGTGCTTTAGCTCAAACAACAAAAATGGGACATATTTTTTTACTAAACCGTGAAACCGGTGAACCTATTTTCCCTGTTGAAGACAAGCCAGTTCCTCAAGGGGCAATCTTTGGAGATTACACCGCCCCCACCCAGCCCTTCCCAACCAAGCCTAAAAGCTTAATGAACCTAGATTTTAATGAGGATGATATTTGGGGTCTTACTCCCTTTGACAGAGGCGCCTGCCGGAAAAAGTTCAAAGAATTGAAATATGAAGGTATTTACACACCTTCTTCTGAGGAGGGATCTATTCATTTCCCAGGTTCATTCGGAGGACATAATTGGGGAGGCCCCGCACTCGATCCGGTAAATAAAAAGTTAATTGTCAACACATTACACATGGCGAGTATTGTTAAATTAATTCCAAGAGAAAAATGCGGCCAAGCTGAAGTTGATAGGCAGAAAAAAAGGCTAGACAGAAGGTTCTCGTTTATAGAGCCATCAAAAGGCACTCCCTTCTGCAACCAGAGATGGCTAGGGTTCTTTTCACCACTGGCAATTCCCTGCACACCCCCGCCATGGGGGACGCTAGCATCTATTGATCTAATTAGTGGAGATGTTGACTGGCAAGTCCCGCTAGGTACAACTAGAGACCTAGCACCTTTTCCAGTATGGTTTATCAAAGGAGTTCCCAACATTGGCGGGCCACTTGTTACAGATACAGGTCTGATTTTCATTGCGGCAACAACAGATTTTTATATCAGAGGTTTTGATCTCAATAGCGGAGATGTAGTCTGGAAACATAGACTCCCCACAGCCGCTCATGCCTCGCCAATGAGTTATATATCCCAAAATAATGAACAGTATATTGTTGTCGCTGCAGGCGGCTCTCCAGTCTTAGCTACCCCGCCAGGTGATTATGTGATTGCCTATAAAATTAGCAAAGACAAATGACAAATTATCAAAATCTAATGGATCCTCAGGTTCAATCTTGTCCATATAGTTTATACAAACGTTTGCGGGCCAAAAATCCAATTTATAAGATGCCTGAAACAGGTTTCTACCTAATTACGAGCTTTGAGCTTTGCAATGAAGTGATGCGTCAACCAGACCTTTTTTCAAGTGGTGTGAGCCCTATGGCTCTCCAGCCAGAAGGGGTGCCAAAAGAGGTTATAGAGGTATATGAAAAAAACGGCTGGCTTCCTAAGGCCTCTTGCTCCACCTCTGATCCACCAAGACATACCTGGGTAAGGAAATTACTCACCGAGCTATTTACAGTCGCTAAGGTAAAAGAAATGACCCCGTTTATTGAGCAAACAGCGACAAACCTTATAGATGATTTTAGTAGCAATGGAATGTGTGAATTTGTTAAAGAATTTGCCCACCCTCTCCCAATGCTGGTAATTGCTAATCAGATAGGCGTGAAATCTCAAGACATCCATAAATTCAAAGAGTGGTCAGATGCAATTGTTGAACCTTTTAGCATGATGATTACTCATGAAAGAGAAATTGAGTGCGCCAATTTAGTTGTAGAAATGCAAAAATACTTTAGTGAGTTAATATATCAGAGAAAAGCAAACCCTATTAATGATCTTCTATCAATCATTGCCAATGCAAAAGACAATAAAAACGAAGATTTAAAAATGGATGAAATGCTCTCAATCATCACAATTGATCTACTTGCATCGGGGAACGAAACAACAACTGCCGCCATATCATCAGGTTTACTAATGTTAATAGATAGCCCTGAAACATTTTACATATTAAAATCTAATCCCCACCTCATTCCTAATTTCGTTGAGGAGATATTACGACTTGAGTCCCCTGCACAGGGAATGTTCAGAGAAGTACGTAAAAATACTTGTTTGGACGGGGTGGACCTTAAAGCTGGCGATATACTCAGTCTAAGGTTTGGATCAGCAAACAGAGATGAAAAAAAGTTTAGCCATCCTGAAGATATTATACTGGACAGAAAACCAGCTGGTGGTCATCTAGGATTTGGTGTAGGGAGACACCATTGCATTGGAGCCTCTCTAGCTAGACAAGAATTAATTAGTAGTTTTAAAGTCTTAATAAAAAAGTTTAGCGATTTTGAGCTCATCGAAATTGACAAACCTGTTAAGTATACCCCAAGCTTCTTTGGCAGGAATCCAGAAAAAATTAATATAAAATTTAATTTTTCTGATTAATTTAAAAATTAATCAAATGTTGGGGGTACAAACTTAGAGATAAAATTTTCTATTTCTACTTCATCAACATCTTCATCAGACATAAGGCCAATCAAATGACCAACTGGGAGTTCTTCTCCCTCATTAGCTATAACTTTAATAAGCTTACCATCTGAAGTCGCTTCAAAACAATTAGTAATTTTGTCTGTTTCGATTTCCACAATTTCATCACCATTATTAATGGTTTCGCCTACATTAACCAACCAATTGCCAATAGTGCCCTTTTTCATTTCAATGCCCCATTTTGGGATAGTGATAGCTTTAATTTTACTCATAAATTTTTTTCCTTAATCAGAATGAATTTTAATTGATTAAATCAGTCAACGGAAAAGTTTAAGAGAACATTGCCTGCCATCCTGGAACCGTATAGATATCCTGAGTTTACAAGCACGTGCCCTTTGTAAAGAACTGGGCCGTCTGACTCAATGGAGCCTCCATATGCGTGATGACCTGAAATAGAGTTAAAAGACTGGTTGGTATTGTATTGCCATAGAATATTTCCATCCATAGCATTATAAGCTTTAATAATACCGTCAAATCCACCAGCAAATACTAGACCGTCTGTTGCGGAAACAGCAGCCGATAAACCTGGATCACAAGCTGGTTTGTCCTCCTGCTTACATTGATTGTGGGCTTTTTTGTACCAAATCTTCTCCCCTGAAAAGGCATTAATTGCGTATAGGCCGGGCCTTCGGTCTTCATCTTTAAATCTACCAATAAAATTTGTATCAGCATTTGGTGCAAAAATTTTCGAACCATCAGCTGCCATCCCCCAATGTACACCTCCGGCATAACCCCCAACCCCAATTTTTGTCTGCCAAATAATTTTACCACTATTATCTGGGCTTAACCCATGCACCACACCATTTTTCTGACCGACAACAATCACATCTCCCTTCTTTTCATCCTCAATGAGAATTACAGAAGCTCCAATATCCATATCTGGGCCATCCTCTTCAGGGCAGTTGAAATTGGAACCAATAAAACAGCTCATGTTCCAAGCATCCCCAGCAAGAAGCTGCTTGTGCCATACCATCTTTCCATCTGAGAGACTGAATGCTAATACTGCATCACTTGTTGGAGCTGCTGGTGAAGTGTAGGACTCCCCAGTGCCTACATAAAGAAGCTGCCGTTTGACATCAATGGTAGGAGAATTCCATACAGGTACACCAGAGGGCGCAAGTATAGGAACATCAAGCGGGTTTCTTTTTCCAGTATCTTTCGGAGCTTCTAGTATAGAGTACGTCTTCCATTTTAAACTTCCGTCCTTAGCGTGAAAGGCTGCTACCCCGCCTCTAAATGAACAGCATTCATAGCTCGGATCTGCAGCAGAGGCCCATTCATTAGAGGACATGGGAACATACAAGACGTCATTATAGAATTTTGGCGAACCTGTAATAATCGTATCTTTATGATCATTCAGATTAGTTTTCCAAATCTCCTCCCCAGTCAGACCGTTAAGTGCGTACACTGCGCCGTTAAAATCACCAAAATAAATTGTCAGACCATCATTTTGTGAATTTGGGGATTGTACTATGCTTATAGCGCTTCTTACCTCGGCCTGAGCCTGATAGGACCAGAAAGTGCAACCTGTATCCAAATCAATAGCATATATTTCGCCATGTTGGGATCCAACATAGATTACACCGTCATGAACAACTGGCTGAGATCTGGCTCTTGTTGCGCCAGGATAGGCAAACGCCCATTTAAGCTTCAGACCTGAAACATTTCCAATATTTAAACCAGATAATTCTGAGGAAACTTTTCTTGTGTTGCGGTAATTAAACCCCCAGCTTTTTATGGTTTTTTGTTCACTATTTACTTTGCCGAGTTTTACAGGTTTCTGGCAACGTTTTATTTCATAATTTTCAGTTTCTCCCTTTTCTGTTCCTGATAGATAATTCGCAATCCTAGTTTTTTCTTCGAGGAGCAAATGGGCAGATTGCTGTTTCATTACCCCGTCAGTCATAGACGTCAAAAGGGACTGTGGAGAGGAAAAGTTGAAAGATATAACATGCGGGGCTTTTGGAACGCTGCCGTCATGACACGAGGCGCAGTTTTCCTTGAAAAGCACTTCACCCGTCTTTACTTCCTGAGCTCTCAAAGATCCTGGATAAAATATAACCAAAAATAAAATTATAAGAGTTGATATTTGATGAACGATTTTTTTCATAACAAGATATAAATTAATAGTTAAAATCAATAATTTGACAATTCACGCGCAAGATCTTCTATCTGCGATACCGATGGCACATAGAATGCCTCAAGCGTCGGGCTTGCGGGAACGGGAGTATGTGGTGAGGTAATTTTTCGTATGGGCGCTTTCAGAGCATAAAAAGCTTTCTCAGCAACTACACTTGAAACTTCCGAGGCCATGCTACAATAAGGATTAGCCTCATCAACTATCAATAGCTTTCCAGTTTTTTTAACACTTTCAATTATAGACTTGTCATCCAATGGAGAAAGCGTTCGTGGGTCAATCACCTCAACTGAAATACCTTCAGAGCTTAGTTTTTTAGCAGCTTGTTCAGCAAATAGTACCATGCGGGAAAAAGCTACTATCGTTACGTCATTTCCTTCACAAACTTTACGGGCTTCTCCAAAAGGAATTACAAATTCCTCATCAGGAACCTCTGCTAACTCGTCGTAAATAGCTTTATGCTCACAAAAAACAACAGGGTCATCATCTCTTATAGCCTGCGTCAGTAACCCTTTAGCATCATAAGCATTGCTCGGAGCCACAACTTTTATACCAGGAATGGAAACAAGCAGGGGATACAAAATCTGTGAATGCTGAGGACCTGTTCCAGCCCCGGCCCCAATCATGGTTCTGATTGTTACCGGTGTTATTACGTTGCCCCCAAACATATACCTGAATTTGGCGATTTGGTTCATAAGCTGATCGAGACACACACCAAGAAAATCAATAAACATCAATTCCGCCACTGGCCTCAAGCCAGTAAGGGCCGCACCGCCAGCAGCGCCTATAATAGCTGACTCAGTAATTGGGGTATCTATAACGCGCTCTGAACCAAATTTGTCGGATAAACCCAAAGTAACACCATAAACACCACCGGAGTGTTTGCTTGCCACATCTTCACCAATAACAATAATGCTTTGGTCTCTTGCCATTTCTTGATGAAGGGTCTTGTTAATTGCTTCTCTAATAGAAATTTCAGCCATATTAATGTCCCTTATAATCCACGTAAACGTCAGTGAAAAGCTGCTCATATGATGGCTCTGTTGCAGAATAGGCTTTTTCCAAACCAGTTTCTATAAGTTCAGAAATTTCATTATCCATGTTTTCAATTTCATTTTTGGATAAACCTTCAGATCTAGGGTCTTGTAAAAATATTTTAATCGGGTCAGACATCGCCCGTGAGGATTTAACCTCATCTCTTTCACGGTAATGTTGAGCATCACCTTCAAAATGTCCGTAATATCTTGGTACTATAGCCTCAATAGCAGTCGGTCCGCCTCCGTTTCTACCCCTTTCCACGGCAGATTTAGCAGCATCGTATACTGCAAAAAAGTCGCTACCATCTACACAAACAGAAGGCATGCCAAATGCCCCTGCACGTTCTGCAATTCTTCCATCGGGCTTGGGATTTTTTGTAAATTCAGCGTAATAATTATTTTCATACATGAAAATCATCGGTAAATTAAGCACAACTGCCAAGTTCAAAGCCTCAGCTACCGTTCCCTGATCAGATGCCCCATCACCAATAAAAGCTACCGACACACATCCATTTTTGAGTGTTTTGGCTGTCAAAGCTGCACCGGCAGCTATGGGGGGACCAGCCCCAACAATAGCATTTGCACCGAGCATACCCTTGCTCATATCAGCAATATGCATGGAGCCACCCTTACCCCTACAAATCCCCTCATCTTTGCAACACAACTCAAGCAACATATCTTCAACCGTACAACCCTTGGCGATGCAGTGACCGTGCCCTCTATGTGTACTGGCGATATAGTCTTGATCAGTTAGGTTCATACACATCGCGACTGCAATGGCCTCCTGAGCTCTGTACATATGAATAAAGCCAGGCAATTTTCCCTGTTGATATTCCGCACGTATGCGCTCTTCAAATTCTCTGATGAGCTTCATATCCCGATACGCTTTATACAACTCAGAATTTTCAAGCATATTCACTCCTATTGAACCTCAATTAATTCTAAAGGGTATTGGTAAATTGAAGAACTGTTATTTTTGCTAATGACAAAAACATTTTCCATATGGGACGGGCCAAGCTTGCTGCCAAAATATAAGCAGTCAAAACTAAGAATCATATTTTCCTTAATTTCAAATCCCTCGAGAGCAGAGTCTAAACCAGTAGAGGGGAATATCTTTGGGCTCTCGAGTGGAACATGGCCAATTGAATGAACGATCATCAAGAGTTTTTCAGGAGCATCCAGTGAGCAAGAAATCTCTTCTTTGGCCTGAGCGCAAATTTCAGATGAATTGTTCCCCGGTTTAAGTTTATTGACCACATCCAAAAAACATTTTTTTACAATTTCATGTTGCTCGATATATTCCTTAGGGGGGGGGCCTATATAAGCGGTCCTATTAATATCCAACCAAATATTTTTGTACCGTCCCTGAGTTTCCAGAATAGCAATTTGACCCTCCTGAAAAGGGCTATCAAAATGTGTGCGAAACAGATCTGGCCGGAAAGCCAAATCATAGCTCCCACCAAAAAGCATCGGGCTTGTTGGCAGGGGGTCAATCCCTTCGTCAATCATAAAATGCGCTACTGATTTTTCAATATTACACCACTTAGCTCCTACCCCGAGCTGCTTAACTGTGTGAGCCATTACCCTGTCGGCTTTCTTTCCACTTTCGCGAAACAAGTCAATTTCTTCAGGTGTTTTGACTGATCGTGCCTCAATTACGAGCTCAAACCCATCTTCAAAATTAAAATCAATTTTTTGTGACAACCTGTAGGCAATTCTCATGTCGTCAAAAAGAATGGGCTTCTGCGAGCTATAAGTATCAATAACCTGCTCAAGAGACAAAACTAAATTATTTTGACACTCGCCGATAATATCGGTTGAAATTTCTTTTAGGCGCGAAGAAATATCTTCACTTAACTGCATATAAGCATCATGAGCTCTGGCAGTCTGACAAAAATTCAGCAAATCAAATGTTGAAATCTTATCATAATGTATAGGATGACCTTCTCTTTCAGACACTATAATGCCAATAAGACTTGCCTCAGGAATACACAAAACAATTGGTTTAGTTGAGTCCGCAGGTACGAAAACTGCAGACATGGGCTCCGGCAATTGCCATCCATCCATTACATTATTATACCCTGAAGTATAAAACACATTGTCTGAATTGGACAAAACAATGCCTCCCAATTCATTCTGGTTTAATAAGCTCCTAAGTCTTTCAATTTTACGATTTTTCATCAATTGCCTGATAAATTTAAAGTCAAAAAAAGCCGGGCGTTAACCCGGCTTTCTAATGAGTGTAATTAACTTAGAAGTTAAATGACGCACGGACTCCCAAGGATCTTGGTTCTCCGAATGTTGCAAAATTCCACAACGTACCAACTGGGTTAGATGAAATCTGATAAATTTCATTTGTTAAGTTTTTACCCCAAAGTGTAAGTGAAACACTGTCATTTGGCTCAAACATAATAAATGCATCTATTAATGTTCTATCCTCAGCCTGGGTATTGGCTTTTTGCTGAATTATAAAGTTACCATCAGCGTCAAGCCCCTGAGCGTTGGCTGGGAAAGGACTAATTTCCATCTCGTCTCTGTAATGAAGGCTCGCACTATAAGTAATAGTAGCAGTGTCATAATCCTGGAAATAGGCTGCAGTTAAGCCGTAGGTTACTTCCGGTGAAAACGGCACATCAAGGCCTGACAAGTCAGGATTAACATTGACACCAGGTGTTGCTGCACCAGTAACAAAAGTGCCTCGGTTGATTAATGGAGCAAATGAGTCATACTCGTGATCTAATAATCCGAGAAAGCCATCAAAACGGAGGTTCTCAGAAGCCAAATAAGTAGCCTCAAGCTCTAAACCGCGGGCAGTTGACTCGCCTTCATTCACAGAAATTGTTTCCTGGAAATTAGCACCACCTACAAGTTTGTTAATCACTGTATCACGCTGCAAGTTCTCATATTCAGTTTGAAAGATTGCACCATTAAGACGAAGACGACCATCCATTAAGTCACTTTTAAAACCTAATTCAATATTTACGTTTTCCTCATCATCATATGGTGAGCAATACTGAATAGATCCGCATGTCTCAGAGAAACCACCAGAAATAAATCCAGTTGCATAACTTGCGTAAAGCATCACATCGTCATTTAGTTGATAATCAGCTACTACCCTGAATGTATCCGCCTCAAAATCCTTGGAGTCTTTATAAACAAAAGCATATGCAGCCTCGGGTAAAGGATTTCCGTGTGGGCTACTGTAAGTTGTTGTATTTACGGTAGCAAAACCACCAATAGTAGAGGCCGCTCCAACTGCACCAAACTGGTAACGCTCAAAAGTTTTTTCGTCCTCAGTATGTCTAATACCTAGGGTTAACTTCAACTTATCTGAAACATCATAGCTCCCATCAATATATATTGCTTGGCTTTCACGATTTTGGACAGACGCTTGCACTTCCGCTACATCATAAAAGTCTGTTCCCAGACCAAAAAGCGACAGGAAACCAAGGCCACCAAAGACAACAAACTCTACATCTTCTTCGTAGTAGGCTATACCACTCACAAAATTAAGGGGGCCATCAAAATTGGAGGTCAGTCTAAACTCTTGCTGGAACTGATCACGGAGAGTGTTACGGGAAGCATCATAAAGACTGTTGTATGCCTCACCAGTATAAGTGCTAGCAAGAATTTCCTCGTGATTTCTCTCACCTGTAATGGATTTTAATGTGTACTTATCAAATGTAAGTGTTTGAGTTAAATAAAAACCCTCAGACTCAATTTGGTGTCCACGATCATTACAACCCCAAATGTGACACCAGTTAGATTGACCTGTAACTAGAGGGTTTGCATTCCCAATTCCTGGAAAACCAAGTGCTCCGAATGTGTATCCTTCACCAGTAGGCGTAAGGTTGGCAGCAGCAACAGTTTCACTAGTATCGTCAATGTTTTCATATGTGAAATCCAAGCGATAATTATCTGTTGGTTCAAAACGTACCTTAAACTTTGTTGCTAATACATCGGTACCACCAATTTTATCTCCATTACCTTGAACATAGAAATCACCATTTGCATCTTGGGTCATGGCCGCGCCGTTTGCCGGATTAAAAACGCCACCATTCGTGGTTAGGTCAGCACCTCCTGGAACGAAAGTTCCTACAGGCCCACTTCTTTTACTGTTGGTATAAAAACCATCAGAATAATCTGATAATACTGCAATTCTAATAGCTAAGTTGTCGGTTATCGCCAGATTGACGGCAGCATTAATTTTTTCGATAGAGCCGTCATTACTATCATGGTAACCGAGAGTAACATCTAAATCGGCAAAAGTTTCACCTAACTGAGGCTTCTTTGTAGTTATGTTAATAGCACCACCAGTAGTATTCTTACCAAATAGAGTTCCCTGTGGACCCCTAAACATCTCTATCTGTTCAATATCAAACATAGCTACTGACTGAGCCATTGTATGATTGAATGCAAAGTCATCAACTACAACACCGACTGAAGCATCTTTAGTAACTAGAATTGAGTCAAAACCAGTACCTCTCATACCACCGGCGATTGCTCTAAAACCAGTCTGCGATGTTAGGGTTACATTAGGAGCTAACTGACCTAATGCAAACACATCATTCTTAAATGTGTTTTCTAATTGTTTATCGGTAACTGTAGATACAGATATAGCTAGGTCTTGCTGAGAAACATCTCTCTTTGTACCTGTGACAACTATTTCCTCGATATCAAACTTACCTTCATCAGCTTCCTGAGCAAATACATTGCTAGAATAGATAGATGACGCAAATAAAGCTGAAATAGTCAGCAGCTTCAATTGATGCAAATCTCTGATTTTCATATCACTCCCCTTAAAAATATATTTTGTTAAGTTATTTGTTTAAAAATAAGAAAATACTATCCAAAACTTGAGGTATAGACCCTTAAGAGTTAATATATGCATATGTGGCGAAAAAGACACACTCAGGCAAGCCTAGAAAGGAATTATCAATGACACACACATTTATTGCTCGAATGAAAGTTTTTCCTGAAATGGAGGACAAATTTATTGAAACCTGTGAACAAATGGAGCTTGCAGTCAAAAATCATGAGCCCAACTGTCTACTCTATAAATTCTATCGCCTAAGAGAACCTCACAGCTTTGCAGTAATTGAAAGTTTTGTGAGTGAAGCTGATGATTTGGCACATCAGGAAACTGAACATTTCAAAGAAATTGCTGCTGCTATGATTCCATGTTT
>MDTB01089538.1_pt1 | contig 12650 bp, 11 predicted proteins | sample 811161 | NCBI WGS metagenome assembly MDTB01 (sample SAMN05326650, study PRJNA326480) | marine metagenome | isolation source: seawater | place: Mediterranean Sea | collected 2009 | reverse complement strand
GGTTTGCGAGCAATCAAGAAAATTTATTGAAATTAATTAAATCAAACAAACCTTCTGAAAATATGGTTCATGTTAGAGGCAAGCATACTGTAGGAAATCTATGTGATTCATTGAAAAGAAGTGCTGTTAGTTGCATGGATATAGTTGGGTATAATCAAAAGCCACTGAAAATAAAAAAGAAAATCTTGCAGAAAATTCAGAGTGGGCGGCCAGTAATTTTACCAATTTTTTCTTCAAGATCTGCTAAATTAATAGAAAGTAATGTAGATCTGACTGGATTTAATGTTGTTGTAATCAGCGAAGCTGTTGCAAAAACCCTTACTGGAATTGAATTCGGGGAGCTCGTGATTTCAAAAAAACCTGATTTAAACAGTATGCAAGAAGCTACTCTTGCTATTTTGAGACGATTGATCAAGTTTGATATTAATACTAGTTAGCAATTGGCTGGAGATTTGAGAAAAGAAATGTCAAAGCCTAAGTCGCAAAATAAAGAACGTGATAGCGCCAGTTTTAAAGAAAATGATTTGTCTTCAAGCGGCGAGAAAAAAGAAATTAAGCAAGAAAGCTTAAATATAAATGAACCGGTCGCCGCTACTTCAATAAAAAGTTCAAAGAATAAATCCAATTCTTTTTTTGTGATTGTTTTATCTGGACTGGCAACGGCAAGTTTTGGCCTTGGGACAGCTTTTTTTATAAATAATTATTATCCTAATTTTTTCAAAAATAAGTCACAAATTGTGTTTGAGCAGAATATGCAGGTCAGAATGAAAGAGCTGTCCGCTTCTATACAAAAACTGGAAATGGATTTGGTTGAAGCCAATAAAAAATCAGAAGACTTCATCGCTGAAAGGGAATTGGCGGCCAATTTATCGCAGCTCGAAAATCAAATTATAAAAAATAAAGAGGAATTTGATCTTAAATCTTTGGAACTTGAAAAACTCAAAATACAATTAGAAACTAAATTTGCCAATATCGATAGCTTAGGATCAGGAACTCAATCAACATTGCCAGAGCCATTACAAAAAAAATATGATGAAGATGCGTCTAGTGCAGAAATTTTAGATATCTCGCAAGACAATTCTGAAAATCGAATAAATGCTGACCGCTCAATACAAGAGGATCTACAGGTAATTCAAAATTCGACGGTTTATGGAAATCCTTTTAACGAAAATTTAAAAAACATTGAGGCTCTTTTGGATCTGAAGGCCCCAGATATATTAAAAAATTTGGCAGAGATTGGTATTCCTACCATGAAAAATCTTAAGGCGTCTTTTCCGAAGTTCGCTCGTTTAGCTTTGTCAGCAGATAGAAACTTAAATGAAACAGCAGATTTTAAAATCTTAACTTTTTTAAAGTCACAATTTCAAGCTCGCTCTACTATTCCACGTCCAGGTGCCGATACGGATGCAATTTTATCCAGGTCAGAAGCATTTTTAAAATCAAATGATCTTGAAAGCGCTCTTTTTGAGCTGACCCAACTTGATGACATTGCCTTGAAGGCAATGGAGCCTTGGCGCATGTCTGTGGAAAGCAGAATTGAATCTCTTCTGGCTGTTGAGCAACTTGTTCAAAGCATTGAGAAATAGAAAGATCGACGCATGTTGATATCGCTTTTTAGATTATCTTTATTCTTAATGATCGTTATGGTTTTTGCTTGGGGCGTTAGCTATTTAGCGAGCGATGAGAATAAAATTATAGGAAGTACAATTATAGAAATCTCAGGTTTTGAGTATTTAATTAGTCCAATGCAATTATTGATAATTTTGGTTCTGATAATACTAGCTGCTTGGATTTTTCTAAGATTAATTTCGCTTTTCCTCGCTATCTTGAGATTCATAAATGGTGATGAAACAGCAGTTTCTCGATACTTTGATCGTAATAGAGAAAGGAAGGGCTTTAGGGCTTTATCAGAAGGGATGATGGCCCTAGCATCTGGCGAAGGCTCTATTGCATTGTCCAAAGCAAAAAGGGCGGAGAAATACTTAAAAAAACCATCACTTACCAATCTATTAGCTGCTCAGGCGGCTGAAATAGCAGGTGAGGCTAAACATGCAGAGGAAATATATAAAGAGCTTATTTTAGATCCTACTACCAGGTTTGTTGGGGTAAGAGGCATCATGAAAAAGCGTCTGTCTGAAGGAGACACCGATACGGCCTTAAAATTAGCTAAAAAAGCTTTTTCGCTAAAGCCCAAACATGAAGAAACACAAGATGTCCTTATAAGTCTTCAGACCCTTGATTCAGATTGGCGAGGAGCTCGGAAAACGCTTTCTGCAAAATTGAAATACGGTAATCTTCCTAGGGATATCCACAAAAGAAGGGATGCTGTTTTAGCTTTGTCAGAGGCTGCTGAAATAATTGAAACTGACAAAAGAATCGATGCTCAAGTAATGGCTATAGAGGCAAATCGTTTGTCGCCTGATTTAGTTCCTGCTGCTGTTCTAGTTGCTAAAGAGTATTTGGCAGATGATAAGAAAAAAAATGCGATAAAAGTAATTAAAAAAGCTTGGGAGTCTCAACCACATCCTGATTTAGCAGCTATCTATTCGGAAATTTATGAAGGTGAAAGTCCAGAAGATAGAGAAAAGGGTTTCAAGTTGCTCGCCAAGATGAATCCTAAGCATGTTGAAACGAAAACAATGATGGCTGAAATGTATCTGCAGGCTGAAGACTTTCCTAATGCACGAAGATCACTTGGTGACTCTTATGAGATTATGCCTAACGTTCGTACGCTAACGCTTATAGCAGCTATTGAGAAAGGTGAAGGTGCAGATGATAGTGTAATTCGAAAATGGCTAACAAAAGCACTTTCAGCCCCGCGTGGCCCTCAATGGGTCTGTGAAAATTGTTCTACAGCACACTCTGTTTGGCGGCCAACATGTTTTAATTGTAATGCATTAGATACCTTAACATGGATGGATGTTCCGGAAACAAAGGCTGAGGTTGCCTTAGGGAACGAGCGAGCTCCCTTTGTATTAGATGTATTAAACAGTAATGACGGTAAAGCTGATCAGTTAGATCTAGATGTAGAAGAAGATCTAACTGAATTCGAGAATTCTAAAAATGATAATGATGGTTCAAAAAGTTGATTTAAATACTCTTGTTAAATCTGTAAGCAAGACCTATTTAATCAGGATATTTAAGGAAAAATTTTAATGTCAGCTATATATGGTCCTGTCTTTTTAATATTAGATGTCGCATTTTTTATTATGATTGCCCATATAATTATGAGCTGGCTGATTAGTTTCCAAGTTTTAAATCTTTATCAGCCTATTGTTGCCCAAATCTGGACAGGATTGAATAGACTTTTAGAACCAATATATGGTCCAATTCGAAGAATCTTGCCGAATACCCAGCCTTTAGATTTGTCGCCTTTAGTAGCATTTATTATTTTAATTTCTTTACGTGACTATATTCTTCCTGAATTATTTGGGCTTAGATAGGTTTCAGTAAAAAAGTTTATCTGAATTACAACCAGTTCAAAATGCAAAAACTGGTAAATTATTTTGTTGGTTTGGTAATAATCTTGTTTGAGGATAAAATTGCATTATCTAAAAATGCACGGAAGATAAAAGGAATTAATTGAATGCTTGTTGTTGTTTCTCCGGCTAAGAAATTAGATATGAGTTCTAATGCCAAAAAAGTAAAAACATCAGAACCAATGTTTTCTGACGATATCAATAGGCTAGTTAAAGCTGCAGGTCAGTTATCGGAGGAAAGCTTACAGGCTCTAATGAAGATTAGCCCTTCTTTGGCACGATTGAACAAGGAGCGATTTAATAAATTTGGAAGTCAAGAACGAAAGGCTGCAGCGTTTGCTTTTGCAGGCGATACCTATACCGGTTTTGATGTTAAATCATTAGATGAAGACGCTTTAAGATGGGCTCAGGATCATATGCGGATTTTATCAGGTCTTTATGGACTTTTAAGGCCTTTGGATGAAATTGAGCCTTATCGCCTCGAAATGGGCAGCCGATTGAAAGTAGAAAATACCGCTGATTTATATGCCTATTGGGGAAACCGACTGGCTATTGAATTAAATTTTCAAGCAAAAAGTACTAACTCGTTAATTCTTATAAATTGTGCAAGCCAAGAATACTTTAAAGCAGTAGATAGCAAGTCATTGGAATTAGAGGTTATAACGCCTCAGTTTTTTGAGTTAACCTCAAAGGGCCCTAAACAAATAAGCTTTTACGCAAAAAAAGCGAGGGGCGCTATGGCTAGGTACGTGGTGGAAAATAGGATTGATAAGGTAGATGATTTGATTAAATTTGATCTTGCTGGCTATAGTTATAATCCGAAAGAATCGTCTCGGTCTTCACCGGTCTTTTTCAGGAAGAACGATTAGTTTCTCTTGTGCGTGACAAGCATTTTAAAGATGCTTATAAGACGGTCGATTAGTTTGTAAAAAGGTATAACAATGGACTTGCAGGTTTTTGGACATCAGTCTCCTGATACTGATTCAACTGGGTCGCCAATAATATGGTCATGGTATTTAAATAAAATAAAAGGGATGTCTGCCACCCCTAAATTGTTGGGTGAGCCAAATACAGAAGCTTTGTTTGTTTTAGGTCGTTGGGGTTTTAAGAAACCAGCGATAATAAACAGTATTAATAAAGGTGACAGAGTAATTATTGTTGATACTAACAACCCGGCCGAGCTTCCAGAAAACATTAATGATGCAGATATTCAGGGTATAATTGATCACCATAAATTAGTTGGTGGATTAGAAACATCGGGACCTATTGATATAACAATTAGACCCTTAGCCTGTACAGCGACTATAATGTTCGATTTGATGGGCAGTGATGTAGTGGGCATGCCAGATCCCATAAAGGGCTTGGCTTTATCCTGTATAATATCCGACACTTTAGAATTCCGAAGTCCAACTACCACCATTAGAGATCGCGAAGTTGCAGAGCGGCTATCTAAAGAATTAAAAATTGATATATCAAAGTATGCTTCAGAATTGTTTCGGGCAAAATCAGACGTTTCAGATTTTTCAGATGTGGAGCTGCTCAGAATGGATTCGAAAAAATACCCAATAGCTGAATTAACGTTTCGCGTTTCGGTCCTGGAAACAACAGAGCCAGATATGATATTTAGAAGAAAGAAAAGTTTAATTGAGGCAATGAAAACCGTATGTGCAGAAGACTCTGTTGACCATGTATTATTTTTTGTTGTTGATATACTCAGAGAAGAGTCCACCCTATTTGTGCCTAATGAAAATATTAAAAAAGTGGCTGAGAAATCTTTTGGTGTGAATGTGCTTGATGATTCTGTGGTATTGCCCGGTGTGGTGAGCCGTAAAAAACAGATAATACCAAATTTAAAGCTCTAAATTTTTTAGGAAAATCTCAGTGACAGCATTGATAAAAACATTAGACGATATTTCTCATAATTATGATGCTTTATTTGTCGATTTATGGGGGTGTGTGCATAACGGCATTGAAGCATATCCAAGCGCTAATGAATCTTTGAAAAGATATAGAGCTAATGGTGGCAAAGTTGTTTTGGTGACTAACTCACCCCGACCATGGTTGGGTGTTGAGAAACAGTTAATAAAATTTGGTGTGGATACTGAAGCTTGGGATCTAATAGCTACATCTGGTGACAGTGCTCGAATGGCAATGTTTCAAGGTCTTGTTGGAAATAAAGTTTACTTTATTGGAACACCATTTGAAGAAAACTTTTTTGAGCCGCTTCGCGTCGTAAAAAACCCGGTTACTATCGAGCGCGTTCCAATCGATGAAGCTGAGGGAATTGTTTGTACGGGACCTTTCAACAGTTTGGAAGATCTGGATGTTTATTTGTCAGACTTTCAGTTTGCTAAAAAGAAAGGTTTAAAGCTTCTTTGTGCAAATCCAGATATCATTGTTGATCGAGGTAGTGTCAGAGAATGGTGTGCCGGCGCCTTAGCTAAAATGTATACTGATTTGGGGGGAGAGAGTTTATATTTCGGAAAACCATTTCAGCCTATTTATGACCTAGCTAGACGGCGACTTTCTTCCAGCGGGTCTCAAATAAACAATGACCGCATCTTAGCCATTGGCGATGGAATAACGACAGATATTCTAGGTGCTGAAAATGAAGGTATTGACAGTTTATTTATTACGGGAGGTTTAGCTGCACTAGAGACAGGTACTAAGGATCAGCCCAATCAAAGACTATTAAATAACTATCTACTTGAGCAAAAACTTAACCCAGCCTATTCTATTGGATTCTTAAGGTAGTTTTTAGCAAAATCTAAAAATACTACAGTTGCAAAGTAATTATATTTCATTTATTATCGATTAAATTAATGAAAATTACTTATTGGTGGTAAACTCATGCTCGACAATAGTCCGCGAGGAACAATATGCATAGAAGATATCGAAATGGGTATGACTCGGTATATTCGAAAAATTATAACCGATAAAGATATCGAACTATTTGCGGAAATTTCAACTGACCACAACCCAGTTCATTTAGATGATGAGTATGCCAGGGATACAATTTTCGAAGGCAGAATTGCGCACGGTATGTTAACGGCAGGATTAATTTCTGCAGTTATTGGAGAGCAGCTTCCCGGCCATGGTACTATATACATGAGCCAGAACTTAAAGTTTTTAGCTCCAGTAAGACCGGGAGATTTGGTTCACGCCGAAGTTAAAGTCGTTGACATGTTAATTGATAAGCGCCGAGTCAAATTGGACTGTCGTTGTGAGGTAAACGGGAAAAACGTTCTAGTTGGGGAGGCGATGGTTTTGGCTCCTAGCAGAAAGTTTGACTGAATTCGGCTGATTAAATAAATTCAAACTTGTTTTACCATGATTTGAGAGATACGTGAAAATCATGAAAATTATTCGTGATTATCAATTTGTAAACTCTGGTGATAAAGGAGCTAGCGTCGCTGTGGGAAACTTCGATGGTGTTCATTTAGGGCATCAGCATGTTATAGACATAGCGAGGTTATGGGGTAGTAAAAATAAGTCTCCGTTAGGAGTATTGACTTTTGAACCCCATCCAAGATCGTACTTCTCTCCTGATGCTTCAAACTTTCGCTTGATGAGTCCTGACGCAAAAGCAACGCGTTTGAATAAATTGAACGTCGAAAAGCTATATGAATTGAATTTTAATAAAACGCTGTCGTCATTAAATCCATTTGACTTTGCTGACCAAGTTATAAGCAAAGGATTAGGTTTGCGTCATCTTGTTGTTGGTGAAGATTTTTGTTTTGGCAAAGGTCGATCAGGAACAGTTAAAGATTTAATTTCATTGGGTAGCTCTATGGGGTTTGAGGTAACCATAGCTGAACTAATGGAAACGGAAATAGGTCAAGTGTCCAGCACATCAATAAGAAACGCTTTAGCCGAAGGGCGGCCCAACGATGCTGCAAAGCAATTGGGGCATTGGCATAGGATAGAGGGTGTAGTGATAGGCGGTGAGCAACGAGGGCGGGAACTGGGATATCCTACCGCGAATATGTCTTTGGATGATCTTCATTTGCCACATTTAGGTGTATATGCAGTCTTAGTGGATGTTTTAAATGGAGAGCATGTCGGTTCTTATAACGGGGTTGCAAGCCTTGGCGTTAGACCAATGTTTGGTGAAAATGCACCAAATTTAGAAACATTCATCTTTGACTTTTCCGGTGATTTATATGGCGCTACTCTTTCAGTTGCACTAGTGGAGTTTATGCGCCCTGAAATAAAATTTGACTCGTTAGAAAGCCTTATAGTTCAAATGGATAAGGATAGTCTAAAATCGAGAGAAATATTGAAAAGCTTGAAATGAAAAATGGTTCACAAAAACAAGGGATTCACGAAGGATTCTGGAAAAAAAAACCAATGTCTGATATGTCGCGATTGGAATGGGAAGCGCTTTGCGACGGATGTGGCAAGTGTTGCCTCAATAAGCTAGAAAACGACGAAACTGGTGAAGTCCATTATACAAAAATAGCGTGCAGGTTGCTTGATAATGAAAGTTGTAAATGTAGTCAGTACGCATTTCGCCATCAATTTGTGCCAGAGTGTATAGTCCTAACACCAAAAAATATCGGTGAACATGCATACTGGTTGCCGAAAACCTGTGCCTATTACCTCATTTGGAAAGGAAAGGATCTGTATGCTTGGCATCCACTCGTTTCAGGTACATCAAACTCTGTTCATGAAGCAAATGTTTCAGTACAGAATAAAACTATTGCAGAATTTGAAGTAAGCGAAGATGAATGGGAAGATTATTTATGGGAAGAAGAGGTTTAAATGATATTCTCGTCTGATAATTATAGCCCTGTTCCTCAACAGGTTATGGATGCTCTAGCCGAAGCAAATAAAGGTTATCAGCCTAGCTATGGCGAAGATAGCCAAATGAAAAAAGTTCGTCATTTGATGCAAACTATATTTGAGGCCCCGGATGCTGCAGTTTATTTAGTTGCAACTGGAACAGCGGCAAATTCACTTGCGCTCTCTACTTTGTGTGAACCATGGCAAACGATTTTTTGTAGTCCAGTTTCACACATACACGAGGACGAATGTAATGCGCCTGAGTTTTTTTCTGGTGCGAAACTTACTCTCGTTGGGGATAGTGATAAAATAAATCCAACAGAATTAAGAAAATCAATACAAGCCGAAGAGTCTAGAGGTGTTCATGGTCCACAAAGAGGACCTGTTTCGATTACTCAAATTACCGAAAAGGGGCAAGTTTATACATTGAGTGAAATCAATGAAATTACACGAATTGCTAGGGAATTTAAATTGCCAGTTCATATGGATGGTGCGCGCTTTGCAAATGCACTGGTTTCACTTGATTGCACCGCAGCAGAAATGACGTGGAAGTCTGGAATAGATGTTGTTAGCTTTGGTGGAACAAAAAATGGCCTGATGGGCGTAGAAGGTGTTATATTTTTTGATCCCGAAAAAGCCTGGGAGTTTGAATTAAGAAGAAAAAGAGCAGCCCATTTATTTTCAAAGCATCGTTATCTTTCTGCCCAAATGTTGGCTTATTTGGAAAATGATTTGTGGATAGAGTTGGCGAGCAAAGCAAATAAAGCAGCCTCTTTATTGATAGAGGGCTTGAGGAATATTGAAAAAGTGGATTTTTTAGTTGAACCAAAGGCAAATCTAATTTTTGTAACTATGCCAGCATATATGCACAGAAAGGCATTTGAGAAAGGCTTAGAATACTATACTTGGTCTGAGATAGAGGGCGTAAGCGATGATACACCAGTAGTATCTCGATTTGTTGTAGACTGGAGTCGTTCATTAAGTGATATAGACAAATTTTTAGAGATCATGAGAAACGCAGCTAAAAAAGAAATTTAATACTCAAAAATCTAAGTTAGCTACACTTAAGGCGTTGCTCTGAATAAATTCTCGCCTTGGTTCCACAACATCGCCCATAAGTTTTGTGAATAAATCGTCAGCTTCTGCCGCATCTGTTATTTTGACTTGCAATAGTGTTCGAGCATCAGGGTCTAGAGTTGTTTCCCAAAGCTGATCAGGGTTCATTTCACCAAGGCCTTTGTAGCGTTGTAGTGTGAGTCCTTTTTCTCCCTCTTTTAGAATTGAACTGAGTAACTCTAGCGGGCCGTGAATGATTTGACTTTGATCCTTTCGAAAAAGTGTAGCAGGGCTTTCATAGACTTCTTTTAGACTTTCAGTAAACGTACCAGCTTTTCTTGCTTCTCCTGATCTTAACATAGGTCCATCTAAAGTGCGCAGCTCTTCTACACCTCTCAATACTCTTGCTAACCTAATACCCTGGTCCTGTGTAATTCTTCCGGACCAACCACTTTCATATTCTAGAGCAATGAGATTCAACCTCGTCGCAATATTATCAGCAGTACCTTGTAAATCGTTATCTACTGCCCCTGGAACAAAAGCACCGGCTATGGCTGCCTGTTCTAAAATGTGTCTTGGATAGTGCGTTGGGAAGGCTTCTAAAACTCTATCAAGCTGACGGGCCTCATCTACTACCCTTGCTAGGTCTTGACCCGCAATTTCAGCATTTGACCCAACTTTGAGCACTGCCCCTTCAATTCCTTGTTGGACAAGATAATTATCAAGTGCTGATTGGTCCTTCAGATAAACCTCAGACTTTCCTCTGCTAACTTTGTATAATGGAGGCTGTGCAATATACAGGAAACCACCTTCAACTAATTCTGGCATTTGTCGGTAAAAAAATGTGAGCAAAAGAGTCCTAATATGGGCCCCATCAACATCTGCGTCAGTCATGATCACAATTTTATGATACCGTAATTTATTAATATCAAATTCATCCCTTCCAATCCCGGTACCAAGTGCCATAACCAAGTTTCCAATCTCTTGGCTGTTTAGCATTCGGTCAAATCTAGCCCTCTCCACATTTAAAATTTTTCCTCTAAGGGGTAAAATGGCCTGTGTTCTGCGATCGCGCCCCGTTTGGGCTGAGCCTCCGGCAGAATCCCCTTCAACTAAAAAAACTTCAGTTTTTGAAGGGTCTTTTTCTGCGCAATCTTTTAGCTTTCCAGCAAGATAGTTAACATCTAAAGCTGTTTTTCTACGTGTTAACTCTCGGGCTTTTCTTGCAGCTTCTCGAGCAAGAGCTGCTTCAATAATTTTACCAACTATAAGTTTTGCTTCGTTGGGGTTTTCTTCAAACCATTCGCCTAATTTTTCATTCATTAAGCTTTCTACGGCTGGTCTTACCTCAGAGCTTACCAACTTATCCTTAGTTTGGCTTGAAAACTTTGGGTCTGGAACTTTTACAGACAGCACGCACGTTAAACCTTCACGAGCGTCATCACCAGTAAAGTTTACCTTTTCTTTCTTTGCAATACCGCTTGATTGTGCATAACTATTAATTGTTCTAGTTAGTGCCCCACGAAAACCTGCGGTATGAGCTCCCCCATCTCTTTGGGGAATATTATTTGTAAATGGCAGGACATTTTCGTGGTAACTATCATTCCACCACATTGCTACCTCGATACCAATTTCATCCTTCTCGCCCGTGATAAATATAGGCTCTGGGATCAAAGAAGTTTTTGATCGATCGAGATATTTTACAAACTCTTTCACCCCTCCTTCATAGATCAATTCTGAACGAAGAACTTCAGTCGGTCTTTCATCTTCAAGAATAATTCTTACACCAGAATTAAGGAAAGCTAATTCGCGAAGGCGTTTTTCAAGAACTTCAAAAGAATAGTCAAGATTAGAAAAAGTCTCAGTGGAGGCTAAAAACCTAACTTCAGTACCTCGCTCTTCCGGTACATCTTTTATTTTCTTTAAGTGCTCAGTTGTTTCACCATGTGCAAATTTAGCAAAATATTCACTTCCATCTCGCCAAATACGCAGTTCAAGCCAAACTGATAGTGCATTAACAACTGATACCCCAACGCCATGTAGTCCGCCGGATACTTTATAGGAATTGCTATCGAATTTTCCGCCTGCATGGAGTTGTGTCATAATTACTTCAGCAGCAGAAACCCCCTCTTCCTCGTGAATATCTACTGGTATTCCTCGTCCATTATCTCGAACCGAAATACTGCTATCAGTATGAATTTTCACATGAACAAAATCAGCATGTTTAGCTAATGCCTCGTCTATGCCATTATCTACAACCTCATAAACCATGTGGTGCAGACCACTGCCATCGTCGGTATCACCGATGTACATGCCAGGACGTTTTCTTACTGCTTCTAAACCTTTAAGAACTTTGATAGAATCAGCGCTGTATTCTTCCTGTTCTTGTTCGAATTCGGACATTAACTCGATCCTTTAATTTTCCAAGATCATACGATTTATAGTAGCAAATGTCACGCACTTCACTATATTTAGTACCCATAATTGACCAAATATATATGATATTGAGTCTTCTTAAGACAATAAAGGTAATCAATTAGCGAGTGACAGTGCAGAAACGCCGTTAATAGTTGAAACTTCGATAAACTGAGCTTTATTTTTTAGTTCTGAAAACAATTCGGGCCCTGTTCCTGTCATCCAGGCTTGAACCCCAAGCTGGCATATTTCATTGTACAAAGCAGCCTGTCTTTCTTTGTCTAGATGTGCTGAGACTTCATCAAGTAATACAATCGGAGACACATCACTAATTTTTGCAAGGGATTTAGCATTGGCTAATATTATTGATATCAAAATTGCTTTTTGCTCTCCCGTTGAGCAATCTTTAGCTAAAGTTAATTTGTCGGCATAAACAGCTTGAAGATCTGATTTATGAGGACCAACGCTTGTTCGACCCAATATCATATCACTCGAGCGTGAATTTCTGAGAGCTTGTATCGCTTCTTCTTCATTTGTGATTATTGTTTTGTCTGAATCGACCAAAAGCAAGTCTGCCTTAGGAAATTTCCCCGTCAAATGGTTTTGTGCTTCACTCAGATATTTTATAGCCTCTAATCTTGCTTTTTGGATAGCAACTGCACTTTTTGCCATCTCAATCTCAAGAGCATTATACCAATTATCATTATAGACTTTTTCTTTTAGCAGACGATTTCTTTCTCTCATTGCTTTTTCATATGAAAGACTAATTTCTGCATGATCTGGAAAATAACTTAAAGTCAATCTATCTAAAAACTGTCTTCGTCCGCTTGAACCTTCTATCCATAGTCTATCCATTGAGGGTACAAGCCAGACAATTCGCAAGATCTGACCTAACCTCATAATGGAAGCTTTTTT
>MDTB01181810.1_pt1 | contig 12651 bp, 12 predicted proteins | sample 811161 | NCBI WGS metagenome assembly MDTB01 (sample SAMN05326650, study PRJNA326480) | marine metagenome | isolation source: seawater | place: Mediterranean Sea | collected 2009 | reverse complement strand
TGAATAGAAAGCCAATCAAGCTTAATAGGTCGGATCTATATGAAGATATTCCAGACACAAAGGAAAATTTTAATTATCAAATAGAACTTTTGACAAAGCTTCTGACATATATTCCAGTTCAGCAATGTTATGTCGACCAGTGTGAGGCCGACGATATTATTGGTTATATAAGCCGTTACGAATTCAACGACGAAAATAAGCTAATCGTATCTATGGATCAAGATCTTCATCAGTTATTATCTGAAAATACAAAACAATATAGCCCAGCCAGCAAAAAAATATTAGAGGAAAATTATGTCCTGGAGAGGTATGGGGTAAGTGTTGAAAATTTTATTACTGCAAGATGCTTTATTGGGGATACATCTGATGGTATACCAGGTATAAAAGGTTGTGGTTTTAAGTCACTGGTTAAAAGATTTCCAGAATTAACTTCGAATGATTTTGTTAGTGTTGAAGACATACTTAAGCTATGTGAGGAACGAAACAAAGAGAAGTCTTATTCCATGTTTCGTAACATCTTAGAAAATCCAGATATCCCTTTAAGGAATTGGAAGTTAATGTATTTAGACAACTCAAATTTATCAGCCGAACACGTGAAAAAACTTAAATATTCCGTTTCAAATTATAATGTTAAAAGGGATAAATTTGGATTGACAAGAGCTCTCATTACTGAGGGGATTGATATGCCCCGAGGTTTCGATATTGACAAATTGTATATGCGCATTAATGCATGCATCAGGAAATAGGGGTAATTAATGAATACCGGTGTTAGACTGTCCGCAGCTCCAGCTGCAAACTCTTTTAGTAAGTATGGCAAATCTTTTCAGGAAAAAATATTTCAAGGGATGGCAACAGACAAGGATTGGGCCGCCCAAATGCACGAAGTAATGTCGCCAGACTACTTTGACTTAAAATATCTTAAATACTTGACGGGAAAATATTTCGAATATTACGACAATTATCGTTGTTTCCCAACGATGCAACTTCTTATTCAGATTATACGCGAGGATCTAAAAAGCGATACTGCCGATCAATTACTTAGGGATCAGATCGTTGCCTTTCTCCAAAGAATGAGAATGAACCAGCATCCTGAAGATCTTCCATATGTTAAAGATCAGGCGTTGCAGTTTTGCAAACGTCAGGCTTTTAAGGAAGCATTGACCCAAGCGGTTGAATTAGTACAAGGCGAGCAGTTTGAATCTGTGGTCGATCTTATGAGAACAGCTGTATCTGTTGGAATGCCGCAGTCTATTGGGCATGAATTCTTTGAAGATGTAGAAGCCCGCTTCCAAGAAATCACACGAATAACAACCCCAACCGGTCTGGCCGAGCTCGACCAAAGAGATGTTTTAGACGGCGGCCTCGGTCGCGGCGAACTTGGTGTTGTTGTCGCTCCAACTGGAGTTGGCAAGTCGCACTGGCTGGTTAACATGGGTGCAGAGGCTTTGAAAAGAGGGAAAACAGTCGTGCACTACACTTTTGAGCTATCGGAGACGTTAACAGGAAAAAGATACGACGCGAACATAACAGACATCCCGGTTTCGGATTTAATTGAAAGAAAAGATGAGGTTATTCAAAACTATGAAGATAATGAGTACGGACAACTTATCATCAAGTATTATCCATGCAGGTCAGCTAGTGTAAATACTATTCGAAACCATTTAGAAAAACTTAAACTGAGAAATTACTCTCCATCTGTAGTGATTATTGATTATGCAGATGTTATGAAAAGCACAAAGTCTTACGATGCGTTAAGGCTCGAATTGCAACTTATTTATGAAGAACTCAGGCAAATGGCGGCCGATTTCAATATTCCAGTCTGGACAGCCTCACAGTCAAACAGAAACGGTGCCAACGCTGACTACGTCGGGTTAGAAAACATGGGTGAATCATACGGCAAGGCTCAGGTATCGGATGTGGTTCTGGGGCTGAGTAGGAAGCCCGAAGAAAAAGCTTCAGGTTATGCAAGATTGTTTGTTGCTAAAAACCGCGCAGGAATGGATGGTATCAATTTAAGATTAAAGATCGATACCTCAAAATCTAAATTCGCAACTCTTACTGGAGACGAATTGGAAACATATGAAATGTTGACGGACCCGAAGAAAAAGATGAAGGAAATGTGGGACCAGGTCAAGATAGCAAAAAAGGATTTAAGTGATGGATAACAGTACTCAAACATTTACAAAAGACGAGGTTACTTCAGCAACGGTTGAATATTTCTCTGGTGATGAATTAGCAACGAATGTTTGGGTAACTAAATACGCTCTCAGGGATCTTCAAAACAAATATTATGAATTGACTCCAGATGATATGCATATGCGATTATCTGAAGAATTTGCACGGATTGAAAAAAAATATCCAAACCCAATGAGCAAGCAGGAAATCTACAGTCTTTTAAAAGATTTTAAATATGTGGTCCCTCAAGGCTCCCCTATGTCAGGAATTGGAAACCCATTTCAGATTCAATCGATATCCAATTGTTTTGTCATAGATTCCCCGCATGACAGTTATGGTGGAATTTTATTTACTGACCAACAACAGGTTCAAATAATGAAACGCCGCGGCGGCGTCGGTTTCGATATATCAAATATTCGTCCTCGAGGGATTACATGTGCCAACGCTGCAAGAACTACAGACGGAATAGAGCTTTTTATGGAGCGATTTTCAAACAGCTGTCGTGAAGTAGCTCAAGGCGGCCGTCGCGGCGCACTCATGCTTTCAATATCCGTTCACCATCCACAGATTTTAGATTTTGTTAGGATCAAAAGAGATCTTACAAAGGTGACGGGCGCTAATATTTCAGTTAGAATATCAGATGAATTCATGAAAGCCGTAAAGGCCGAAGAAAACTATGTGCAGCAGTGGCCCATTGATTCCGAAAACCCGGAAATAAGAAACGAAATTAGCGCTAACGAAGTTTGGAACGAAATAATTGAATCGGCCCATGCATCAGCAGAGCCAGGGATACTCTTTTGGGATACAGCTACGAGAATGACCCCCGCCGATGCTTACTCTGATGTCGGCTTCGGTTCCACATCGACTAATCCCTGTGGAGAAATTATTCTTTCCCCCGGAGATTCATGCAGGTTAATGTTAGTTAACTTAACATCTTTCGTTAAGAATGCCTGGACAGACAACGCAGAATTTGATTATAATCTATATACAACGGTCGTTCAAAAAGCTCAGCGTCTCATGGATGATATGATCGATTTAGAAATAGAACAGATAGATAAAATAATAGAAAAGATTAATTCTGACCCGGAGCCTCGAGGCGTTAAACAAATTGAAATTGATATGTGGCAGTTTATTAAAAAGCAAGCCATCAACGGCAGGCGCACCGGACTAGGAATCACTGGCCTAGGCGATGCGGTTGCAATGTTGGGAGAAACATACGGATCTGAGGAATCGATTTCAACAGTTGAAAAATTTTATAAGCATTTAGCTATTAATTCCTATACTGCTTCTATTGTTTTAGCCTCGGAAAGAGGGGCTTTTGAAGTCTGTGATATCGAAAAAGAAAGAGGTCATCCTTTTATAAATAGGATTTTAGACGAGCTTGATGAAAAAACTTTAGAGCTTTATGAAAGATACGGACGTCGGAATATTGCAAACACAACAACAGCACCCGCCGGCTCGGTTTCTTGTTTGACTCAAACAACATCCGGTATTGAACCGGCCTTTATGCTCCATTATACTCGACGCCGAAAAATCAACCCTCAAGATGGAGATATTAGGGTAGATTTTGTCGATGATTTAGGCGACAAATGGCAGGAATACACCGTTTATCATCACGCCTTTAAACAATGGTTGGACTCAACCGATCCAGATTGTGGTTGGGAAGAGGATGATCCGTCTGTTGCTGTTTCTCATAGCCCATATGCCGGAGCTACTGCAAACGAAATAAATTGGGTCAACAAAGTTTGGATTCAATCCGCGGCACAGAAATGGGTTTGTCATGCTATATCAAATACTACGAACCTTCCATCGGATATTGACGTTGACACAGTTAAAAAAGTTTATGAAGCTGGATGGGAAACAGGGTGTAAAGGAGTAACAATATATCGTGATGGTTCGCGTTCTGGAGTCTTAATTAGCAGTGATGAATCTGAGAACCAACAAAATGGGTTTAAATCTCACCACGCTCCCAAAAGGCCTGAATCACTCGAGTGCGAAATCCACCACACTTCGATAAAGGGCGAGCGATGGGTTATTCTAGTTGGAATACTTGGAGAAAAACCATATGAAATCATGGGCGGCAAAGCCGAGCTTATTGAGATACCAAAAAAATATTCAACTGGTGTTCTTACAAAGAGGTCCTATAAAACCCAAACAAACAAATACGACCTAGCTTTTGGCGAACCTGGTGAAGAGATAATTGTTAAAGACATTGTTAGTGTTTTTGATAACCCTAACCACGCTGGCTATACCAGAACTATTTCACTAGCACTCAGACACGGGGCGCCAGTTCAATACATCGTTGAACAATTGCAAAAAGATAAAGAAATGGATATGTTTTCTTTTTCAAAGTGTATTGCCAGATGTTTAAAGAAATATATCGAAGATGGATCAAAGGCATCGATTACTGTATGCCCAAATTGTGGTGCTGAAGGAACGATAATATATCAAGAAGGGTGTCAGACATGCACCGCATGCGGTCACGGCGCTTGTGGGTAGTTTAAACAATAACAAAATATAAGATACAATAATTTTAAATGTATTATTAGGAGAAAAAATGCATTGGAAAACAAACATGGACAACAAGATCCGTGAGGTTGAACTTAGACATAACCCCGTAATGATTCGGGTAAACAAGTTTACAGAAGAGAGCGCAAATGAATTCTCACAAAAAATGGCATTGGCACACAATACAGGTCAAAAGGTAATTCCTGTTATAATAGATTCCTACGGCGGACAGGTTTATAGCCTAATGAGCATGATCTCAGCAATTAACGCTTCAGAAATCCCAGTAGCCACAATAGTTGAGGGGAAAGCAATGAGTTGCGGAGTTATTCTGTTTTCTTGCGGCGCTGAAGGAATGCGTTATATAACTCCGGAAGCAACGCTAATGATTCATGACGTCTCTTCCGGGGCGTTTGGCAAAAACGAGGAAATACAAGCTTCGGCAAAAGAAACTAAGCGATTGAACAAAGTTATATATGAGATCCTCTCCGACAATTGCAAAAAGCCGAAAAACTATTTCTGGAAAGAAGTTCAACGAAGAGGAAGAGCTGATTGGTTTATAACTCCTAAAAAGGCTCAAAAAATGGGATTAGCTGACGTCATTGGCATGCCAAAATTACAAGTCGACATTAATGTCAATATTGACTTAGTAAATCCTGGAGAAAATTCCGACTGTGATAATTAGGCATCGTTAACGCATAATTCATTAAACAGGAGAAAAAAATGGCTGTTGATAAAGAGTTTTATAATGAAGCTTCCGCTTCAAAATTAGGATGGGCTCCAGATTGGTTTATTCCGGAGCACAGATTGTTCGATTCAAAACTGACAAAGGCGATCAAGACTTTTCAGTCAAAAAAAGGACTAACAGCCGATGGAATGTGCGGCCCAACTACTTTCCGTCACATTAACTCAGAAATTGAAGCTCAGCAGGATTTAGAACATTTAGGCTGGGTATCGGACACTTCAGACGTGATTTGGTGGAAAGATACACCCATCAAGATTGATTGGCCTTCCGACAAGGTTCATACCTTTAAAGATTCTGGGTTTCCATATCCGATCAGTACTGGTGTCACCAAGAATAGCCGTAAGCGTACAATAAAATCATTTGTAAATCATTGGGATGTTTGCCTTAGTAGTATGAGTTGCGCGAACGTTCTCGCGAAACGTGGGATCTCTGTGCACTTCTGTATCGATAACGATGGGTCGATTATACAGCTGCACGACTTAAATGATTCCTGCTGGCACGCCGGCAATAGAAATGTAAATAAATATTCTATCGGTGTCGAGATCGCCAACGCGTACTATCCCAAGTATCAAGGTTGGTACGAAAGAAACGGATTTGGGAAACGGCCCATAATGGAAGGTGCTTTAGCTCAAAACAAAGAATTGGATCCTTTTACGTGGTTTTACCCGATCCAACTCGAGGCTTTGGATGCTCTGTGGAAAGCCGTACACGAAGGCTGTGGAATCCCTCTGGAGTCTCCGGAAACAAAATGGGCCTACGATTCAGAATGTGCCGCCGGCCGGTTTAAAGGATTCATGAACCACTTTCATTGTTCCAGAAAAAAAATCGACGTAGCCGGCTTAGATATCGAAAAAAGACTTTTAAACATTAAATAAAATTATTGTATTATTATATGATGCTCGTACATTGCTATATTTGTGCGAGCCTTTAATTTATACCGGAAGGAATAAAATGGAAAAATTTTTCTTAGAATACATATGGCTCGATGGATATGAGCCCCAGAACTTAAGAAGTAAAATAAAAATACTAGAATTGGATGACGCTTTTCCAGACATTGAAGAATTGCCAATTTGGAATTTTGATGGTTCAAGCACAAAGCAAGCCCCGGGAAATAGCTCCGAGTGTCTTCTAAAACCTGTCCGGACGTATAATGACGGCAGCCAGAAAATATACGTTCTTTGTGAAGTGTTGAATCCGGATGGTTCCCCCCATAAATCAAATTCCAGAAACGAATTATCGATTCTCTATAAGAAATTTAAAAAGAAGTCTTATTGGTGGGGATATGAACAAGAGTATTTTATTACAAATGAATTTGTTCCATTAGGTTTCCCTCAAGGGGGATATCCTCGACCGCAGGGTTTATATTATTGCGGTGTTGGGGGAAATCAGGTCGTAGGAAGAGAATTTGTCGAGCAGCACATGGCGTGGTGCTTAGCTATGGGAATTGAGCTTACCGGTATTAACGCTGAGGTTGCTGTTGGGCAATGGGAATACCAGTGTTTTTCGAAGGATACCCTTAAAGCATGCGATGATCTCTGGATGTCGCGATATCTTTTGTACAAATTGTCGGAAAAGAACCAGTGGGACATCGATATTTCTCCAAAGCCTATTTCTGGCGACTGGAACGGATCCGGGTGTCATACGAATTTTTCTTTTAAAGAGATGAGAAAAAATTGGTCAAAAGAAAAAATGGAAGATTTGATGACACGGTTCGAAAAGAACCATTTAAAACATATAAGAAATTACGGAAAAGATAACGACAAGAGACTAACCGGTCTTCATGAAACCCAACACATAGATAATTTCTCTTGGGGAGTAGGTGACCGTGGTGCTTCTATTCGTATACCAACATCCGTTGAACAAAACAGTTGGTGTGGGTATATTGAAGATAGACGACCAGCATCAAATATAGATCCTTATATTGTGGCTAGAACTATTATGGAGACGGTAGAAAATGAAAACATGGGATTACTTGAAGACGACCCAGACCAATTCGGGTCAGACTGATAAGACAATATTACGGCCAGATAGACCTCCGTTTAAGTGGGCTGGCAGTAAAAACAGAATGTTTAAAAAATATACATTTTCAGGATTTTTTCCAGAAACAGATCCGGATCTTTTTGTAGACATGTTCGCCGGCACTGGATGTGTTTCAATGTGGGTAAAAAAGAATTATCCTAATACGAATATTGTTTTGAACGAAGGTTGTTCCGAACTAATCACGATGTATCAGTGTATGAAAAAGGCAAATTACGTAAATTTTGAAAAAGAATATTTAAAACACGTTAACAACGGATATATTGCATACAAAACAATCGAAGATCGCAAAAAGTATTATTACGATTTAAGAAATCGTTATGCTTTGTATCCTAATACTCTTTCCCCAGTTGAACAAGCCGCGGCATTGATGTATATGCTTCAGACCGGGTTTAATGGAATATGGCAAACTTCTGAAAATTTTAATTTCAGGTATGCTTCTCCTGCCGGTCTTATGACTTGGAAACCGAAAGGTTCTCTTTTCGACGTTTCGAAATTAAAATCATATGCGGAATTTATAGATAGCTGTATTTTGATGTCAGGCGATTTTGAAAACACTGTCTCCTTCTTCGGAAAAGGCAATTGGTTCTATGCAGACCCTCCGTATAGATTGTCCTTTGCGAAATATAATTCAGCTGGAGTCTTTAGTGATACAGATCAAGCTCGTCTTTGCGACTTTTTAAATGACGCGCATAATTCTGGGTGTTTGGTGACTCTTTCCAACCGAGAACATCTTCCTCAGGGGTGGGCTCCTCCGATTGGAACTATTAAGGATGGATGGTTTGCTTCAAGATTTAACGATGATTTTAATTGCAGATACATTAAAATGAAATATACAGCTGGAAGGCATAACCATGGTGTTGGTTCGCGATCAACCGAAGTTCTGATTAAAAATTACAAGGGTTAAAAGTGAGAAAATTTGTCTTTGGGATGGGAACAGGATGTTGCGGAACAGCATCCTTGGCTTGGCTTTTAAATAACCAGGAAAATTCTTTTGTTGGTCATGAGTTGTTTCCTATACTGCCATGGGCAACCACACGTGAAGCCCAAGATAATTTTGCTAAAAACAAATGGGAGCAGCTGAATCATGAATCTCATCTGTACGACGTCGTCGGAGACGTTGCAACGTATTATCTGCCATATGTTCGCTTTTTATTAAGAAACTTAAACACAACCCTTAAGAACGAAGTTGATTTTAAGTTTATAATCCTCAAAAGAAAAAAGAAAGAAGTTATCAGCGCTTTTAAAGACAAATTCAAAAGGCAAGGGAACAATCCACTTCAAATAACGCACGATCTTAAAGTAAAAAGAGATGAATGGGACGCGTCGTTTCCAAATTACCCATCTAATATACCCTTAGAAATTGCAATCGAATGTTACTGGGAAGATTATTATGCGGAAGCTAATTGGTTGGTAGAAAATTATCCAGAACATGTGAGAATATTTGATACATGTGATTTAAATAACGAGGAAAAGGTTTTAAATATTTTAAAGTTTGCCGGATATAAGAATCCTAGGATATTTACAGGCGTCAGAAAAAACAAAAGAGCAGACGCTTTATGAATATAAATAAAATGGAATTAATCTCTACTCACTATGTAATGGCAAAGCAGGTGGGCTATCATGGAAATTTATTCGGCGGCACTATGTTAGCTTGGATTGACGAAGCTGGGGCAGCATTTGCATGTCAGATTGCTGACACCGGCCGAATGGTAACTAAGCATATGTCTGAGGTTAATTTCGAACGTGCTGTCAGACCAGGGCAGCTCATCAAACTGTATGGTAGATGTTTAAAGATTGGATCTTCTTCCGTAACTATCGAAATAGAAGCCCGACGCCATAGCATATATAACGGTACTCAAAAAACAGTTTGCAAATGTAATATGGTTTTTGTTAGAATTGATGGAGACGGTGAACCGGTTCCAATTGCCCCACACGTTAAATCTAAATTGAAAAAGGATAAAGAATGAAAACAACAATTTGGCTAATAGATATAGATGGGACTGTCTGTGAAGATATACCAAACGAAGAATCTTACAGGTTTATTTCTGCAGAGCCCCTACCTGGATCCCTAGATAAAGTAAAAGAGTTATACGCCCATGGGGATAAAATAACTTTCTTCACATCAAGAACATCGGAGCATGCTGAAGTTACAGAGGCATGGCTGACAACCCATGGCTTTCCATTTGAGTCAGTGTGCTACAATAAGCCTAGGATAAAAGAAGGAGAACAGTATCACTGGGTAGATAACAGATCTGTTCATGCTTCTTTTTTACCAGAGGGACTCAGATGAAATTTGACCTTTATGGAGATGGAATCGGCACTGTTGACTACGTAAACCATATGGGTGACGACCTTACTGTCGTAAATTCTGCCCGAGTATCATTCGGCGTAGAGAAAGAAGAATTAGATGCCAAAGACAAAAGACTTATCAATTACCTCATTAGACATAGACACACAAGTACGATGGAGCATAATCTTATTACTTTTAGGTTTTGTGTTCCTTTGTTCGTACGCTCTCAGCACCATCGTCATCGAACATGGTCTTATAATGAGATTTCTAGAAGATATACTGACATAAATATAAAGTTTTACGAACCTCGATCGTTTCGTACACAGCACAAATCAAATCGTCAGGCATCAAACATTGAAGAAAAAATCGACCCTGTAATGATCCCAGATCTTTCAGATTCTAGTATGGGCACTAAAGCATCACACTGTATAGAACAGCATCACAAAACATCTTTAAAGCTTTACAATGATCTGATGAAAAAAGGTGTTTGCCGAGAGCAGGCCCGTGGTGTACTTCCTCAGAATATGTATACCGAATATTACGGCACGGTTAATCTGTCTAACCTCTTGAAGTTTATCGACCTTCGCACCCATGAAGGCGCGCAATGGGAAATTCAAAAGGTCGCGGAGGCTTGCTTGGCAGTTGCCAATGAGCTGTTCCCCGAAACAGTTGGTGCTTATCGTAGAATTGGGAACAAAGAATAAAAAACTAGATATTAATTTTAAAGAGAGAAAACAATGAAATCATTTTTTACCGGAATACTATTAGGGCTTACACTGACAGGTTGCCCAGTTGCTCATGCTGACGACCTCAGTGCAAGCGAAACATCATATACAGGAGCAACAATTCTGGAAGGAGGTTCAGACGTTATGTTTGAAAACTTTCTGGGATTCTCGGACAGTGAAGAAGAAACCTTTCCGTACGCCTTTTTCGAGGGAAACACCCTCTATGTTGGTAACTCCGATATATATGAAAATACCATTGACGCAATCGTTGAGTTTTTTTGGTTCCAATCGTCGATTGACAGAGGTACAGATTTTTATGTGGCCGTGGTCAAGACGCGTGTTACTCCAGGACACGATTGTTACTATGCACCATGGGACTGGGCGCGTGGGGCGCAATGCAAACTTTGGGCAGATGAATGGTCAGATTGGGGCGAATATCCAGTTCTGAGTGTCGAGGCCATGACTGACGTCAGTCGAGAGCAAGGGGCTTTTCGGTGGGACTGGTCAATTCCATTTGAAAGCTACGGAATTGATGCATACGGTCAAGTGACGTTCCAGAACCGTTATGGGATTGGTGAATCTGCAGAAGGTGCTGCAATGGTTCACGGAGAATATCAGCTCAATGACGATGGTGACGTAAAAGCCGAAGGTAATGTCCAGGTAAAAGGATATCAATCTACAGAGTATAGTGTGCAAACGCAATATGACGTCACTCTTTACGAGTGGGATGTTTTTGTCGACGGCCGCGCAGACTTGATGGCTTGGGATATGTATCTTAATCTCGGTGCTCGAGAAACGCAATCTGCATACCATGAATATTTCTTAAGTGTGCAGGTCGAAGAGGGCCAAACGTTCACTCTTGATAATCTAAATTTTTCAGCTAACTTTGATACTGGTTGGTATGATCCTTTTCGACACGAGCTCGGTATATCATTGCAAGGAATGACAATCGGCCAGCCATATTACGAACCGACCTCAAATGATGAAACTTCCCCGGATGAGACCACTGAAGATTTCGAGGATACAGGTTCAGATCTAGATGAAGAACAGGAGGATGCTGATTTCGATACTGGATTTTTTAATAACGAAAACTACGACGATAGTTCCCAAACAGAGCCCGTCAAAAGTGGCTGTGCTACAATAAGGAATCATGAAAAAAGTCCACTTGTTTTATTAGTAATTGGGTGTGCTATTTTTGCAAGAATTCGCCAAAAAAATTATGTTATTTCATTGTAATACGGTTAATGATATTTTGCCCTGCTTACCAAGGTGTTGAATTAATCAAGAAAATTATATTTGGAATATTCTTTCTCAAGGCATATTTATAATCAACGGCAACGTTGAATGTTGGTAAGTTTCCACAGTTAAGGCGAGTCCCAAATAAACCAAATCTTGGAGACTAAAATGACAGGTAATGAAAATGGCTGGGCCGAATATTCTAAACTGGTTTTAAAGGAACTTGAGACTTTAGCAGATGGAATTCAAAAACTACAAAGCCAATTAATAGATTTAAAACAAGAAGTTGCAGAACTCCGAGCGAAAGAAGATCGAGTCCAACAACTTGTACAATGGAAAGATAGGGTGGACGAAATAGCTTCTCCAACTCAATTGCAAAATTTAAAAGATGATGTTGAAAGTCTAAAATTGTTTAAAACAAAGGCAGTCACTATATTTATGGTTGTACAGTTTGCAATGGGTGTAGCATTAGCTCTTTTAAAAATGATATAAAAAATTTGAAAACGTGGAGTATTTCTGGACGTCTACAATTATTTGACATTGGCCAGACAAGAGCCAAAAAACCCTTTTTTAAGAGTTAGAATGCTCTCCCTTTCAAAATATTTATAAATTTGCAAATTACAAGGTATTATAAAAATAACAACATTACTTGGAGAAGTTTTGCCTGAAGGACCCGAGGTCAAAAGAATTACGGAAGGATTGGCCAAAGCTATTTCCGGAAGAACACTTTCGAAAGCCACTATTTTAAGTGGAAGATATAAGAAAAAGCAACCGTCAGAATGGGATACTCTGCAAAGCAAGCTGCCTCTGAGAATTATAGGAGCCGGCGCACACGGTAAATTTTCTTATTGGCTCTGTTCCGATGAGGTTTTTATTTACTCAACGCTCGGAGTGACCGGCTCTTGGAACGCCAAACCCAGAGGGCATCATGCTAG
>MDTB01114176.1_pt1 | contig 12651 bp, 8 predicted proteins | sample 811161 | NCBI WGS metagenome assembly MDTB01 (sample SAMN05326650, study PRJNA326480) | marine metagenome | isolation source: seawater | place: Mediterranean Sea | collected 2009 | reverse complement strand
ATATAGTTTGGACTCGAAAACCGTTGTGCGTTTATGACGTACCGAGGGTTCGAATCCCTCACTCTCCGCCAATTAGCGTAGGTTTTCAGGGGCCTTCGGTCCTATGCGGTCAATGTTCCCTTAACCGCTCCCCGATAGGGCGCGTGCTCTGGCTTTAAGACCTTCATAGTGACCATAGAGCTAAAATGTCCTGATCTTGCGCTTTTCTCGCGTTTCTTGACGATGAATGGTTAGATAGCCCGTGAATGAGGCCGCACTAGGTCCCGTAATCGTCCGATTTTGGGAGGGTGCCGGTCATTAGTCGAAGAGGAGTTAGACAGATTTCTGAACGTGAGTTCGAACCCATGACCAAGGCCGAGGTCGTTGTTGCGCAGGATGTTTGGGCAAAGTGTGTCATTTCGCGTGATGTCGAGGCGCTGTTGAAGCTATATGATTACGGTACGCCTGATGAACCTCTGCTGTTCAAGCCGACCCTCGCAAATGTCATTCGACGGGATAAAGAAGGTGCGCGGTCTTATTTCGTTGGGGGAAATCCTAGCTACTCACATGACGATGGGTTTCTGAACCGAGGCTGGAAACAGGTTCACTTTAATAGTGCTACCGGCCCAATTCCCGACACGGGGGGACTCGGTTTCAGGGATATGGGACACTACACTTTCGTTGATGGGCACGGCAACGAAACCCATGCAGACTATACTTTCGCCTATCACAAACTGAACGGAAAAGTTTTAATCTCGTTGCAACATTCCTCCCTTGCATGGCAGCCCTCTTCTATTGATTGAGGCGTTTTCCTGACGAGCGAGAAGCGATGAATGCACTCCCATGGCGGACTGGAATCACAAACAAACTGATAATCGGGCTTGAATTAAGATGAGCATCACAATTGAAGATATCAAATACGACTTGGCGCTGGCGTATCGTATTCTGGCAAATGAGGGCGTCCTAGACACTTTCGGACATGTCAGTGTTCGACATCCCGAAAACCCCGACCATTACTTTCTGTCGCGGTCGCGTGCGCCGGAACTGGTCGAACCCGGTGATCTCATCGAGTACGATCTGGACTCTGAGCCAGTCAGCCCTTCAAATTTGCCGCCCTATTCAGAGCGCGTTATCCATGGAGAGATTTACAAGGCTAGGCCTGACGTGATGGCTGTTTGCCATCATCATGCAGCTGCCTTTATGCCGCTCATCGTCGCGCAAACGGATTACACGCCCGTGGTTCATCTTGGCTCGGTGGGGGGCGATAGTCCGCCGTGGTGGGATCAGCGCGCAAGCTTTGGAGATACAAATTATCTAGTAGTCAAGCCGGAAGAGGGCGGGTCTCTCGCCGAGGCGCTGGGCGAACACATGATGGTAATGATGAATCGACATGGTGTGACGGTTGCGGGCAGTGACCTTTGCGATCTTGCATTCCGCTGTGTGTATTCCTGTCGCAATGCCGAATTTCAGGCCCAAGCGAGCCAGAATGGAGAGATCGACCCCCTTAGCAAAGGGGACATCGCGCTGGGTTCGCAAGAAGGCAGTTTGACGAGGGGACATGCACGAGCATGGGAGCACTGGACAGTACGTTTGCAAAGAAACAACTGGTTGCCGCCCAAGTCGTAATCGCATCAAATGCAAACGATCTGCTGGAAGCATGAAGGGTATCTCACCGTCCCTCAGGGCTGATTCGGATTGGGTACATCGTCATAAACGGCCTTCTAATCGAAGACCCGGGCTGCCTCGTGAAACTCAAACCGACGCGCGCTATCGAATAGACAATGAGAGGCATTGGCAGACCAAATTGGCCTGAATTGGATTAATTTATGCCGAAGTATTGGGTTTTCATAACGACACGTAGCCGGCTTCTGATTTTTTGAAGATTGAGCCTTGGTAATCCGATTTCTTTCATTGTTCCCAGAAGTGGCAATTTCGAGATCAAATTCCAGAATTCAACGTTTCCCGCCGTTTCAATTCCGTTTTGGTCGCACCAATCGCCGAGATATCCGAACTTTTTTGTTTAACAGCGAAATAGTCGAGAGACGGTTTTGCGCGAGACTTTCAGCGCGCCCAGTTTCCCTTTCATCTCAGATGATATTTGAGACCAGTAGAGATGTAGCGGTCCGCTCGGCTGCATCGTCTTATTTTTTCTTCGTTCTGTTTGTCGTATGTCGTGTCGGGACGGCCGTTAAGGGTGCTTCAGGCCACGGGTGTTTGGGATATCGACCTTTCATCTCGGCCTTCACCTTTGGATAGGTGATGTTCCAAAAGGCCTCAAGGTCGCGGGTGATTTGTAATGGCCGCCCAGCCGGAGACAGCAGGTGTATACTCAGTGCGACCTTGCCATCAATTATGCTGGGCGTCTCGATTGAGCCAAACATTTCCTGCAGCTTTACAGGTAACACTGGTGCCGTCGGATCTGTGTAATCTATCCGGATTATGGATCCGCTTGGAACGGTGATGTGGCTGGGAGTCTGTTTGTCTATTGTTTGCAGGGTCGACCAGTCCAGCTGAGATCTCAAGATGGCCAGCAAGTCTAGCGATTTCAGATGCTCAAATCGCCTGATGCCCGCCAGATAGGGCAGCAACCACTCTTCAAGCGTCTCGAACAGGGCGCCGTCAGACAGATCGGGCCCCTTCCCCGTGGTTTTATGCAAGCACATTACTCGTCGGCGCCATTCTGTAATTTCTTTCCTCCAGGGCAGACAATCCAGCCCTAGTTCGCGTATGCCCTTAACCATCGCGTGTGCGATTTGAGCGTCGGTAATGTTCGCGGTTGGGATATCTCTGAGTATCAGGGCGTTTAGGCGTTTTTGCCTGCGGGAGATAACGGATCGGCTCTGGCTGTCCCAGGCAGCTGTTTCCTCCTCCAGTGTATCGCTTTCAAACAGATGTTCGATTGTCGCGGCAGATATGGGTGCTGCTATTCGGATGCGAGCATCCCGAGTTTTCCCGCTGACGACAGCAATGGCTATAAAGGGAAACTCACGCAACCTATCTTCAGCCGGAAGCACGGCCCCTTTGCCGTTGCTCAGGCGGTAACGGAAATCTCCGCCAGGGCGGCGCTCTGCAATTCTGTCCGGGTAGGCGAGAGCGACCAAGGCGCCAATCTGTTCATCCGCAGACAAATCCGGCGCGTGACCGTCACAGGTTTTCTCTGGCGCGTGTCTCAGCCATTGCTTTGCAAGGGCTGCAGCTCGGGTGAGGCCGGCGCGGTTAATGGTTAGACTTGACTGGTCACCCTTGAGGGCGAGGACCCGGTAGGTCAAATCTACTGCGACAGGACTCCCGCCATCCCGCTGAGCAATATCTCTGTCCGATAGCAAGGCGGCGACATAAAACGCGTTATCAACCCAGCCAAATGTTATGCCCTTGACGACCATATGAGCCAAACGCGGGTGCATGGGCAGCTTGGCCATTTCCCGTCCATGCGCGGTAATCCTGCCTTGATTGTCTATGGCATTTAATACTCTCAGTAGGTCCAGCGCCTGATTAAAGGGGGCTTCAGGAGGTGGATTCAGCCAGCTCAGTGCATTAGCGTTATGTATACCCCAATTTGCCAAATCTAGGGCCAGCGGGGCCAGGTCAGCATTGAGAATTTCCGGTCGGGCGAACTGTCTGAATGCTCCTTCTCCAGCCTTGTCCCATAAACGATAGCAGATGCCGGGTTCCAGTCGGCCGGCACGGCCTTGCCTTTGCTCAGCACTCGCTAAAGAGACCGGTTCCGTATACAGCCGTGTCATACCGCTTTGCGGGTCGAATTTAGGATTGCGGGACTGGCCCCCGTCGATCACCACCCTAATCCCTTCTATGGTCAGGCTGGTCTCTGCAATGGCTGTCGCCAGAACGATCTTCCGCCGTCCAAAAGGGGGTGGGGTAACGGCCTGGTCCTGACGGCTCTTAGGAAGCGCCCCGTAGAGCGGTAACACGTCTACATCGACGGGCAAGGGCGCATCTTTTAGCAGATTTTCAACACGCCTGATTTCGCCCTCACCGGGCAGGAAAACCAAAACGCTGCCGATCTCTTCGCTCAAAGCCTGTTTGACCGCCGCTGATACAGCCGGACACAGCGTATCCCGAAAGCCGTCAACTGGTGGTTTCCCCAGATACCGGATCTCGACGGGAAAGGCTCTGCCAGTACTCGCAATAACGGGGGCGTTTCCTATCAATTCAGCGATCGGGGCGACGTCTAGTGTGGCCGACATTACCAGGATGCGTAGGTCTTCGCGAAGGCCTGCCTGGCAGTCAAGGCACAGTGCCAAACCTAGGTCAGCCTGAAAATTACGCTCATGAAACTCGTCAAAAATAACAGCGGCGACGCCTTGTAGTGAAGGGTCGCTCTGAATTTGGCGGGTCAGAATGCCTTCGGTTAGCACCTCGATAATCGTGTCTGGACCCGTCTTGTTTTCTAGTTGGATACGGTAGCCGACTGTTTTTCCGACAGGTTCACCCAGGGTTTGCGCCATGCGTCGGGCGGCTGTCCTTGCTGCCAAACGACGCGGTTCCAGCATGATAATCTTGCCTCCCTGTCGCCAGGACGTGTCCAAAAGCTTAAGAGGAATTCGCGTGGTCTTCCCTGCGCCTGGGGCAGCCTGTACAACCGCATTTGGCGTGTGCTCAAGGCTTGCACAGAGTTCGGGTAATATGTCGTCGATCGGCAGTTTGGTCATGTTGGTCAATCGTGTCGATTGAGTCTGGTTTTATCAAGCGCCTATAAGCTGGGCGATGGAACACTTGGCGGGTGCGGTGACCGGCTTGGGCTCATAGGGGTTGGGAAAGCATTTAACGATCCCGGTTTCCCAATTAAAGCATGCTATCGGGTCAATTTGACTCGCTGTTTATCAGGGAATTTGAGTAGAAACGAGTTTGCAGTAAGCAGCCTGAACCGCCAGTTCCCCATATTTCGCTTAGGTATTTATCGGTCCATAACATCTGTACGTGCATGATGCCCCCGTGACCGGTCGCGGGGAATGCACTAAAAATAGAATATGAAAGCTACATTCCCTGTTGGGAAGCTTTAGACGAGGGTTTATGACGCATCCCGACCGCCTTGAATGTATAAGATGTCGCGAGAGCCATCCGCTTGAGGCATATGACCGTCTGTGCGCTTCCTGTGCCGCAGAGAATGTGTCCAGCAATCTCACGTTGTGCTATCCGGTGACGGCGCCGCCGGACATAGATTGCCTGCCAAATGCTCCCAACTCTCTCTGGCGGTATGATCAGTTCCTCCCGCTGGATGCCACCGAAGCCGTCACCCTCGGCGAGGGTATGACGCCGATGATCCCGGTCGACGGGTTCGGTCATGGCCGCATCCGGGTAAAGGACGAATCCCGCAACCCAACTTGGTCCTTCAAGGACCGTCTAGCGACCGTGGCGGTCTCTTGGGCCAAGTCTGTCGATGCGCCAGCCATTGCGACCTCTTCCACCGGCAACGCCGGTGCGGCGGCGGCAGCCTATGCTGCGCGGGCAGGGCTGCCCTGTGTGGTTCTCACCTATAAGGGCGCGGCCGGCGCGATTGTCGCTCAGATGCGCTCCTACGGCGCTATGGTCCTGACGGTGCCGGAAATGGGCGACCGCTGGCGGGTTTTATCAGCGGCGGTTGCAAAATTCGGGTGGTTTCCGACATCGCCGTTTTTCGGTCCGGCTATTGGCAGCAATCCGATCGGTATCGAAGGCTACAAGACGCTCGCCTACGAGATCGCTGAACAGTCTGATTGGATCCCGCCGGACTGGTGTGTTCTGCCCGTATGTTACGGAGATGCGCTGTACGGCATGTGGAAAGGCTTTGATGAAATGAAACGCTGGGGCTGGATCGATAAATTGCCACGTCTGGTCGCCGCCGAAATTTCCGGCTCTCTCACCGCAGCGATGGACAGTAAGACCGACATGCCGCCGATCGTGTCGCGTAACAGCAAGAGCATCGCCAATTCGATTGACGTTGCTCAGGGCACCTATCAGGCGCACGCGGCGCTCAGACATTCCAACGGCATTGCCATCACGCTGGACGATGAACACTTGGTGCGGGCGCGTAATAAACTTGCGATCGGCTCAGGCCTATCGGTCGAAACCTCATCGGCTGCTGCGTTCGCTGCCGTCGATGAGCTGAGCGCGAACGGTGTAATCAAATCGGGCGAAGACGTGGTTGCAATCTTGACAGCGTCGGGTCTCAAGGATTTTGGCGCTACGGGTATAGAAATTCCTGCTGTCCCTGATGTCGTCCCCGATATGGACTCGGTGTTGCGCGCGTTGGACGAAAACTATGGCTATCATGTTTGATCTTGGCCTCGCGATAGACGGGTTCACCCCCGCGGTCGATATTGCCGATCAGGCTCGAGCCGCCGAGGCGGGCGGAGTCGAGACGCTTTGGATTGCAACTCATCTGTTCCTGCGCGACCCGGTCGCGCTCGGTGCTACCGCGCTGGCGGCGACCAGCACGCTGAAGGTCGCGCTAATGGCGGTCAGCCCTTATGCCATGCATCCGGTTCATGCGGCGATGGGGGCGGCGACGCTGGATGAATTATATCCCGGCAGGGTCGCACTGTGTCTTGGAGTTGGCGCGCCAGGCGACCTTGATGCCGCAGGCATCGAACGCCCTCGTCCGCTGGCCACCCTGCGGGAGGCAATCGCCGTCTGCCGTGCACTGTTCGCCGGTGAGCCCATCGATCACCGCGGCGATATCTTTACCGTTACTGAGCGCCGTCTGGTTAACACACCCTCTAATATTCCCATCGTGCTCGCTGCATCCGGCCCTAAAATGTTGGCCCTCGCGGGAAGCGATGCAGACGGTGTGATCATTTCAGGAGCGACATCTGCGCCCTTCGTCGAGGCTTGCCTCGCCCGTGTTGCCGGGAGCGCAAAGGGCCGGACTGTCAGAAATTCCGGGATTGTTTATACCGGCATCGATAAAGCCGGGAAGTCTGGTGCCTGGTCGTTCCGCCGGACGTTAGGATTTATTCTGCGCGGCGATCACCATGCGGATAACCTCGCGATGGGCGGTGCCGCGCTGGATCAAGAAGCGCTGCGGGAAGCCTATGCGTCTGAAAACTGGGCATTGGTCGATCAGCTAATAAATGACGATGTTGTAGCGCGCCATGCGGCTTGTGGAGCGGCGGTGTACGTAAAGGAACGGCTTGCCGCCTATGGGCGTGCTGGGCTCGATCATGTGATCATCAGCGGGATCATTGACCCCGGTGAAATTTCCGATGTCCTTTCCGCGATCTCAACAGATGGTTAGTCGAGACGTGGCCTAACTTCTTCCGCGAAAACCTGCATCTGGTCGAGCAACTCGGTGATGTCATTAGCAGCGAAATACAGGCCTAGAAGATGCGTGACGCCCGCTTCGCGCAGTTGGTTAGCCCGATCGACCACGTCATCTACGGTGCCGATCAGGTTGATATTCTCATGCCCGCGCCCGCCCTGTCCCTTCAGAGTGGACTGACGGAGCGATGTCAGATGGGCACACATCTGGGTCTTTTCGAAACTTTCGATGGCGGCCTCGCGGGTCTTGCCTATATGGACGATATATTGAGGTGCGACCTCAATTTCACTGAAATTCCGGCCTTCTTCTTCGGTCTGTTCACGCAGCAACGCGACGCTATCACGGACCTGGTCGATATGGATTGCGGCAGGGAGCCATCCGTCACCCCATTTTGCCACCCGGCGTAGATTGTTGATGTTGTTGCCGCCGATATAGAACGGAACATGATCCTGTTTCGGTTTAGGGTAGAGTTCGACGTCGTTATAGGCATAGTAATCTCCGTCGTAGCTTGCGACCCGTTTTGTGAGCAGCGCCTGCAACGCTGGGATTCCTTCATCGACGATCTTACCGCGGGGCGTCTCTGTGTTAGGTTGCAGCGCTAGGAATTCTTCACGATAGGCACCGATACCGACACCGATTTCAAGCCGTCCGCCGGAAAAATGATCGAGAGTACAAAGCTGTTTGGCGGTGACGACGATGTCATGGCGCATCGGCAGGACAAGTATGCCCGTGCCGAAGCGAAGTGTCGTTGTTTCGGCGGCCACGAACGCGTAGGTGACAAGCGGTTCCCAGAAACGTGGCGGCGTCTCAAATTCGGCGCGCACGTAGTTTTGGGTTGTCATGTGATCGTTACCCCAGACCGAATGATAGCCAAGTTTTTCCGCGTGCTGGGCTATGCGGATTACTGCCTCTGGGTCGGAAAACGGTATGGGATAGGTCAGGCCCTCCATTCCAGTAGGTAGTCCGGCGCTAACACGCATGGTCTTTTCCTTTTCGGTTTGGGTCAGCTATTTTTCTGACGTTCCGCAGCCATCAGATCGACGTCGCCTTCTGGCGTCAGCGAGACGCCATATTGGTGCTTAGCTGCGTCGGCTGATATCAGACCGGCGCGCACGTCGGCGGCTACTGCAGCCGGATTTCGTGTTTTTGCTTCACCGAGACCGCCGCCGCCCGGCATCTCGATCACCAAGCGTTCGCCGCTCGGGATTGTCTGTGTGCCCTTGCCGCTGAGTGGCATGCCGGATTTCAGACTGATCGTGCCGCCAGCGCCGTCGGTGCCGCCATTGCGTCCTCGCGGCGGATGGTCAATACGGTCGAACAGGGCGCTAAACGCAAAGGGCGCGTCTTCAAGGAGGCTCAGTTCCATTACTTGACCGAGCCCACCTCTATAAGCCCCAGCGCCGCCGGAATCCTGGCGGTACTCCTTACGCCAAACAATAAGGGGCGAGATAGTCTCTGTAACCTCTACCGGCACATTTCGCACACCACTCGGGAACGCGGTGGCGGATAGGCCATCTTTGCCGGGGCGGGCACCCGTTCCACCGGAATGGAAACTGAGGACGGTAAAAGGCTGTGAATCGGCAATCAGCAAAGGGTCAGCGTCTACACGTCCCGGACCGCCATAGGCATAGAGGTTCCATAAGCACGATGTTCCTTCCGCCGGAACGGCATCTTCCAGCGCCTCGTGTAGACATCCGAACACGACGTCCGGCAGCATCTGGCCCGTCACATGACGGACGGCGACAGGGGCCGGGTGTTCGGCGTTCAGGATTGAGTCCTGAGGCGCGGTAATACGGATCGTTTCGAGCGAGCCTGCATTATTTGGTACATCGGGCGCGACAATACATTTGACGCCAAAGGTCGCGTAGGCCTCGGTATAGCATAGCGGTACATTGATGCCGTATGATGATATGCCGGACGATCCCGAAAAATCGACGTCGATCCCATCGACGCTAATGGTCATCTCGGCGACCAGGTCCACCGGTTTTTCAAGCCCATCGATGCGCATCTGGTGGCGGTACACGCCCGTTGGGAGCTTGCCGATCGCATCCAGAGCGGCTGCGCGTGAGCGGTCGAGAATGTGGTCTCCGAGGCGGTTTAGGTCGGAAATTCCGAACTCGTCCATCATCTCGCACAGCCTGCGGCAGGCAAGGTCGTTGCATGTTGCAAGAGAATATAAGTCGCCGACGACTTGAATGGGTTCGCGCACATTTGCGGTCACTATGTCGATTACGGCCTGATCGACCTTACCGGCATTGGCAAACCGCATCATTGGGATATAGAGCCCTTCTTCGTAAATTGTTCTTCCGTCCGAAGTCATACCGCGCCCGCCGATATCGACCACATGACAGGTGCTGGCAAATAACGCGATCAACACGCCGTCGCGGAAGCAAGGGGTCAAAAAAGTGAAATCGTGCAGGTGACCGGTGCCTTTCCATGGGTCATTAGTCAGGAACACGTCGCCATCAGCCATCTCCAGAATAGGGAAGCGGTCAAGGAAATGGCGGACCGAGCGGGCCATCGAATTGACGTGTCCGGGTGTGCCGGTCACGGCTTGGGCCAGCATGTCGCCGCTTATGTCGAAGATGCCCGCTGACAGATCGCCGGCCTCGCGGGTTGATGTCGAAAATCCGGTGCGGATCAGCGTCAGTGCCTGTTCCTCAACCACGGCAATCAGCCGATCCCACATAATCTGCAGACGGATCGGTGAGAGCGGGTCCTTTATTGGATCGGTCATGACCCCTCCCATTGCATCACGATATAGCCGATTGCGTTAAGACGGGCAGTGAAACCCGCCAGCACGATCGTCGTCGTTTCGTCTTCGGTAATGACGGCGGGTCCTGTGATAACTGCACCCCGACTAAGGGCATCGCGGTGATACACTGCCGCGGTCGACAGATTGCCGGTATCGGGATCAAAAAGTTCTCTCTCGCCTGCCGGTATGGGGGTCGCGGCGTCGGGCATGGGCGGGCAGGGTTTTGGATCTTGCACCGTTGCCGACAGACGAAGAGTCCAGTTCATAACCTCGACGTCGAGCCCTGGAATGCGACGGGAATACGTCGCCGCATAGGTGGCTTCAAATAGTCCTGTAAGTTTATTCTGCAGGGTGCCGTCATAAGGGCCGGGCGGCAGTTCGACGGTGATTTCATGTCCTTGGCCGTGATAGCGCATATCGGCCATCCGGGTCTCTTGCAAGTCGGCTTCGGGCGCCGCATCGGCGACGATCTGCTCGGCCTCGGCGCGCATTTCGTCGAAAAGCACATTGAGCCCTTCTGTATCAAGGGTTTCATCTATTAGCGCGTAGCGGCTCCGCACGACTTCGTAGGCAACCGGTGCCTGTAGGAACCCCACAGCCGACCCAACCCCGGCAGCGACAGGCACGATTACCTCGTTCATATTCAGCTTGCGGGCCAGTCGCGCCGCATGCAGCGCGGCTCCGCCCCCAAAGGCGACCAGCGTACGACCCCGGATTTCCTTGCCACGTTCGACCGCGTGGACACGTGCGGCGTTGGCCATGTTTTCTTCCACTACTTCCGAGATACCGAAGGCTGCTGCGAGGGTCGAAAGCGACAGAGCGTTGCCTACATCGGCATCTATCGCCTCGGCGGACAACGTGGCGTCAAGTTTCATGGTGCCGCCTGCAAAGTTATCCGGGTCGACCCGCCCCAATGTTACGTTGGCGTCGGTCACGGTGGGTGCGTTGCCGCCCTGCCCATAACAGGCGGGGCCGGGCACTGCGCCGGCACTTTCAGGACCGACGTGGATGCGCGATAGCCCGTCGACACGGGCCGTTGATCCCCCGCCAGCGCCGATCTCGACCATCTCGATTACCGGGATCCGCAGCGGCAGGCCGCTACCCTTCATGAACCGGTATTGCCGAGCAACTTCGAAACTGCGCGACTGCTGTGGCTTGCCGTCATCGATCAGACAAATCTTTGCCGTGGTACCACCCATATCGAAAGAAAGTACCCGGCTGAGACCGCATTCACGGGCGACGCGCGCCGCAAGGATCGCACCCCCGGCAGGCCCGGATTCAACTAGCCGGATTGGGAACCGTACGGCGGTTTCAAGAGACGCTAAGCCTCCGCCCGATGTCATCAGACGCAGCGGGCAGGTAAACCCCATATCCATCAGTTCGCTCGATAACCGGCCAAGATAGCGTGACATCAATGGCTGTACATAGGCATTGGCTGCAGTGGTCGACCAGCGCTCATATTCTCGGATTTCGGGTGAAACCTCGCTCGACAATGAGACCAGCACATCCGGCAGTTCGCGCGCGATAATGTCTGCTAGCCGACGTTCGTGGTCGGGCGCGATATACGAATGCAAAAAGCCAATGGCGACGGCTTCGATTTTGTGATCACGCAGCGCCTCTATCAGATGAATTACTGCATTTTCGTCAAGTGGGATGAGCACGTTGCCCCTCGCGTCGACGCGTTCTGGCACGCCGTAGCGGTGCTCGCGCCGGACCAGCGGCGGCGGCTTATCCATGAAAATGTCGTATTGCTCGAACCGATTTTCATAGGCGATCTCGACGGAATCTCGAAACCCATCGGTTACTAGCATCGCTGTCTTGGCGCCCTTGCGTTCAATCAGCGCGTTAGTTGCCAGGGTGGTACCATGGACGATTAGACTAAAATCAGCGGTCGTCAGTCCCGTCTCTGTCATAGCCTGGCGGACACCGTGGAAAATGCCTTCTTCTGGCGCTCCCGGGACTGTCGGTACCTTGCACGTATACAGATCACTTTTATACGTTACCGCGATATCGGTAAATGTGCCGCCGATATCCGCCGCAAGATGTGCGTTTGTCATCCGGTTTCCGTAGCTTGATGAAGTTCTCCGCAGAATAGTAACTGTTAGGATGGGGAGCGTTAAGTGCCCCGGTTAACCCGGAATAGCACCGCGATAGAAAAAGACGCTAAGCCAGGATTGTTGCAGGAGTTCGTTACTCTACCGCGGCCACCGACCTACGAGATACTCTCCCTGCCCGCCAAACAAAAATTTTAGCCGTTATTTCAGTCATAGAGCTAAAAAGGATATACCGAAAAAAAAGTCCGGTTCGCAGTTTTTGGCTTATCAGACGCCGCAATTGCGTCGGTCAACTTTCTGATCTCACCGGTGTCTTTAAATTAATGCCCGCTGAGGGCTCGCTCCATGCGCTGGCGCAATTTGGCGGTAACTTCAGGCTCGACGCCAAACCATCTTCTCCATGCGGGAGGCCCCTGATGCAGCAACATGCCTAGCCCGTTCAAGGTAGGATTTCCGCGTATCCGTGCAGAGGCTAGAAACGGGGTTTCCAGCGGTGTGTATATAATGTCAACGGCTAGCGCCGAGACGGGCAGGGCATCGAGCAAAATATCGAGTGCAGGTTCTCCCTTCATGCCCTGGCTCGTTGCATTCACCACCATTACGCT
>MDTB01021517.1_pt1 | contig 12651 bp, 12 predicted proteins | sample 811161 | NCBI WGS metagenome assembly MDTB01 (sample SAMN05326650, study PRJNA326480) | marine metagenome | isolation source: seawater | place: Mediterranean Sea | collected 2009 | reverse complement strand
ATATTTTTAATCGATTTTTTGGCTGAGCCAGATATTGTTAATTTTGTTTTTTTTTCCATAACTCATCACTCAATCTTTATAGATAATATTTCTTGCAGACATAATTAATTCATCAGCTTCTTCTTTTGATAAAGCAAAATCTTCAAGATAACCCTGAATTTTTACTCTCTCACCTTTAATAACGTCATAACCTCCTGTTAATTCATCTGATGCAAGATCAGCAAAATCCTCTAATGTTAAAATTTTTTGTTCCCCTAGTGTAACTAACATACCTGGAGTTAATCCTTTTAAATTTATCAAAGCATCCTCTAAGCCTAACTCTTTAATTCTCTGTGAAATATCTTCTTGATCTTTCTGATAAAATTCTTTTGCTCTTTCTATCAATGCTTTTGCCGTATCCTCTTCTATACCTTCTATTTTAGTTAAACTTTCGATGGTTGTATCTTTTATATCATCAATTGAAGAAAAGCCTTCTGCAACTAGTAATTGACCAAGTGTTTCGTCTAATTCTAGATTTCTTACAAAATTCTCAGTCTTTTCTTTAAATTCCAACTGTCGCCTTTCTGAGTCTTCAGCATCAGTCATAATGTTTATTTCATAATTTAATAGCTTGGTTGCTAGTCTAACATTCTGACCTCTTCTTCCAATAGCTTTACTTAAATTTTCCTCTGTGAGAATTACATCTAGTTTTTTTCGATCTACATCTACATTTACTCTCTGGACTTCTGCTGGCGACAAAGCATTTGAAACTAGTATAGCAGGATCCTCTGACCAATTAACAATATCAATTTTTTCACCCTGAAGCTCATTAACTACTGCTTGAACTCTAGAACCTCTCATACCCACACATGCTCCAACAGGATCCAGAGAAGTATCAACAGCTTTTACACAAATTTTTGCTCTACTTCCAGGATCTCTTGATGATGATTTAATCTCAATTAGTCCATCATAAATTTCTGGTACTTCTTGAACAAAAAGTTTTTCCATAAACTTTGGATGTGCTCTAGATAAGAAAATTTGTTGACCTCTTGGTTCTCTTCTAACATCATAACAATAAGCTTTAATGCGATCTCCAGCTTTAATATTTTCTCTTGGAATTAATTCATTCTTTTGAATTATTGCTTCAGTTCTACCAAGATCTGCAATAATATTTCCGAATTCTAATCTCTTGACTATACCACTTAAAATTGTATCTTTTTTATCAACAAAATCATTATATTGTCTCTCCCTTTCAGCTTCTCTAACATTAAAACTAATTACTTGTTTAGCCGTTTGAGCAGCTATTCTTCCAAAGTCAAATGATGGCAGGGGCTGAAGGACTTCATCCCCGATTGTTTTGTCTTTATTTATTTGATTTAAATTAATTGCATCTTCTAATTTTATTTCTGTATTTGAATTTTCTGGATTTTCAGAGACAATTAATTTTCTAAAAATCTCAATATCTCCACTGTCCCTATTGATAGATACTTTTATTTCGTTTTCTTGACCAAACTTTGACTTTGCTGCTTTAGCTATTCCTGTCTCCATAGAACTTATAATCAACTCTTTATCTATTGATTTTTCCAGAGCTACAGCCTCTGCTATTCTTAACAATTCAAGTTTATCTGCTCTTTTATTTAACATATTTATTAACTCCAAAAAAAAATGGGCCAAAGCCCATTTTTTAAATTCAACAATGTAAATGGAATATAAGTATTTTATTTATATTTTCAACTTTATTGATTATTTGAAAACCCCAGATTTATCAGTTTTTTCCCATGAAAATGAACCATCAGATTCTGGCTCTCTTCCAAAATGACCATATGCTGCCGTTTTTTGATAAATTGCTTTGTTTAAACCCAACATTTCTCTAATTCCTCTTGGGCTTAAATCAAAATTTTCATTAATCAACTTTTCAACATGCATGTTTTTCTCCTCATCATTTGCAAATAAATCTACATATATTGATAAAGGTTTAGATACACCTATAGCATATGCTAACTGAATTAAACATTTGTCTGCTATTCCTGAAGCTACAACATTTTTTGCAACATATCTTGAAGCATATGCTGCTGATCTATCAACTTTAGTTGGATCTTTTCCTGAAAATGCTCCACCTCCATGAGGTGCAGCACCTCCATATGTATCAACAATAATTTTTCTACCAGTTAAACCACTGTCTCCATCAGGACCACCAATTACAAAATTTCCAGTAGGATTAATATAAATTTCATTTTCTTCTAAATTTCCTAATAAATTTTTTGGAATTGATTTTTCAATGTATGGCATACAAAGCTCTTTTACTTTTGCTAGGTTTATATCTTTAGAATGTTGTGTAGAAATCACTACTGATTTAACAGCTGATGGTTTACCATCTTTATATTCTATAGTTATCTGACTTTTTGAGTCTGGTTCTATACCATTAAGTTTTCCAGATTTTCTATCTTCTGCCATTAATCTTAAAATTTTATGAGAATAATGAATAGGTGCAGGCATCAATACGTCTGTTTCATTACAGGCATATCCAAACATTATACCTTGATCACCAGCTCCCTCATCTTTATTACCAGATGAGTCCACTCCCATTGCAATATCAGCAGATTGAGAATGTAGATGACTCTCAATTTTAGTTGCATCTTTCCAAGTAAAACCATCTTGATCGTAACCAATATCTTTAATACAATCTCTTACTTTAGAAATTAATTCATCTTTATCTATTTTAGGACCTCTAACTTCTCCAGCCAGAACAACTTTATTTGTTGTTGTTAATGTTTCACATGCTACTCTTGAAAATGGATCTCCTGATAAATAGCTATCCACAACCATATCGGAAATTCTATCTGATACTTTATCTGGATGTCCCTCAGAAACTGACTCACTTGTAAAAAGATAATTTTTTAGGTTACTCATTTTTTTGCCTTTCTTATTTGTTCTTAAAACCTTTTCTAGTTCTATTAAATGAAAATACGAAACTAATTGAAAATAAGAAAAAAATATACAATAAAATTAAACATCCAAAAATTTTATTTCCAAACTTAGAGAAAACTGTTGGTTGTATTATTTTTCTTTCTTCAAAGTCTATATAGCCAGTATCGTTTGAATCTAGGCTTTTTTCTACCCTACCAATTGGATTAATTATTCCTGAAGTACCATTGTTTGCTGATCTTACTATATACTTTCCACTTTCAATCGATCTAAAGACACTATGAGCAAAGTGTTGTTCAGGTCCTATCGATTTTCCAAACCAACCATCTTCTGAAATATTGATAATAAAATCAAAATTATTTTCTTTAAAAATTTTACCTGAGTATATTATTTCATAACAAATTAGAGGTAAAACTCTTAAAGTAAAATTTTCTTTTTTAAGTTCAATAATATTTCTTTTATCACCTTTCGTATAAGACTGATAATTATTTGTAATTGTTTTTAATCCAATAATGGATAAAAAGTTTTCTATCGGTAAAAATTCACCAAAAGGTACTAGGTTTATTTTATTATAAGAATTTATTAATTTTAGTTCATTATCATATACAGAAAAAGAGTTAAAATAATTTGTAGTGTCATTAGACATAGTTTCACTATTTATACCAACTATCAAAAAATGATTTTTGTTAAATTTATTATCAAACAACCACTTGTATTCTATTAACTCACTCTGAGAAACATCTGGAAGAATTCCTTCTGGCCATATGAAGATAGTTTTTTTGTCAGAATTTGGTTCGCTAATTTCTATTAATTCTTCAATTACCGAAACTGGATTTTTATCTGAGTAAAACCTGTCAAGACTAATGCTAGATCCTATTGCTCTTATTTTATATTCATGAGTAATTTTATTTGAGGCATGAAATTTTTTTTCATAATAGTGTCCATATAAATAAAAAATTAATAATACAACTTGAAAAAAAATAAATAAAATCACTTCCTTTTTAGATTTTTTTAATAACAAAAGTGCAGGACTTGCAAATAAAGATATACAAAATAAATTTAGTCCATATGTTCCTATTATTGAGGTTATACTGATAATTTTCAATTGATTAAGAAAACTATAAACAATTAAATTCCATGGAAAGCCTGATAAAATTGATCCTCTAATAAATTCAAGAATTGCAAATGATAAGGAAAAAATTAAAAAAGAATTTATAATATTTTTAGATTTAAACATCACAAATAAATAAGAGGCCAAGCCATAGAATATTGCTAAAAAAGCAGGTATTAAAATAATAGTTATGGGAATTAAAAATTTAAAACTCTGATCAAAAGTCAAAGAAATTGATATCCAATATAAATTAGTAACAAAATAACCAAGACCAAATAACCATCCATAAAAAAAGAAAATTTTTTTTGTATTTTGTGAATTTAATTTTTTAAATAAAAAGACAAAGAATAATGTAAAGGTAAAAAAATTTATTAAAAAATAATTTAGTGGTGGAAGACTTAACGATGTTACCATTCCTAAAAAAATTAAAAAAATTGAATCTATAAATATTTTTTTACTCAATTTAATTAATCTTGGAAATTACGGATTTATAAATATATTCTTCCTCTTTTAACATCTTTTTATAATCAATATCTTTAATATGATCAAAGCCGATTAGATGCAGAAATCCATGAATGAAAGTTTTGATTAATTTTTCTCTAAAGTTTTTTTGATTTTGTGATTTAAGTTTATTCATAAAATTATAACTTATTATTATATCTCCAATATATGTTTTCTTTGATATTTTAATTTTATTATTAAACGGAAAAGACAATACATCAGTGGGCTTATTTTTATTCCTAAAATTTTTATTTAACTTTTTAATATTCCTATTGTTTGAAAGTAATAAAGTAAGACTAATTTTTTTTTTTATAAATTTATATTTTTTCGGAAATGCCTTACAAACTTTTTTAAAAAAAATTTCTTTTTTTTTAAGCTTTTTAGACCAGGCCTTCTCATCAGAGAAGACAAAAATATCAATCATTTTCTGAATAAGCTTTTACTATTTTTGAAACTAGAGGATGCCTTACAACATCAGTATGATCAAAATCAATCACTGCAATTTCGTTTAGATGCCCTAATATTTTTTTAGATTTTACCAACCCTGACATATTTTTGTTAGGCAAATCTATTTGTGTTGGATCACCGTTAACAACAATTTTAGAATTCTCTCCAATACGAGTTAAAAACATTTTTATTTGTGTGTCTGTTGCATTTTGAGCTTCATCTAAAATAGCAAAAGAATTTTTTAAAGTTCTTCCTCTCATAAAGGCCAAAGGAGCTATTTCTATATCACCAATTTCAATCATTCTTTGAATTTTTTCAAAATCAAATAGATCATAAAGAGAATCATACAAGGGTCTCAAATATGGGTCTACTTTTTCCTTCATATCTCCTGGCAAAAAACCTAAACGCTCACCAGCTTCGACTGCAGGTCTGGACAAAATTATTCTCTCAATTTTTTTTTCTAATAACATTGTAAGTCCTACCGCTACTGCTAAGAAAGTTTTTCCTGTTCCAGCTGGACCAGCTGAAATTATTATATCACTCTGCCTTAAAGCCCTTACATAATTTTTTTGTTTTTCAGATCTTGGTATTATTGATTTTTTTGGTGTTTTAATTATGTCAGTAACATTATTATTTTTTACTTTTTCATTTATCATAAACTTATCCATTGATGAAATAATATCCTTACTTTCTATACTCCCATTATTAATATATTGATTAGCTAAAAATTGAATTGCATCTTTAATAATTTCATTTTTTTTTGGGTTCGATTTAATTAAAATAGAATTTCCTCTCGAATACAAACTTGACTCTGATATTTTTTCTAATTCTTTGAGGTTTTTGTTAAACTCACCCACAACTCCAATTAACAAATCGTTGTCATGGAATATAACACTTAAAGAATCGTTATCTGAGTAAACAAATTTTAATGATTGATGAATATTTTTTTTGGTTGAGCTTCCCAATTGCTATGCTACCTTTTGATTTAGATTTGATATTAATTCTCCATACAAAGTACTTCTATTACTTCTTAGAATTTTTACTGACACTATTTTTCCTATATCTTTCTCTTTGCCATTAAAAATAACTGGTGTCATATATTCTGACCTTCCAAATATTTGGTTCCCATCCTTTGTTAAGTTTTCTGTTAACACTTTTATAGTCTTATTTTCTAGAGATTTATTCATTATTATTTGATTCTCATACAACAAATTTTGAATTATTTTGAGTCTTTCCGTTAAAATTTTCTTTTCCTGTAATCTTAAATTTGCTGCAACTGTGCCAGGCCTTGGGCTAAACACAAATGAATAGGAATTTATAAATTTTATTTTTTTTATAAGATTACAAGTATTGTTAAAATCCTCATCATCTTCACCGGGATAACCAATGATAAAATCACTTGAAAATTCTATATCTGGATTAATGTATTTTAATTTATTAAATGTTTCTAAATAATGATCTACAGTATGTTTTCTGTTCATAAGTTCTAAAACTTTATTAGAGCCACTTTGAACTGGTAAATGGACTAACGGCATCAATTTTTCAGATTTTTTATAAACATCAATCAAATCTTGAGTCATATCTTTTGGGTGAGATGTAGTGTATCTAATTCTTTTTATCGCTGAGATTTTTTCAATTTCATAAATTAAATTTGATAATCTGTAATTTTCATAATTATAAGCATTAACATTTTGACCCAAAAGAATTATTTCATTCGAACCATTATCAGCTAAAAATTTTGCCTCATCTAAAATCTGTTGAAAAGGTCTAGAATATTCGGGACCTCTTGTATATGGAACTACACAAAAATGACAAAACTTATCACAACCTTCTTGAACAGTTAAATAAGATGAAATTTTTCTAGATAGATTTTTAAATTTACTAAAATATTCAAATTTAGAAATTGCATCAAACTCTGTTTCTTCATCTTTTTTTCTTTTTTCTATATGTTCTAAAATCATGTCATTAATTTTATGATAAGATTGAGGCCCAATTACCATATCTATATAAGGTTCCCTTTTTAACATTTCTTTATTTTCTGCTTGAGCAACACATCCAGCAATAATTACCATTGGTTTTTGCTTGAATCTAAAATATTTTTTTACACGACCTATATCATGATAAACTTTTTCTTTTGCTTTGTCTCTAATATGGCATGTGTTCAATATATAACAATTTGCATCCTCATAATTTTCTGTCTTTTGGTACCCAATTTGTTTGACCGCATCATAGATTCTATTTGAATCATACTCGTTCATTTGACAACCAAATGTTTTAATAAATATTCTTTGATTCATGTTTATTAGGATTTTTTCTTTACACCATATAATTCTAACTTATGATCAACTAAAGTATAACCATACTTTTCTGCAACCTTTTTTTGTAGTTTTTCAATATCCTCATCTACAAATTCAGTTATTTCTCCTGTTTTAACATCTATTAAGTGATCATGATGACTTTCGATCATTGCCTCATATCTTGCTTTCCCTCCTTTAAAATCATGTTTTGCAAGTATACCTGCTTCTTCAAAAAGTTTTACTGTTCTGTAAACAGTAGCTATACTTATTTTAGGATCAAGCTTAGAAACTCTATTATACAATTCATCAACATCAGGATGGTCTGACACACCATAAGCCTCCTTGGATTCCGAGATTACTTGAGCAATTATTTTTCTTTGATCTGTTAATTTAACACCTTTTGATAAACATTTTTCTTCAATTGTTTGTGACATACTTTTAATTTAACTTATATAAATAGGATTAATCAAATTTTTTTTAATGTTCAATTTATCAGATAAACTTGGGATATTTGAGTATTTAAAGTCTTTTTCTAACTTAAAATCTATTAGACTATAACAATAGTAGTCTATTTTCATTGCTACATTGAAAGCTTTTACAACAGATAACGAGTTTCTTATTCCTGCAAAACTTCCAGGTCCTCTATTAACATAGATTTTGTTTATATTGCTTATTTTTAAATTTTTGGAATATAAAAAATCATTAACTAATATTATTAACTTTTCATAATTAATTTTGCTATTATCATGACTAACATTATATGTATTATCATTAGTAATGATCATTAAAAATATTTTATCATTTGCAGCATCAATTATAAGTGTATTCATTTTAATTTTTTCTTTAACTTTAAATTCTAAATCAGTTGAAGAGAATATCAAATATTATTCTAAAGATGAAGGAATTATATCAATAATGTACCACCGCTTTAATGAAAATAAGTATCCTTCAACTAATATCAAAATGGATATCTTTAAAAATCACATAAAAATAATAAAAAAATCTGGCTATCAATTCTATAATCCTATTAATTTTAGAAATGAATTTGATATTCCTAGAAAAAAAAAAATAGTACTTCTCACTATAGATGATGCCTTTAAATCTTTTTATGAAGAAGCTTGGCCTTATCTTAAGAAAAATAAGATTCCTTTTATTTTATTTGTATCAACAGAACCAGTGGGTAAAAAGGGCTATATGACTTGGGATCAAATTAAAGAGGTGCAAAATGAGTCATTTGCTTTTATTGGTCATCATTCTCATTCACACGAGTTCCTAATAGATAAAACTAATGAAAAGTTTATCGCTGATATTGAAAAAGCTAATAAAACATTTTTAAATCAACTAGGATATGTACCAAATTTATTTTCTTATCCTTTTGGAGAATATTCAGAATTCATGAAAATATATATTTCTAAAAATTTTAATTTTGCTTTTGGACAACATTCTGGTGTTATTGATATTAATAAAGATAGGTTTGAACTACCAAGATTTCCTATTAATGAAAATTATGGTGAAATTAAAAGATTCAAATCTATCATAAACACATATCCACTTGAATTCAAAAATATATTGCCTGCAGAAAAAAAACTAAACAATGATAACAATCCACCCAAATTAAAAATTGAATTTTTTAAAGAACAAAAAAATTTAAGTAATATAATATGCTATTCAAATGAAGCTAACGAATGGCAAAAATCTAAAATTAATATTATTGATAATATTCTAACTATTGAATTTAGAGATAAATTTTTCCCCAGAAGAGGAAGGGTTAATTGCTCATTAAATGACCAAGGAAAATGGAGGTGGCTTGGAATACAATTTATTATTAGATAAAATTAAATAAGACTTTCTAAATCAATACTCGAAGGTAACAATTTAGCATCATCAAAATCTTTTAACTTATTTTGAATAATAATTTTTTTTAAAACAGCTACATATTGAACTCCAGTTTGCGCATATTTATCTAAATGTTCTGATAATAAAAGTCCATCCAAGGGCTTGTCTAAATCCCTTAGTTCAGCTCTTGCTTTTCTAAAATCTTTATATGTTGAGTGTGTATTTAAGTTTCTTTTATATGCTCTTACTGAGGCCTGCAGAACATTAAATTTCATGACTTTATGACCTTTGTCAACGTCTGCATCTTTTGGTTTCAATCCCTCACCTGACCAAGTCCATTGGCCAAATAATGCATTCCCTTCCTGAGCAAATCTAGATGTTCCCCAGCCAGTCTCTTTTGCTGCCTGCGCTATAGCTAATGATACTGGAACTTCATCCATTCTAATTTTAAGTTCAGATAAATCATTAGATTTAATACCATATTGTTTATATTTTTTTTCAAGCCATTTTTTTTCAAGCTCCGAATTGTTACTTTTATTTATTATTCCAAAAAGTGTTTTTCGATCAAGCCTGATATTATTATTTTCTTTCAAAATCAATGGTAAAACAATTTGAATAAATAATTCTTTTCTTTTACTCGTATCCTCAATCATTTTAATTTCTTGAGGAAGTAAAGTTAAAGCAACAGGTTTAACCAATTTTTTTTTTCTTACTTCTTTTAAATTATAACCAGTATCTTGAAATAATTGTTTAATTGTTGCCGCACTTAATCTAACAGTATCAGTCTCTAAATCATTCAAACTAAAAATATCTACTAATAAATCTTTTTCGTCTATTAGTTCGTTTTCTTTTTCTAAACTATTCTTTTTATTAAGTGTATAAGCTAAAATTTTTTGTGAGTTATTTGTAAATTCTTTTGTAGTTAAAATATTTTTTTGTGTAAAACTGATAATCATCGGAGCAACATAAAAAAAACAACCAACCAAAAAACTACTTAAAAAAATTCTTGAAATCGAATGCATCTTAACTTTAAAAGAATTTTTTTGATTTAGATTATTTTTCCTTTTGTTTATTTTTTTTTTTATATTAATTTTCATTATTTTTAAATTGCTTTAACTTCTTTAACTTCTGGTAAATAATGACACAAAAGATTTTGAACACCTTGCTTTAAAGTCATTGTCGAACTTGGGCAACCAGAACAACTGCCCTGCAATTGAACTTTTACAACACCATCTTTAAATTCTTTAAATCTAATATCTCCTCCATCTCTTGCTACAGCTGGTCTTATTTTTTGGTCTAAAATTTTTACTATTTTTTCCTCGATTTCACTTAAGCTTTTGTTTTCTTCTTTTATGTTTTCATCAATTACAAATTCTTTTCCATCAGCATAAAAATCATTAATTAATGAAATTACTATATGCTTTATTTCATCCCACTTGATATTATCATTCTTATTTACTGATAAAAAATCTTGTCCTAAAAAAATTCCCTCTACACCATTAATAGATAATATATTTCTAACTAAATCATTATTAAATTCATGTTTGCTTGTAATTTCATAAGAACCACTATTTGAAACTTTTTTTCCTGGAAGAAATTTCAAAGAATTAGGATTTGGTGTTATTTCTGTTTGAACGAACATTGGATAAATATAGTTATTATTTTGAAAATTAAAACTTGATAATAAGTTTTAATTAAAAACCTACTATTTCTTTTATTCTTTTTATCTTATTTGATGCAATTGAGTTAGCTTTTTCAACCCCATCTAGAAGGATTTTATCTAAAAATGACTGATCCTCTAAAAGCTTTTTTATTTCTTTAGAAATAGGATCTATTTCAGTCACTAGTACATCTGATAATTTTTCTTTAAACTCTGAAAAATTTTTACTTGCAAAAATTTCTATAGAATTTTGTAAAGTAGAATTAGTTAAACTTGAATAAATTCCTAAAAGATTTTTTGCCTCTAATCTTTTATCAAGTTCCTTTATATCTTTAGGCATTGGCATTGTATCAGTTTTTGCTTTTTTAATTTTATTTATGATTTGATCTTTATTATCAGTTAGATTTATTCTACTGAAATCTGATAATTCTGATTTACTCATTTTTTTTGATCCATCTTTTAAACTCATAATTCTTGAAAATTCTTTTTTAATTAGAGGTTCAGGAACTTTCAGAAAATTTTCTAATTCAAAGTCACTGTTAAACTTTTGGGCTATATCCCTACAAAGCTCTAAATGTTGCTTTTGATCATCACCAACTGGTACATGAGTGGAATCATATAACAAAATATCAGCCGCCATGAGAACAGGATATGAATATAAACCTATACTTGCTTTTTCTTTATCTTTTCCAGCTTTTTCTTTGAATTGAGTCATCCTGTTTAACCATCCCATTCTAGCGATACAACTTAAAATCCATGCTCCTTCCGCGTGAGCAGTAACACTTGATTGATTAAATATTATACTTTTTTTCGGATCTATTCCACTCGCAATAAAAGTAGCTACGGTCTCTCTAATATTTTTTTTTAATTCTTTAGGATCTTGCTTGACTGTAATCGCGTGCAAATCAACAACACAAAAAATACATTCATTATTGTTATCATTGTTTAAATCTACAAAGTTTTTAATAGCTCCTAAATAATTTCCTAAATGAAGATTTCCTGTAGGCTGAACTCCTGAAAAAATTTTTTTACTCATAAAATTAATACTTTAATTTAATATCACTCATTTTGAAAGCTTTGATCAAGTAACAAATAAATAAATAAAATAATAGTCCTAGTATAACAATTAATATTAAATAAAGAGATTTTATATTATAGCTAAATGCCAATTGATTTTGGAAATAATTTAATAAATAGTTAAAAAATACACCCATAAGTAATGATGCTATAATAATTTTAAATAATTTTATAAAAAATATTTTATTAAAATAAAATAACCTCTGGTTTTTTAAAAATATAAATAATAATAAAGAATTAAACCAAGAAGAAGCCGACGTTGCAATTGGAATTATAACAAAACCTACTTCACTAAAGTAATAAACACTTATCAAAATATTTAATATCACTGAAATTAGCGAAATATAAAATGGAGTTTTGGTGTCATTATTAGCAAAGAAAAAACTTGAAAAAACTTTAATCAAGGCAAACGCGGGTAATCCTAAAGCAAAATAATATAGTGCTAAACTAGAATTATTAACTGATGTTTTTCCAAAAGATCCATAGCCAAATAAAGCTGAAATAATCTGCTCAGATCCAAGCAACAATGCAATGGTGGCTGGGAGACTTAAAAAAAAACTCAATTCTAGAGCTTTATTTTGAATTAGATGAATTTTACTTTTTTTTCCAGATCTAATATGTTTAGAAAGTTGAGGTAAAACAACAACACCAATTGCAATCCCAGCAATTGCTAAGTTAATTTGATAAATTCTGTCTGCATAATATAAATATGAAACAGCACTTGCTTGGAATGAAGCAATTAAAGTTCCAATCAAAATATTTATTTGGGTAACACCTGAAGAAAAAATACTTGGTAAAAGTTTTTTAAAAAAAAATTT
>MDTB01020617.1_pt1 | contig 12651 bp, 12 predicted proteins | sample 811161 | NCBI WGS metagenome assembly MDTB01 (sample SAMN05326650, study PRJNA326480) | marine metagenome | isolation source: seawater | place: Mediterranean Sea | collected 2009 | reverse complement strand
CAGAGATAGTAATAATAATAATCTCAATACTTCTCTTGCATATATTAATACTAAATCAAATAAATTATTTGGAAAAGATATAAGTATAGATTTAAACAAATCTTCATTTAATAAAAATAATGACCCAAGACTTAAAGGTAATAGTATAATAATCAATAATGGAATTACTGAAATAAGCAAAGGTGTTTTCACAACTTGTAAAAAAAGAAATGGTAAATGTCCACCGTGGCAATTATCTGCAGAAAAAATTCAGCATGATAAAAAAAAGAAAGAAATAAATTATAAAAATGCATTACTACGAGTTTATGATTTACCAGTAATGTATTTTCCGAAATTTTTTCATCCTGACCCAACAGTAAAGAGAAGGTCTGGCTTTTTAATACCAACTATTAAAAATTCACCAAATTCAACTAATTTTTTAAATACACCTTATTTTTTTGCTATAGCTGAAAATAAAGATGCTACATTTTCTCCAAGATTTTATGCAGATGATAAATTTTTGTTACAAACTGAATATAGACAAATAAATTCAGAAAGTAATCATATAGCAGATTTTAGTTTTTTTGCAGAGAAAAAAGGAAATTCAAAAAACCATTTTTTTTATGATTATGAAAAAGATCTTAAAATTACAAGTTTTGAAGAAAGTAATATAGATTTGAAACTTCAAAAAACCTCTAATGATACTTATTTAAAGGCAAGTAAATTAAATTCTGTATTAATAAATGATAGTAACATACTTGAAAATTCTCTTAGCTTAGATTTATACTCTGATGATCTATCAATTGACACTCAAGTAAAAGTTTACGAAGATTTAAATAAAGATAGAAATGACAGATTTGAATATATTTTACCAAAAATAAATTTAGTTAAGAAAATTGAAAATAAAACTCAGTTAAAAGGTGATTTTTCTTTCAACTCTCAAAATCTAATACGAAATTATGATACCAATACATTTGAAAAAACTAACATTAATAATTTTATTTTTGACTCAATTTCAAAAATAAGTCAGAAAGGATTTTACAATAATTATAATTTCATATTTAAAAATTCAAATACAGATACTCAAAAATCAAAAAATTTTAAAGAAGGTGAGAGTCATTATATTTCTGGACTTCTGCAATATAATTCATCATTTCCACTGATAAAAAATACTGAAAAACATAAAAAAATAATTAAACCAAAAATATCTTTTAAATTGGCCCCAAACAATACAAAAGATATAAGCGATCAAGTATCAAGAATTGATGTTAGTAATATTTATTCATTAAATAGAATTTCAGAAAATGATACTATAGAAGGTGGATTTTCAGTAACTTACGGAAATGATTTTTCGGTTTTTAATAAAAAAGATTCTAGAGAAATCTTTAGTTTTAAATTGGCCAACAATCTTAGATTAGATGAAAATAAAGACTTACCTGGAAATAACCAGATAGGTCAGAAAACATCAAATTTCTTTAGTGAAATTTCATATAGTCCAAATAATTTTTTAAATACAAAATACAATACATCTATCAAAAACAATTTATCTGATATTAGTTATGAACATTTGATTACTGAGTTTAAAATTAATAATTTTGTAACAACTTTTGATTATTTAAATGAAAATAATAATAAGGAAAAAAATTCTTATATCTCAAATAAAACCTCATATTCAATTGATGATTCAAATAGTCTTATATTTTCAACTAGAGAAAATAAAACAACTGAATTAACTGAATATTATAATTTAATATATCAATATAAAAATGATTGTTTAGCTGCGTCTATTGAATACAATAAAGATTACTATAGTGATAGAGATATAAAACCAGAAGAGAGTATTTTCTTTAAATTAACAATTATTCCATTTGGAAAAACAAGTAGCCCAAATCTTAAAAACTAATGATCAAAAGAATAGCTTTGGCTTTATTATTTAGTGTTTTTATCACAACATTTTCTTTATCAAATTCTAATGTTTATATATATGCAACTGTTGATGATGAAATAATTACTAATCATGATATTGAAAAAGAGAGTGAGTACCTTAAAATTTTAAATCCCGGTCTCACAAAAATAAGTAAAAAGAAAATATTAGATTTATCAAAAAATTCATTGATAAGAGAAATAATAAAAAAAAAGGAAATTATAAAATTTTTAGATATTAAAAAAGAGAATCCTTTAGTTAATAATTATTTAAACGATCTTTTTGCAAAACTAAATTATAAAAATCAAAATGAATTCATAAAAGACTTGCAAAAAAAAAATAATTATTCGTTAGCTCAAATTAAAGAAAAAATAAAAATTGAAATACTCTGGAATGAATTAATTTATAAAAAGTATAACAAACAAGTGAAAATTGATGAACAGGAGTTAATTCAAAAGGTAAATGATTTAAACAATAAAACTCAAAAAGAATTTTTACTTTCTGAAATTGTTTTTAAAAAAAATAAAAATGAAACTTTGGAGAAACTCATTAAACAAATTGAATTAAGTATTAGTGAGATTGGTTTTAATAATACAGCAAATATTTATAGTATATCTGAGAGCTCTAAACTAGGAGGCAAATTAGGATGGGTTAATGAAAAAAGTTTATCAGGATTAATTTTAGATAAAATAATTCTTACTAAAACAGGAGAATATACAGATGTGATTAAAATTGGTAACAATTATATAATATTAAAAATTGATCAAATAAAACTAAATGAAATTAAAATTAATAAAGATAAAGAATTAAGTAAATTAATACAATTTGAGAATAACAAACAATTAAATCAATTTTCTAGAATTTATTTTGATAAATCTAAGATAAATTATTCAATTAATGAAAAGTAAACCAATAGTTATCATCCCTGGAGATCCTAAAAGTATTTTTTTTGAAATTTTTTTCAAATCAATTAAATTAAGAAAATATCAGAGCCCATTAGTATTAATCTTTAATCATAAAGATTTTAATAAACAAATGAAAAGATTTAAGATTAAAAAAAGGTTAAGAATTATTGAAATTGATAATATTAAAAATATTAAACTTGATAATACAAAGATAAACTTAATTAATATTGACTCTCAAATTAAAAATGAAATTTCTAGGGATTACATAAATAAAAGTTTTAAAGTAGCATTTAAACTTATCAAAAGTAATTTTACTTATAAAATTATTAACGGCCCAATTAATAAAAAGAAATTTTTTAATAAAAAATTTTTAGGAGTTACAGAGTATCTAGCTAATAATTTTAAAAAAAAAGTTGGAATGTTAATTTATAATAAAGAGTTATCTGTATGTCCCCTTACAACTCATTTACCAGTAAAACAGGTTGCAAAAAAAATTACTAAAAAATTAATTTTAGAGAAAGTTCATATTATTGATATTTTTTATAGAAAATTTTTAGGTTATAAACCTAATATTGGAGTAACTGGTTTGAATCCACATTGTGAAAGTATACTCAAAATTAATGAAGATGATAAAATTATTGCCCCAACAATTAAACATCTCAAAAAGAAAAAGTTTAAAATTAGTGGACCATTTTCTGCAGATACAATATTTCTAAAAAATAATAGAAAGAAATTTGATGTAATTTTAGGCATGTATCATGATCAGGTATTGACGCCTGTTAAAACTTTATTTGAATATGATGCAATCAATATAACAATGGGCTTACCTTTTTTGAGAGTCTCACCAGATCACGGTCCAAACGAAAAAATGGTTGGGAAAAATAAATCAAATCCTCTAAGTTTGATTAAAGCTTTAAGTTTTTTAGATCAAAGGTGATAAGAGCTAAAAAAAGTTTAGGTCAAAATTTTTTAGTTGATCGAAATATAATCAATAAAATTGTAAATTTAATTGATGTTAAAAATAAGAACATTTTAGAAGTTGGTCCAGGAACAGGAAATTTAACCTCTGAATTATTAAAAAAAAAACCAAAAACACTGCTTGTTATTGAAAAAGATAATAAACTTGTAGAATTACTTAATAAAGAATTCAATAATAAAATATTAATTATCAATGATGATATCTTAAAAATAGATGAGAATTTGTTAAGCAGTGAAATTTTAACAGTTTTTGGTAATTTACCTTACAACATATCCACAGAAATCTTGTGCAAATGGATTCTTAACTTAGATAAAAAAAAAATCTGGTTTGATAGTCTTATCTTGATGTTTCAAAAAGAAGTTGCTGAAAGAATTATTTCAGAATTTAATTCAAAACATTATGGTAGACTTTCTATTCTTGCTAATTGGAAATTAGATATAAAGAAAATTTTTGATATTAAGCCATCTAGTTTTTCACCAAAACCAAAAATTGAAAGTACTGTTTTGTTTTTTAAACATAAGAAAAATTTTTTTAAATTGAAAAATCCTAAAAATTTGGAAAAAATTACTAGAATTTTTTTTATGCATAGAAGAAAAATGATTAAGAAACCATATAATCAATTATTTAATGGAAATATGAAATTTGCTTCAAAATTAAAAATTGATTTAAATTTAAGGCCAGAAAATTTAGATTTTAATACTTACTACAAGTTAACAAACGAATATGAAAACTTATGAAGTTAATTTTTCAACATGACTTCGAATAAAGTCTATATCATAATCTTTTGAACCATTATTAATTTCTGCATTAATTAGGCTTTTAATTTTTAGGTAACAACTATCAAGATTGTCATTAACAACTACGTAATCATAATTAATCCAATGAAGTACATCACGTTCAAATTGTTGCATTCTTTCTTCTACAATAAGTTTATCTTTCATATCTCGACTTGATAGTCTTTTAAATAAAATTTCTTTACTTGGTGGCAATATAAAAAAAGTAATCAACTTATAATCTAGTTTTTTATTTTTAATTTGATCAGCTCCTTGCCAGTCAATATCAAATAATACATTTTTACCCTTATTTAAATTATCAATTACAGGAGTTCTTGTGGTCCCATAAAAATTGTTAAAAACTTTAGCATATTCTAAAAATTCTTCATTTTTAATTAATCTTTTAAACTTTTCGTTTTCTACAAAAAAATAATCTTTATTAGGAGTTTCATTTGGTCTTGGTTGTCTTGTTGTATGAGATATAGAAATTTTAAAATTATTTTGTTTTGAAAGTAAATTAACCAAAGTAGTCTTACCCGCTCCGGAAGGAGAGGATAAAATTACCATTATCCCATCATTTTTTATGGGCATTAAAATCTTTAATTAGCTTTGCCTTCAATAAACTTAACTGCATCACCTACTGTTAAAATTTTTTCAGCTTCACTATCAGAAATCTCTGAACCAAACTCCTCTTCAAAAGCCATAACTAACTCAACAGTATCTAAACTGTCTGCACCTAAATCATCGATAAAGCTCGACTCCTCAGTGACTTTCGCCTCATCAATTCCTAAATGATCTGCTACTATTTTTTTAACCTTACTTGAAACATCTTCTGACATATTCATCCTTTTTAGTTATAAAATCGTTAATAGTTTAATTACTTAGATTGTCAAGCCATATACATGCCTCCATTAACATGTAATGTTTCTCCATTTATATAATCTGATAGAGTTGAAGCTAAAAAAAGAACAGCATTAGCAATATCTTCAGGCTCCCCCAACCTAGCTGACGGAATTTTTGAAATTATTATCTCTTTAAATTTATCATCTATTTTATCAGTCATCACTGTTTTTATAAAACCAGGCGAAATACAATTAATATTAATATTTTTTTTAGCATATTCAATTGCAAGACTTTTGGACATTGCTACTATACCTGCTTTTGAGGCAGTATAATTTGCTTGACCTAAATTTCCAGTATGTCCTACAACAGAAGTGATATTGATTATTTTACCTTTTTTATTTTTAAGCATTTTTTTTATTGCAAATTTACTCATCAAAAAAGTAGATGTTAAATTAATATCTATTACTCTTTTCCATTCATCTAAACTCATTCTAATTGCTAAGTTATCTTGAGTAATCCCAGCATTATTAATTATACAGTCTAAATTACCATTCAATTCATTGGTTGCATCATCAATAAAAGACTCGATCTTCTCATTATGAGAAATATCAAATTTTAATATTTTAATATTATTATATTTTTCCTTTAACTCTTTTAATTTATCAATTTTGGTTCCTGATGCTAATATATTTGCACCACTTTCATTTAATTTTTTTACTATTGAATTACCAATTCCACCAGAAGCACCTGTGATTATTATATTTTTATTTTCCAAATCTCTCATATTTTTATACTTTCTATATCTATTTCATTGTTAATAGTACTTATTTTTACATCTTTATTAATTCTTTTAACAAGACCTGATAAAACTTTTCCAGGACCGATTTCAATAAAATGATCAACTCCTTTTTCAACCATATTAACTATACTTTCTCTCCATCGGACTCTATTTTCAATTTGCTTTATCAATAAATCCTTTAATTCATCTGTATTTGAAATTTCATTAGCAGTAACATTAGAAATTAAAATATTGTTAGATTTCTTAAAATTTATTTTTTGTAATTCCTGACTCATAACTTCAGTAGCTTTATTCATTAAACTACAGTGAAAAGGGGCACTAACTGGAAGTTTAACATTTTTAATTTTTTTATTTTTTAAAACCACCATCAAATTATTCAAGTCATGAATTTTACCACTTATGACAATTTGACCATTAGAGTTATCATTTGCAATTTGAGCTGTGATATTAGTTTGATTTTCTTTTAAAATATTTTCAATATTTTCTACTGTGGTTCCCAAGATAGCTAACATTCCACCCTCACCTTTTGGAACAGAGTTTTGCATAGCATCTCCTCTTATTCTTAAAATTTTTAAAGTATCTTTAAAATCTAAGTAACCTGCGCACGATAAGGCCGAATATTCACCTAGAGAATGGCCTGCAAAGTACTTAGCTTGATTTAAATCTATATTAAATTCTTTTTTGATTACCTGAAATATTGAATAACTAATTAAAAAAATCGCTGGCTGGGTATTTATTGTTAGATCCAAGTCCTCTTTAGGACCTTCTAAAATTATCTTAGTCAGTTTAATCCCTAGGGTATCATCAGCTTCCTTAAATAGTTCCTTAACAATATCAAATTTCTCGTAAAACTCTTTGCCCATTCCTATTATTTGAGAACCCTGACCTGGAAAAATTATTGAAAACATCTAAAAAATATCTATTTGTAGTCCTTTTTGGTGTTGTAATTAAGAATTTATAATAGTATATCCTCAATTTTTATTAAAGAAATTATATGAATTTATACGAACATACAATTATTGCGAGACAAGACGCATCTCCTAGTGAATTAAAGCAACTAACAGAAAAATATTCTAAAATTGTTGAAAAAAACGAAGGGGAAGTAGTTAAAGCAGAAAACTGGGGACTTTTAAACCTATCATACTTAATTAAGAAGAATAAAAAAGGAAGTTATATTCATTTTAAAATCAAAGCTAAAGGTAATGTCATTAAAGAATTAGAAAAAAATGAGTCTTTAGACAAAAAATTATTGAGATTTCTTACTGTAAAAGTCAAAAACTTTGATTTAGATGCAAATTACTTTGTAAAAAAAGATGAGAATGAAAAAATAGAAAAAAAAGATAAACAAAATAATTAATTATGCCTAAAAGACAAAGCGGAAACAAAAAAGGTAAACAAAGTAACTTTGCAAAGTTAAGTTTATTTCAGCCAAATAAATATAAATTTAAAAAAAGCTGCCCACTTTCAATTAAAGGAGCTCCTAAAATAGATTATAAAAATATAAAGTTACTAAAAAAATATATATCAGAAAACGGTAAAATACTTCCCTCTAGAGTGACTAATGTTTGTCAAAAAAAACAAAGAGAGTTATCTTTATCTATAAAAAGAGCACGAAACTTGGCCTTATTATAGATGAAAGTTATATTACTAGAAAATGTAAAAAAAGTTGGATCTATTGGAGAAGTAATAGATGTAAAAAGAGGGTATGCAAGAAATTTTCTAATAGCTAATAAAAAAGCTTTATATGCATCAAAAGAAAATATTCAAGAAGTACAAAAAATTAAAATTGAATTAGCTAAAAAAGATAACGAAAAAAAGCAAGAAGCAAAAAAAATTGCAGAAGAGGTAAATAAAAAAAAATATACAATTAGCAAATTAAGTACTGAAAACAACGAACTTTATGGATCAGTAAAACCAACCGAGATTTCAAAGTTAATTAAACAAATGAATAAAATTGATATTAAGCCTTCAATGATACAACCTATTCAAGAGATTAAGGCTTTAGGCACATATAAAGTTAAAATTTCTCTACACTCTGAAGTTGATGCTGAAATAATAATTGAAGTTCAGTCTACAGAAACGATTCAATAATTATACAATTTCATCCACAGCTTTTTTTTTAAATTCTCAGAAAAAAATTTTCTTGTAAATTAGATTTTATGGAAAAAAATTTAAGTATTGTAAAAGATAAGTTTAAAGAGTTACCAAATAATATAGAAGCAGAACAATCTGTTATTGGCTCTATATTGGTTACAAATGAAATTTTTGACGAAATTGGAACAATTGTATCAAGTGTTAATTTTTTTGATCCAATGCACCAAAAAATATTTAGTGCCATAGAAAATTTAATTTATAAAGGGATGCTTGCTAATCCAATTACTTTAAAAAATCATTTTGAAGATGAAAATGATGATTTAGACATTCCAGAATATTTAGTTAAAATTACAAAATACTCAACATCTGTAAGACAAGCATTAGAATATTCAAAAATTATTTATGATATGTTTGTCAGACGTGAGTTAATTAAAATCTCTGAACAAACAATTGATAATGCAAAAATAACAGACCTTGATACTAACGGTCAAAACATTATAGAAAATTCTGAAAAACTTTTATTTGATTTAGCAGAAAAAGGATCTTTTAATTCTTCCCTTATTAAATTTGATGATGCTGTAAAGCAAACAATCGAAATGGCATCTGCGGCTTATAAAAATGAAGAAGGAATAGTTGGAGTTCCAACTGGTCTAAGAGATTTAGATGATAAACTAGGAGGCCTTCATCAATCTGATCTAATTATAATTGCAGGTCGTCCATCAATGGGTAAAACATCACTTGCTACGAACATTGCATTTAATGCAGCTAAAAATATTCAAGATAAGGGAAAAAGATCATCAATTGCCTTCTTTTCTTTAGAAATGTCATCTGAACAGTTATCAACCAGAATCTTATCTGAGCAAGCTAGAATTGGGTCTAATGATATTAGACGAGGTAGAATCTCTAATGAACAATTTGATCAATTTTTAGAAACCTCAAAAAATATATCTGAACTACCACTTTATATTGATGAAACTCCTGCAATTAGTATTGCTGCAATGAGTAATAGAGCAAGGAGAATAAAAAGATTACATGGATTAGATATGATTGTTGTAGATTATATTCAGCTAATGAAAGGAACTACATTCAATAAAGATGGAAGAGTTCAAGAAATTTCCCAAATTACTCAGGGATTAAAAGCAATTGCTAAAGAATTAGGCATACCTGTCGTTGCTTTATCTCAACTATCCAGACAAGTTGAACAAAGAGATGATCATAAACCACAATTAGCTGATTTAAGAGAATCAGGATCTATAGAACAAGATGCTGATGTTGTAATGTTTGTTTATAGAGAAGGTTATTATCTACAAAGAAAAGAGCCAAGAGAAGCCACTGTGGAGCATGCTGAATGGCAAGCAAAAATGAACGAAGTTGCACATTTAGCAGAAATTATTATAGGAAAACAGAGGCATGGGCCAATTGGCAAAGTAACACTTGAGTTTGAAGAAAGATTCACGAAATTTAAAGATACTCAAATTAATTAATTTCCAATATAAAAGAGCTAATGTTAGCCCGTTTGTATCAAAATATTGTTCTAAATAAACCGAGGTCAATTTTAGTAATATTAATATTTACACTTCTATGTTTTGGGTATTACTCAAAAGATTTTAGATTAGATGCTTCTTCAGAAACATTGTTAATTGAAGGTGATCCTGATCTTAAATATTTAAATGAAGTAAATAAACGATATGGTTCAAAAGAATTTCTAGTATTAACATATACGCCTACTGAAGGGATGGCAACTGATGCCTCAATCAATAATCTTTTAAGTTTAAAATACAAAATTCAAAGTTTAGATTGGGTTCATAGTGTCATAACTCTTCTAGATGTTCCATTACTTAATAATTCCGACAAGCCTCTTCAAGAACGATTGGAAGAATTTAAAACTCTTAAAGATAAAGATGTAGATAAAAATAGAGGATTTAAAGAAATATTAGATAGTCCTGTTTTTAGAAATTTTGTTATTAGCAAAGACGGTCAAACTAGTGGGATAATTGTTAATCTTAAAAAAAATCAAGAATTAAAAAATTTTCAAAATATATCAGAAAAAGAAATAGAAATATTGAAAGATAAAGAAAAAAAACAGAATCATCAAAATATCTTGGAAATACGAGATGTGATTAAAAGTTATGAAGATATTGGAAAAATTTATCTTGGTGGCATTCCAATGATTGCTGATGATATGATGACATTTATTAAAAGTGATATTATTACATTTGGTTTAGGGGTTCTGATATTTATTATTGTGACTCTTTGGTTTGTTTTTAGAAGGTTGATTTGGATTATTGTTCCTATAAGCAGTTGTTTTTTTTCAGTTATTATTATGCTGGGTTTACTTGGTCTACTCTCCTGGAAAGTAACTGTCATTTCTTCTAACTTTATTGCATTAATGCTTATTTTAACAATGGCTATGAATATTCATATGAGCACAAGATTTCTACAGCTTCGAAAAGCAAATATTTTAAAAACTAATTTAGAAATTTTATCTATGACTACTAGTAAAATGTTTTGGCCAATACTTTACACTGCTTTGACCACCATAATTGCCTTTTTATCATTAATCTTCAGTAATATAAAACCAATTATTGACTTTGGTTGGATGATGACATTTGGACTAGTAGTATCTTTTATTATTACATTTACTTTACTACCAACTCTATTAAATTTTGTATCTGTAAATAATATTTTAGTTAGAGAAGATAAGGACTCTAAAATAACTAAATTTCTTGGAAGCATATCTATTAATTATCAAGTACCAATTTTCATTGTAACAATTTTAGTAATTGGACTCAGTGTATTTGGGATTAGTAAATTAGAAGTTGAAAATAGTTTTATAAATTATTTTAGTAAAAAAACTGAAATTTACAAAGGAATGAAATTAATAGATGAGGAGCTTGGAGGAACTACTCCTCTTGAAGTTATTTTAAAATTTCCTGAAAACAAAAATAAAGAAGATAAAGAAGAAGATGAATTTGATGATTGGGATGGTGAAGATCAACAAGATGATGAAAAATATTGGTTTACTAAAGATAAAATTGATACTATTTCAAATGTTCATAAATATCTAGATAGTCTGCCTCAAATTGGTAAGGTACTATCTTTTTCATCTATTATTGAAGTTGCTACACAACTTAACAATAATAAACCACTTGGAACACTAGAAATGGGAGTTTTATATTCTAAAATTCCACAAAATATTAAAACTGAGATTATTGATCCATATATTTCAATTAAAAATAACGAAGCAAGAATTAGTCTTAGAATTATTGACTCACAAAAAAATTTAAGAAGAAATGATCTTATCAATAAAATTAATTATGATCTTCAAAATGAACTTGGGATTGAAAAAGATAGATATAAATTAGCTGGTGTTTTAATTTTATTTAACAATTTATTGCAAAGTTTATTTAAATCACAAATCTTAACCTTAGGGCTTGTGATGATAGGAATTTTTTTAATGTTTATAATATTATTTAGAAATATTAAGTTATCTTTAATAGGTATAGTACCAAACTTTATTGCTGCTTTCTTCATATTAGGAATTATTGGGATGCTTGGTATTCCACTAGATATGATGACAATTACTATTGCTGCAATTACTATTGGTATAGCTGTTGATAATAGTATTCATTATATTTATCGATTTAAAGAAGAGTTTAAAAGTCTTAAGGATTACAAAAAAACATTAAATATTTGTCACTCAACAGTTGGTGTTGCTATTTTAAATACTTCAATTACAATTGTATTTGGTTTTTCAATTCTAGTTTTATCAAAATTTATACCTACAATTTATTTTGGAGTATTTACTGGATTAGCAATGTTATTAGCTATGATTTTAGTTTTAACTTTACTTCCTTCCTTAATATTATTGATCAAACCATTTGGAAAATAATTAAATGCCAGATGTGATTATAGAATTTTATAAAGCTACTTCAATAATTGATATTATATATGTATTCATCACAGTTCTTTCATTGATTAAATGTTATAAAAAAGGATTTGTTTTAAGTATTTTATCAATGGCTAAATGGTTATTGGCTTATATAATAACTTTATTAATATTCCCTAGGATTAAGCCATATCTAAAAAACATTATTGATAGTGAATACGTGCTTGATGTAAGTTTGGGAGTAACGATCTTTGTCATTGTAATATTTTCAATATTAATGATAAATAAAGGGATAAGTAAAGCTATCCGTTATACAGGTATCGGAAGTCTAGATACTGTCTTTGGATTCTTTTTTGGATTTATTAGGGCTTATATTATCTCTATATGTATCTTTTCATTTGCGCATATAGTCTATAATTATGACAAATGGCCAATAAATTTAGATAAATCATACATCTTTCCATAT
>MDTB01068344.1_pt1 | contig 12652 bp, 14 predicted proteins | sample 811161 | NCBI WGS metagenome assembly MDTB01 (sample SAMN05326650, study PRJNA326480) | marine metagenome | isolation source: seawater | place: Mediterranean Sea | collected 2009 | reverse complement strand
CCGGTAGTTCATCGCAAACCTAGGACAACCTGAAGAGCCCGCAAGTGCTGGGTTCAGATAAATTGGGTTTGAGAAGAACTGCGTAAACGTAGGATCTTGCGCATTGTATGCAAATGAAACGAACGTAACGACAAGTAGAGTGATGAGTTTTTTCATAGTTTAAAGTGTAATGTATCTTCTAGTTTTCTTGCTCATCGGAGAATTGACGCGCAAGGTGAGCTGATGTGTAAAGAGATTTTGATTTAATTGTGGTTGATATGCCCTTGTGGTTTGAACAAGCAGTGCAAAACGGTTTAATGAAAGTCCAAGAGAACCAGAATATTCATCATCAGAACCATAGGAAGCTCCAATAAATAGTTTGTCTAAATCAAATGAAAAGCCCGTGTAGTAGGCTGTTCGATTTACATTTGAACGCATGTACACATATGGATGAAAGCTAACTTTTTCATTTCGCGATAAATATTGAGTACCCGCAAGTAAAGAGTAGGTTGTTGGTATCGCATTTGTTGAATTCTGATCATTTTGATAAAGGTTTTCAACATGGTTCAGAAGGTTTTCGGCTTGGAATCCAATGTATAAAACTTTGGTGTTTATTGTAAAACCAGCATCTAAGTCTCTATACCAAAGTTTCCGCCCTATGTTTTGTGTCGTATCAAAAGCGAATATTTGTGGATTGTTGTGATTATACAATGACACACTGTTATTCTCAGCTTTATTTGCATCTAGGATTTTATTTCCAATTTTAAGTCGGGCTACTGGCTCGAGAGAGATGTTTCGTGAAAGAGCGATTTTAGGCGAAAAAATAAATGCAGCATTCCAATCTTGAATCGTACCATTGGCATATGTATCATAATTCACTTGTGCCCCAATCCCTGATCGTATAGATCGCGCATAGCCATCAATACTAAGCTCTTGAGAAAGCTTTTCATTGCTTGTACCAAACCAACGAGCTCTAGAAGTTGATAAGAATCTTGTTTGCGATGTTGAACCTGTTGCGCTCAGGTTAATGTTGTTAGATGCAATTCCTGGGATCATGTAGAAATGGTCTCGATAATTGCTAAAAGCAATACTCTTTGATAGCACCCTGTCAATTTTATTGAACAATGTCCTCGTGTTTAGTCGAATACCGTTTAACCCTGATGATTTTTTGTTTGACGCCTGACTTGTCTGAGTTAATTCAATAGAGGAGTAGGATTCACTGTTTACAATTCCTTTGAGTTGAATGGGTAGCTTTAATGGATTTAAAGCTAACACGTCTATTCTTTCTTCAATCATTTCCTTCGTATCTGGAGTGTACTTGGAAGCCTTAGAAAAAATTGTATTTCTGTGGGTTGATCGCATCGCTTCTTGCTGTTCCGGTGCAGGATTCACATTTGTTAATCCGGAATCAGAGAATCTTTGGGTTATTTGAATTTCATTTAAAATGATTGAGGACTCAATCTTCACTGTTGCTGAATTCGCATTTTTTGTATTCAACTCGTACGTCTCTTTTGAGACTTCATTTTTAGATTTATTAATCTGTAAATCAGATGTCTGTATTGATTTATTTAAATATAAATTATATGACTCATTCGATTTAGCAATCAATAAGATAATTACGGCACCAAGAATGCTTGTTGTGTAATACGCATAACGATTCTCTCTCTTCTTCTTGATTTGAACACCATGGTCTAAGGTTTCTGCAACAGGCATTTTTGACATACTCCACATGTCCAAGTCAATCTCAAGTTCAGGATGGTTTCGAATATAGTTTTCTAAAAGCTCCTTTTGGTATACGCTCAAATTGCCTTCTACATAATCAAAGAGCCACAAGTCTATATTTTCAAAGTTTGGTGAAGTCATGCGAGCTTATTCAATCCTATTAACTGCTTTTTAATTTTCATTCTTGCACGAAAGAGATATACTTTTACTTGAGATGCCGACAGATCAAGAATCTGACCGATATCGCTGTAAGAGTAACCCTCAATGTCGCGTAACAGAATAATGCTTTTTTGGGTTGGAGGTAAAATGTTTACCATTCGCTCCACGACTTGCATCGATTCAAAAGTTGAATCAAATGAAGTAGAGGATGTCGGTAAGTCATGGCTATTCATGTACTGTGTGCGCGACTTTTTTGATGAAAAATTCACCATCGCATTGTGCGTACAACGATACAACCAAGATTTTACTCTGTCCAAATCAATCATTTTTCTGTTTATCCACAACTTCTCAAAAACATCTTGAATTATGTCCTTCGCGTCCTCCTGATTCCTCAGGAAATGAAAGGCATAACGATAAAGTGGAGCACTAAGCTCATCAATAATCGCGTTGTATTCATGCTTTTTCAAATAAGTGCATTTACAGTTAATACAAATTGAATAGTCTAAAAGTTACAGGTGGTAACTTATCTAACAAATATAGGGAAACTTATTTAGGTTTTAAAACCCGAAATTATCAAAACCTTCCTCAGATAATTTCTTGTAATTTTCTTCATTGAACTTGAAGAGTTGCGAGGGTTTGTGAGGGACTCCAATCTGTTTTTCATCCAAATTGGTCAGTATGTTTAAGTTTAATATTTTCCTTCTGAAATTTCTTTTGTCTAGCTCCTTATCGTAGATACATTCATAAAGCTTATGAAGTTGACTCAATGTGAATTTTTCAGGTAGTAAATTAAAGCCAATGGGTTGAATTTTTATTTTCCTTTTAAGTTGTTTAAGTCCAGATTGTAGGATCTCATAATGATCAAATGCAAGATCGTGCACCTCTTTTACAGGCGCCCACCCTGCACTTTTTGCAAAAGAGCTGGCTTTTGGATTGAAGTTGGGCATGCGAACAAGTGAGTAATATGCCACGGTTATGACTCTGGCCTCTGGCATTGCTCTAATGGATTCTAACCATTTTCTATCTGATGCTTTTTTTCCAATTCTATCTGGATCTCCAAATGCACCAATTTGTTCAAGGTAAATATTTTCAATACCCGTAAGTTCCTTAAGTACTCGACGAGCCGCCTCATCCAATGTTTCTGTATCGTAGATTAAATCACCAGGAACCGCCATTCTCGCTTGGTTGTAGCTCTCTGTACTGCCACTATCAATAAGTAATACATAAAGCTGTTCTAGGTCAAAACCAAATATCACACAGTCAACAGATACATTAGGGTTAAGCTCTTTTTTACTCATTTTTTTATTTGAAATTGATGACTTCGTATTAATTATATTATATTTGAAAGTGTTCTGAAGACACACAGCTATAAACAACAATTTTATATATGATTTTTATCATTGAAAGTGGTTCAACTAAAAGTGACTGGGTCTTAGTCAATAACAAATCTAAACAAACTTTTTACAATACCATTGGCTTCAATCCATATTTCCATTCTGCAGAGGTAGTGTCTGCGGAGATTCGAAAAAATAAAGATATTGTCGGTCTAGCCTCAAATGTAAAGAAGATATTTTTCTATGGTGCAGGTTGTTCAAGTCAAAAGATGAATGACGAAATTAAGAGGGGTATTCAATCTGTATTTACAGATGCCGAAGTTATTGTAGAACACGATTTGTTGGCTTGTGCCTATGCAACCTATGATGGAGAACCAGGTATTTCTTGTATCATAGGAACCGGTTCAAATTCATGTCATTTCGATGGCGATAACCTAACAGAAGAGGTACCTGCCCTGGGTTATGTTTTAGGCGACGAAGGAAGTGGTAGCTATTTTGGAAAGTTTTTACTTTCAAGTTTTTTATATCATAAGCTTCCCGCAGATCTTTTGAAAGATTTTCAAAACACCTATGCATTGACTGAGGCTGAAATTGTTTCTAAGGTTTATCAAAAGGATAGTGCGAACGTATATATTGCATCTTTTATGCCCTTCATTGTAAAACATAAGAAGCATGCTTTTTTCAATGATACAATCGTAAAAGGGTTACAACATTTCATGGAAGTTCATGTATGCTGTTACGATGACTATCTTGATACCCCGGTGCATTTTGTAGGTTCGCTTTCAGCACTTCTTGAAGATGAGTTAAGACTTGCGGCGGAAAATTTAGGCATTGAGATTAGGTCTATTATTGCAAAACCTATAGAAAACCTTGTAGATTATCATTTTAAATATATTTTGAAGAATCAGCTAGCGTAAGGTTTTTTGTCCAAATTTTATTTTACACATTTAATCGTTACCTCAGCCCCTAATCGAGGTTGAATGGAATGTAAGCAATCCTGAATTTTAACCTGTTGAAATACTTCACCAAACAATACATTGTATTCCTCTTTGCTACCACCGAATGGAGGTCCTCCTTCAAATGGTCGATCAAATAATACACCTAAAAGCATACCCTTTGGTTTCAATAGCTCATGGGATTTAACTACATATTTTTTACGAAGGACGGGTTCGATCGCACAAAAGAAGGTCTGTTCTATTATAAAATCATAAGCACCTACGTGAGCGAAGAAATCTCCAAGGATAATTTGATGCGCTGGAAAGCTTTTGTTTCGTTTTTTGAATTCCTCAACTGGTTCTTTTGCTAAATCAATGATATATACATTTTTATAACCTGAATTGTAAAGATATTCTGCCTCATAGGCATTTCCACACCCCGGAATTAATATTTTGGCGTTTTTTTCAATATGTTGGAAAATTTCAACCAAAGGTGGAGAAGCTTCTCCCAAGTCCCAACCTGTTTTTTGGTTTTGATATCTTGAACTCCAATAATTTGCATCCATAGTGCTCAAAATTAAATATGTAATTCTTAAAATAGATTTAAACTCTCCTCAATAACATGGTATATTTTATCCAACTGGTTTTTTGAAATGATAAAAGGAGCTAAAATATATACCGTATTTCCCAAAGGTCGAAGATAGACTCCCTTACTCATATAATAATCGAATAGTTTATATCTCAGATCACCATAGCGGTCAGTTTTCACATCGAAGTCGATCGCAAAGATGATACCTTGTTGTCTCGTGCTTTTAATTTTAGGATGATTTTTAATTTTTTCATTAAATATTTCATGTGACGCGCAAATCATTTTTATGTTGCTTTGAATCTCCTCTGATTTAAGCAGCTCAATACTAGCAAGAGCTGCAGTACACGATGTTGGATTTGCAGAGTATGTGTGTCCATGAAAGAATCCTTTTTCCATTTTAGGGCTCAGAAATGCATTGTAAATGTTTTCATTGCAGCTCGTTATCGCCATAGGTACAAGACCTCCAGTAAGTGATTTTGATAAGCAAATGATATCAGGAAGGTTTTGCATGTGTTCTGATGCGAAATGTTTACCAGTTTTTCCAAAACCTGTCATTACCTCATCGGCTATTGTGATTACTCCAGTTTCTTTGGCAATCCGGAGTAGTTGATCTAAGTGCTCAGGTTGGTGCATTTTCATCGCAGCTGCACCTTGCACTAAGGGTTCATATACAAATGCAGCGACATCGCCTTTCTGAATCATTTTCTCAAAACGAGACGCAAGTAGATCGATATTGTTTTTATTTGGGACAGGAATTCTTTCAACATCCAATGAGAAATCTTCAAAGGGTCCATTGTAAATAGATAAGCCAGAGATAGACATTGCTCCAAATGTATCACCGTGAAAACCGTCTTCAAGTGCAATTAGTTTTTTTCTTTTTTCCCCCTTATTGAAGTGATACTGTAATGCCATTTTTATCGCTATATCAACAGATGTTGAACCGTTGTCAGAAAAAAATAATTTGTGTTGGTTTTTGGGTAAAATAGAAATCAGTGCTTTGGCTAAATTTATTGCCGGTTCGTGCGTAAAGCCAGTAAAAACCACATGGTCAAGATCCTGCATCTGCGCAGCTACTTTATCTGTAATGTAAGGGTTACAATGTCCATACATACAGGTATACCATGATGCAATACCGTCTATATACTCATTGTCGTGCTCATCGAAAAGCAGGGCTCCTTTTGCTTTCTTTATCAAAAGATTTTCGGGATGCAGTTGGTGCTGAGTCAAAGGGTGCCAGAGATGTTTTTTGTCATATTCAAGACTCATAGGCATCAACTATTTTTCGTCAATTTCTTTCACAAAGTTAACGATTGTATTTTTATTTAGTTCATTGAATATAGGAACTCTAAATAGCAGCGGAAGCCCCGTTGTTTTTTCTATAAGGTCCCAGGTATGGGGTAGCTCTTCTCCGACAAAAACGAGTCCCGCTATTTTTATATTGTGTTTTTCTAAATGTGAAATAGTCAAAAGGGTATGGTTAATATTTCCGAGGTATTCCTTGACCACAACAATGACCTGAGCTTTTAAATGTATAATGAGGTCGCATATGGTTTCATTTCGATAGTTTAAAGGAACAAGAAGTCCACCCGCACCTTCCATTATGATTAGGTTTTTAGATTCAGGAGGAATAATTGAATCAACTTTAATTTTTTTACCTTCTAATTTCGCTGCTGCATGCGGTGATAATGCTGCATTGAATGTGTAGGCTTCCTTAAAAATTTCAAATGAGGAATGGCTTACCAAGTTTTTCAATGTTTTCGAATCTCCTCCCTCAGGATCTCCTGATTGAATGGGTTTCCAATAGTTCGCTTGTAACCAATCGCATAAGATTGCGGAAACGACAGTCTTTCCAACATCTGTTCCGATTCCAGTTATAAAGATCGGGGTAGATAGATCAAGCGCATCTTTTTTTGACATTCGTTGTTAGTCGGTTATGTAGGTGTACATAATCATTTCTTCTATTCCAGAAAATTGAAGCTTAATTTTACTCCCAGTTTCCTTCTGATAAGCCAAATCACTGACATCTATAATCAACTGTTGCTCGATATATTCCCTGCAGGTATCTCCATTGTTTAGGTGAACAAGCTCAACGCTACGAATTGGTGGTAATGATTTGGAAATCATAGGATTGCCTATTACCTTGAAATCATGCTTTGCACAACCTCCTGAATATCCAATTTTTAAGTAAAGGGTATTTCCTTCTATTCGTGATTTTATGATTTGCACCCCGCCTGTTTGTTCTCGTTCAATTCTTCCAATTTCTGCTTTAATTTCGATAGGCTCATACTTTCGTTCCACTATACCTCCCTCTGTATTGGATTGTTCAATTTTGGTTTCATCGTTTTTTGCGCCTGTGTTTTTTGCCGTTTTACATGAGACAAATACAAGAAGTGTTAGAATGAATATAATTTTCATAGTTGTGGGTTTTATCTTGATTATTCAAATATAATACCAAAGTGTGATTTACGGCCATTTTAATTTTTTTTGTAAGGGATGTAAACATAGGTCATATCAGTTCGCCAACCCCCGATGTGCAGTATGACTTCTGCATCTCTCTGATGCGCACTTGTAAGCTCTCTGAGGTCTACAATCTTCGTTTCTTTTATAAGGTCACAGCTTTCTCTTGTTTTACCGATTGACAAGCGTGCCTCTCTGTGCGCAAAACCCATCTCGTCATAAGTCAAAGCCCCTCCTATAAATTGAAAGTCATCTGAACCCTCACAAGATGCTCGATACTCCAATTCGAGATAAAGAAGGTTTGCATCCATGTAGGCGTTTATTATTCTGTATGATTTAGTTTCAGGGAAAGTTCCTTTAACTGCTGCATTGATATGAATTTCTTCCATTCCGTTTCCAAAAAAATATGGATCAATCACTGTTGTTTTAGAACATGAAGTACTCAGAAAATAAAGAGTGAATAAAAAAGTAATTGTGCGGTTCATAGTGTGTCTAACGAAAGTACCTTATTTTTGCAAACAATGAAGGCAAGAACACTAAAGAAAAACAAGGTAAACGTAGTAACATTGGGTTGCTCAAAGAATATTTTTGATTCAGAGGTGATGATGGCTCAGCTCAAGGCAAATAAATTTGATGTAACCCATGAAGCACAGCAAGATGATTCAGAAATCGTAATCATCAATACATGTGGTTTCATTGACAATGCCAAACAAGAATCAATAGATACCATTTTAAGGTATGCAGATGCGAAGAAAGAGGGTGCTGTAGACAGAGTTTATGTTACGGGTTGCTTATCCCAGCGTTACAAAGAAGATTTAGAATCTGAAATACCAGAGGTGGATGGTTATTTTGGAACGCGAGAGCTTCCTAGATTATTGAAAACACTCAAAGCAGATTACAAGCATGAGCTTGTTGGAGAAAGACTTTTGACTACGCCAAATCATTTTGCCTATTTTAAAATTGCTGAGGGATGTGACCGTCCTTGTTCTTTTTGTGCGATTCCTTTGATGAGAGGAAAACATCTCTCAACGCCAATTGAAGCTTTGGTTAAGCAAGCAAAAGGTCTTGCTGCGAATGGCGTAAAAGAATTGATGTTGATTGCCCAAGATTTAACCTATTATGGCTTAGATCTTTATAAAAAAAGAGCATTGGCTGACTTATTATTGAAGCTCGTAGAGGTAGAGGGTATTGAATGGATTCGCTTACATTATGCTTTTCCTTCTGGTTTTCCAATGGATGTACTTGAGGTGATGAGAGATCATCCAAAAATTTGTAATTATTTAGATATGCCTTTGCAGCATGGCTCTACGCGCATGCTTAAGGCAATGCGCAGAGGAATTACCCGTGAGAAAACAGAGGATTTAATTGCTAAAATAAGGGCTAATGTTCCAGGTATTGCGATACGTACAACTTTAATTGCAGGTTATCCTGGCGAGACGGATGCTGATTTCGACGAGATGTACGATTGGGTGCAACGTTCTAAATTTGATCGACTCGGAATCTTTACTTATTCCCATGAGGAGAACACGCATGCATATAATTTTGAGGATGATGTACCCGAGATATTAAAGAAGGAGAGAGCAGATATAATAATGGATTTACAATCCGGTATCAGCTACGATTTAAATCAAAATCGAGTAGGACAACAGCTTAACGTTTTATTTGATAAGACGGAGGGAGGTTATTTTGTGGGAAGAACGGAATTTGACTCTCCTGAAGTAGATAATGAAGTTTTGGTTTCCACAAAAGACCAGTATGTTCGTTTGGGAGATTTTACAAAGGTTGTAATTGATAAAGCAGACCATTATGACTTATATGGAAGCCTGCTACCACTGAATAAGTAGTTTTCTTCTTCCACAGGAGCTACGTACCAAAAAACCTAATGATATATTCAGCTCGAGGCTGAACTGGATGTCAAACGCTTTGAATGGACTATCTCTTTTTTCATCATAATTTTGATAGGGGAATTGAGCATTGAGCGCATTGTCAGATCTTAAATCTGCAAAATCATATAGAATACGCAGGCCAGAGACTAATGTGATTCTTTCATTTCCCAAAATATAGCCTCCAAAACCAATAGCTCCGCGAAAGCTTCTTTCACTGAAAAAAGAGTTTTCTGGAATCGAACCATTTGCCTCGTCTGAATAATATTGATTTTGAATCGAACCAAACTCAGGACCAATTTCGATATAAGAACCTTCCTTTGTGTGCCTGTACATTGGTAAGATTCTAAAACCGGTATATCCAAGAGAAATGGTTTTTGACATATTCTCTGAATCAGGCAAGCTCTTTTGGGCAAAGCGAAAATTTCGGTCTGAAACACCGATGTCAAAAAGAATTGATTCCGTTTCTGTAATGTTTACGCCAATTTTTAAAAATGCATTTGATGAAGCCCGAGGCGAAACGTCGATTCTCGTGTCGTCATATAATTCAAAATCACTTGAGATGCCAGTTCCAATTGATCCGCCTGCTGCAATGTCAAACCATATCTGACCAGGGATCGTATTAGAGCAACACAAAAATGTAGCAAAAAATGAAAGAATTATAAACCTTAAGTCCATGTTGTTAATGTACAAATATTATTCAGTGCTCATCCATTTTACACCTAAATTCTAGGAGAAATATTTACGTTAAATTTATTACCTTCGTGCAAAGTTTTACAGATGAAGGTATATCTTGATAATGCAGCAACCACACCTGTTGCGCCTGAGGTATTTGAAGCTATGGCGCCCATATTGAAGAATGATTTTGGGAATCCTTCAAGTGCGCATCTTTTCGGTAGAAGCACCAAAGCGATTATTGAACAGTCTAGGAGAGGAATTGCTAAACATATTAATTGTCAACCTTCTGAAATTGTATTTACTTCAGGAGGGACTGAGGCTGATAATATGGCTATGTTTACCTCTGTTACTGAACTTGGTGTGAAACGAATTGTTACTTCAAGTATCGAGCATCATGCGGTTGGACATACAGCGTGTCATATTCGAGATAAATATGAAGTTGAGCTTGTTTATGTTGATATTGACGGTGCTGGAAATGTTGACCTTGATCATCTTTCAAATATTTTAGAGGATACCTCGAAAAAAACCCTGGTCACCTTGATGCATGCCAATAATGAATTAGGAACTTTAATGCCCATTGAGGAAGTCTCTCGCATTTGCAGAAAGTATGGTGCGTATTTTCATTCTGACACAGTTCAAACGATGGGGCATTACACTTTCAACCTTCAAGAATTAGATATTGATTTCCTTACCTGTGCAGCCCATAAATTTCATGGGCCAAAAGGCATTGGGTTTTTATACATCAATAAGTCAGTTCATTCAAAAGCGTTTATTCATGGTGGTGCACAAGAACGTGGTTTGCGTGGAGGTACTGAGAATCTTCATGGTATTGTAGGCTTGGCAAAAGCAATGGATTTGGCCTATTCTGATTTAGAGGCGCACCAGGAACATGTTTTCGGCTTGAAAAAGCACATGATGGATTCTTTCAAGGAACGTTTTTCAGATATATCTTTTCATGGAGAGACCTCATATGAAAAATCGTTATATACTGTTTTGAATGTTTGTTTTCCTGAAACAGATAAGGCAGCAATGTTGCTATTTACGCTCGACCTGAAGGGAATCGCTGCAAGCGGAGGTAGTGCTTGTTCATCAGGGTCGGCCAAAGGTTCACATGTTTTGGAAGGGATCAATGCCAATCCCAATCGGCCTAATGCGCGATTTTCTTTTTCTCGTTACACCACTTTAGCCGAAATTGATTATGCCGTAAGTCAGGTTGTAGAGATATTCAAAAATAAGATTGTTTAGTGTTGAATAAGGAAAAGAAGCTCAACGTTTTAACCCTTTGCTCGTGGTATCCCAATGATAACAATCCTACCCTAGGTAATTTCGTTCAAAAACATGCGGATACAATAGCCTTGCAGAACAGAGCTATTGCATTGGCCATCTTTCCGTCAACGGGTGATACCTCAGTAAGATTGGTTCATACAAAACGTAATGAATTAGATGAGCTTGTGGTGTATTATCCCAAACAAGAGGGAGGGTTTGTCCTTTTAAGTAAGATAAAGAACTTTTTCTCACATCGTAAGGCTTTTAAATTCGGGTATCTAAAGGTTGTTGAGTTGATGGGGAAGCCTGATGTTGTTCATTTGAATATTGTTTATCCTTTGGGTATATGGGCTCTTTGGTTGAAGCTCAGGTATAAAATTCCTTATGTGATTACCGAGAATTCAAGCGGTTTTCATGTTGGTACTGAACATGCTTATCCAAAACGTATTTTGACACTCTGTCGCATCATATTAAAGCATGCCTCAGTCTTAATGCCTGTCAGTATCAACCTTAAAACGAGTCTTCAAAAGCTTTCAGGAAGTGATTCATTTGAAATCATCTGTAACGTGGTCGATGAGCAATTATTTGAGACATCTTTTCAAGAGAGTACCTCTAAAAATCGATTTATTCATATTTCTACTGGTGTAGATAGTATCAAAAATTTATCAGGAATGATTAGGGTAATCAATGGTCTTTGTCTATCTCAACCCGATATTCATCTTGATATTGTTTCCGATGGAGATATAGAATATGCCAAAGAATTACATAGAAGGTTAGGGGGTAATCAGTGCATTGATTTTCACTCTACAAAAACAACTGAGGAAATCGCGGGTATGATTGCATCCTGCGATGCCTTGCTGATGTTTAGTAATTATGAGAACTTCCCGTGTGTAATTGCTGAGAGTATGATGTCGGGAAAACCTGTAATTTCCTCAAATGTTAATGGAATTCCCGAACATGTAAATAAAGAAAATGGCATTCTCGTGAATCCAAGAGATGAGGGTGCGCTTGGCAATGCCATCAGCTCATTTATAAGTGGTGAAATTAATTTTGATCCAAAGAAAATTAGGGCCTATGCTATGGAGCATTTTAGTTACCGTGAGGTTGGAGCAAAATTCACGACCATTTACCAGTCCATTCTATAATCACTTAAAAGTAAAGTTTCTTTGTATGAGGTAGCTAATCACTACTACAATGCAGGTGGAAAGAACATTTGCAAGTGAGGGAAAGAACGCAAACAGCTCTATAAAACCTTTCAGTAATACCCAATTCGCACTGCTTGTAATGACAGCACTTAAACCGTAACGAAATAGTTGTATTCTACCCTTAAGTTCACTTTCAGTAAACACGACATATTTCATGAGCAAAAAGCCGATTGTAAATGAAATGATAAAGCATGAAAACGCACTCAGGGTATAGGGTGTGAATACAAAGTTTATCGCGTCAATATACCATAGCTTCTTTTCGTAAACATACTGATAAAATAAAAAGAAAAGAATCCAGCTTAGGACTAGATTTCCAGCTCCGCATGCAGCGTAGTAATAGGTTGTTTTGTCAAATATTTTAGAGACAATAGGGTAGAATAGGTCAAGAAATTTTCTAATCAAATTACTCATTTATATTTAGTTCTATTTCGTAGCTAGTATGTCT
>MDTB01000256.1_pt1 | contig 12652 bp, 9 predicted proteins | sample 811161 | NCBI WGS metagenome assembly MDTB01 (sample SAMN05326650, study PRJNA326480) | marine metagenome | isolation source: seawater | place: Mediterranean Sea | collected 2009 | reverse complement strand
CTGGAAATGATCTAAGGAGTTCGATCTCAAGGGTTCTTTGGGTGTGTTTACTATGGGTAATTTCTTCCAAAGAACCACATACGACCATTTTTCCATTTCGCATAATGCCAATTTCGTCACATAGATCCTCGAGTTCAGTAAGGACATGCGAGGAGACAAGAATGGTTTTCCCCTCATCTGCAAGTTTCCTCAGCAGCTTGCGCATATCAATACGGGCCTTGGGGTCAAGGTTGGCTCCGGGTTCATCGAGTAGCATGACAGAGGGATCATGCACAAGCGTTTTGGCGAGCAAGGCCCGTTGTTTCATTCCGCGGGACAAGGATTTACACAGTTCCCTGCGCTTGGTGGTTAGTTCAGTCTGAGCTAAGGCTTTTTCCACCTTTTCTTTTCTTTCGACGACTGATTGTCCGTAGGCGTGAGCAAAGAGATCGCAAAATTCTTCGACCCTCAGATCATCATAGACTGGAGGGAAGTCAGGCATGTATCCGAGCATACGTCTCGCATGCTCCGGTTGGTGCAGGACAGAAGTCTCTCCAAGCATAATTTCTCCATAGGTTGGTTCGATCAAAGTCGCGATGGCTTTGATGGTGGTAGTTTTTCCTGCACCATTAGGCCCGATCAGTCCAAAAACCGTACCCGGTTTTACTGAAAACGAGAGATTGTCTACAGCGACAAAGTCTCCGTAGTGAATTTTAAGATCTTGAACTTGGATCATGGGAAGAAACGGTGATTGGAAAATAAAAATGACTTCAGGTCAACTTTTCCTTGCCTTAGGTTAAGTGCAAGCGACATAAGGTAGTGATGACGAAAAATTCATCTAAATTCTTACTCGCTACGCTCATCTCCTTTTCTGCGGTCACTTCCTTTTTACAAGCAGAAAAATCTCTCTTTGACGGAAAGTCTTTGCATGGGTGGGCTGGTAACCCTGATCATTGGAGTGTGAAGAATGGAGCCATTGTAGGAGAAAATACCAAAGAGAAACCAACGAAAGGAAATACCTTTCTCATTTGGAAAGGCGGCAAACTGAAAGATTTCGATCTTACGCTGGATTGTAAGATTGATGCCGGGAATAGCGGAATTCAATACCGAAGCTTTGTTAAACCCGGAAAGCATGATGGATGGCGAATTAGTGGATACCAGGCTGATTTTGAAGCAGGGGACCGTTTTTCCGGCATTTGCTATGGGGAAGGTTTTCGGGGAATTCTTTCCATGCGTGGAGAAAAGACTATTTTGACTTTGGACTCGAAAGGGAAATTACAAAAAAAAGCAGAAAAGTTTGGGGACACAAAAGAGCTAGGAAAGACAGTCAAGAAAGGTAAATGGAATACTTACCGCATTACGGCCAAGGGCTATGAATTCACTCACTATATCAATGGAGTGAAGATGACTGAACTAATCGATAATGACGAAAAGACTCGCCGAGCGGATGGTTTGCTTGCCTTTCAGGTGCATCAAGGGCCACCGATGAAGGTTTATTTCAAGAACATCGTTCTTAAGTAAATATTTTCTTTTCGGATGGCAGCTATCCCATCCAAGCAAATTGATTTGCGGAGCGATACCGTAACGCAACCCTGTGTGGGTATGAGGGAAGCGATGGCCCGGGCTGAAGTGGGTGATGATGTGAACGGGGATGACCCTACGGTTATTCGTCTACAGGAGAAAGTGGCCGGTTTGCTAGGGATGGACGCCGGTCTTTTCGTGCCCAGTGGAACCATGTCCAACGCGGTAGCGGTGCGAACGCACACGCAACCCGGGGATGAGATAATCGCCGAGGAACATAGTCATTTATATGTGTATGAAGGAGGAGGCTACGCTGCTTTATCTGGTTGCTCTATTGCATTGGTTCCGAGCGAGCACGGGATCATGGCCCCCGCGGATGTACGGAATCGTATTCGCAAAGCGGAAGGAAGTCGGAGTCACTACCCGAATGCATCCCTTATCTGCCTGGAAAACACTTCTAACCGGGGAGGCGGTACGATCTATCCAATGGAGATATTGAAAGAGATTTCCGAAATTTCCCGCGAGTACGATTGCCGGATGCATTTGGATGGAGCTCGATTATTCAATGCAGTGGTGGCATCTGGACTTAGTGCTCCGAAAATGGTTGATGGGTTTGATTCTGTATCGGTTTGCTTGTCCAAAGGATTAGGAGCACCTGTGGGCAGTGTGTTAGTGGGTTCCAGAGACTTTATTGAGGAGGCTCACCGTTGGAGGAAAATGCTCGGAGGGGGAATGAGACAAGCGGGGATTTTGGCGGAGGCGGGAATTTATGCTTTGGACCATAATTTACATAGACTCGCTGATGATCATCGTCGTGCCAAGAACCTTGCCCAAGGTATCGAACAAATGCCGGGACTCGCCGTCCGAATCGAAACTGTAGAGACCAACATGGTTTATGTGAAGACGGAGAGTTCTGCAAATGAATGGCAACGAAAGCTTTCGGAAAGGGGAATTCTTTGTTTTGCGATGGACAATAACACCTTGAGAATGGTGGTGCATTTGCACATCAATGACTCCCAGATCGATGAAGCCCTACTCATTCTTTCTGAACTTGCAAGGGGATGAGTGGAAGTAAGGGAAAAGTTGTGATTGCAGGTGGATCCGGTTTTCTCGGGCAAGCCTTGGCTGCATCATTGATCAATGATGGTTTTGAGGTGACTATTCTTAGTCGTAGAAAAAAAGAAGCATCTGATGGTGTTGGGAAAGTGGTCTTGTGGGATGCGAAAACTTTAGATGACTGGCATGAGGAACTGGATGGAGCCTTTGCTCTATTTAACCTGACGGGGCGTTCGGTTGATTGCCGGTACACGCAAAAAAATAAAGATTTGATTCTCCATTCAAGGTTGGATTCAACTCAAGTACTGGGAGAGGCGGTTTCGACCTGTCAGGAACCTCCATCCGTCTGGCTAAATGCAAGCACTGCGACAATCTATGAGGATCGTCGGGGAGATTTGCCTCCGCATGATGAGGGAAGTGAAGGGGATGCGGAGGGGTTCTCTGAAGAAGTGGGTCGAGCCTGGGAAAAGGAATTTTTTAAACAGGCGCGGGATGGTGTGCGGCAGGTAGCGTTGCGAATCAGTATCGTTCTAGGCGAGGGAGGTGGAGCATTTCCAGTGATGCGAAGGTTTGCTAAACTAGGTCTTGGTGGATCCCAGGGACCTGGAGATCAGTGGATAAGTTGGTTGCATATCGATGACTGGGTGGGGATTGCCAAGTTTATTATGAAGAATTCTATGTTATCGGGTCCAATCAATCTCGCATCCCCTAATCCAGTTACCAATCGGGAATTTATGCAGGTGATGCGAAAAGAGTATGCTCCTCTGGGTATCGGTTTCCCGGCTCCCAGTCCGGCTATTTATGTAGGAGCTATTTTTTTGGGAACGGCCCCAGAATTAGTTTTGAAGAGCCGAAAAGTAATTTCTCAAAAGCTTGCGGATACGGGATACCGATTCCAACATCCGATGATTGGCACTGCAGTGAATTCATTAACAGGAAAACCAAATTAAAATAAATAAAATCTCATTTTTCTTGATTGAAAGATGATCATACTTAGGAATGATTGTAATGGGAAAAACAGGGGTGTTTTGGAAAATTAAAGTTTGGGTGGGATTGGTTGTGATTGGGACAGGTTCAGTATACTCTCAGTCTTCCAAGTCTGATGTGGTTATTTATGGCGGGACTTCGGCAGCGATGACAGCTGCGGTCCAAGTGAAAAGGATGGGGAAATCCGTTGTGATGATCTCTCCGGATATCCATCTTGGTGGTCTTTCCAGTAGCGGACTGGGATGGACAGATAGCGGTAAGAAACAGGCGATTGGTGGTATAGCCCGTGAGTTTTATCACCGTGTGTGGAGACACTACCAAGGAACAGAGGCGTGGACTTGGCAAAAAAAAGAAGAATATGGAAACCGAGGTCAGGGATCTCCCTCGATTGATGGTGATCGAAGAACGATGTGGATATTCGAGCCAAAGGTGGCCGAAATGATTTTTGAATCGTGGATTAAGGAAAATCAAATTGAGGTCGTAAGAGATGAATGGTTGGACCGGGAAAATGGAGTAGAACAGAAAAACGGAAGAATTGTTTCCATTACAACGCTTTCCGGGAAGAAATTTGAGGGGGATATGTTTATTGATTGTACTTATGAGGGAGACTTGATGGCTGCTTCAGGAGTTTCCTACTTTGTGGGACGGGAAGCCAATTCTGTATACGGAGAGACTTTGAGTGGTGTGCAAACCCGAAATGCATCCAAGCATCAGTTCGCAGGTATGATTGACCCTTTTGTGCAGGAGGGAGTACCAGGAAGCGGTCTGTTAGCCCGAATTAGTAAAAATGGTCCCGGAGAGGAAGGTTCTGGAGATACAAAAATGCAAGCTTACAATTTCAGGGTGTGTTTAACTCAAGTGAATACCAACCGTTTGCCTTTTCCTCAGCCTGAAGGATATGACCCTGCCCAGTATGAACTGTTGCTGAGGACCTTGCAAATGGGCTCGAGGCATGTCTTTGGTAAATTCGATCCAATTCCAAATGCAAAAACGGACACCAATAATCATGGACCATTTAGCACCGACAATATCGGGATGAATTATGATTATCCGGATGGTTCTTATGAGGAGAGAAAAGCGATCGTCATGGAACACGAGAAGTATCAAAAGGGATATTTTTATTTTTTGAGCAACGATTCGAGGGTGCCCGAAGAAGTCCGTGAACGTATGAATCGCTGGGGCTTGGCTAAGGATGAATTTAGAGATAACGGACACTGGCCACATCAAATATATGTTCGGGAAGCTCGCCGAATGATCGGAGATTTTGTAATGACCGAAAGTCATCTCCGCGGAAAAAAAGAAACTCCACATTCCGTGGGGATGGGGTCCTACAATATGGATTCGCACAATGTCCAAAGATATGTGGCCAAAGACGAAAAGGGCCGAGCCTATGTTCTTAATGAGGGAGACATTCAGGTTAATCCCGGAGGACCCTACCAAATCTCATACGATTCTTTGGTCCCTAAGCGTGGAGAATGCTCCAATTTAATCGTCCCAGTTTGCATCTCTTCATCTCATATTGCTTTTGGGTCCATCCGGATGGAACCGGTCTTTATGATTTTGGGGCAGTCAGCAGCGACGGCTGCAGTGCTATCGATCAATGAAAATGTGGGTGTCCAATCTTTGGCTTATGAAATTTTAGAAAGACGTTTGCTTGCAGATGGACAAATTCTCGATTTGGAAAAAAACAATATCATTAGTCAGGGCTTAGGGATCGATCCCACATCATTGGACGGGGTTGTGGTGGATGATGAGCAGATCAAATTTAGTGGAGAATGGGTAAGGAGTTCGTCATTACGGCCTTTTGTCGGTACCTGTTATTTTCATGACGGAAACACTGGGAAAGGTATGAGAACGGCAAAGTTTCCTTTCTCCGTCAAGAAAGAGGGTTTGCATGATGTCCGTGTTTCCTTCCTTCCGCATGGGAATCGTGCCGGAAAAGTTAAATATGAGATTCTCACTGCGAAGAAGACTGAATCAGTTATGATTGATCAAAGGCACAAAAGTGATGGGGTTAATCTATGGCATTCTTTGGGTTCTTATCAATTTGATGCAGGGCAGGAGTATTTTATAGAAGTTTCCAACGAAGATACTGAGGGTTTTGTTATCGTTGATTCTGCCCGAATTATTCCATTGGTGCCTTAAATAAATATCTCAGAAGAAAGTAGTTTGAAACTTTTCTTCATTATTTTCGTTCAAATAAAGTATGTCCCAAATCCTTTCTTTATTCAATTTGACGATGCAACAAGATTGTTTCGGGTTGAATGAAACTACTCCCAAACTGGCAACGGGCATGGATAGGGATATTCAGTTACTGAAAGAAATTGCAAAGGGAGATGGCGAGGCTTTTAGTGAATTTATCGGTAAATGGAAAAAGCCAATTTATGCTTTTTTTCTTCGTTCGCTTTTTAATCATGCGGATGCTGAGGATTTGACTCAGTCATTTTTCTATCGAATTTTTAGGGCAGCAGGAAGTTTTAAGCCAAAAGCAAAAGTTTCTACATGGTTATTTACCATTGCCCGAAATCTTTTGATTGATCATTTAAAAAAATGTTCAAGAAGACCAAAGGAGGCGATGCTGCCCGAATTTGAAATTGCGGATGAAGGAAATTCTAATGTTGATGAATGGCATGAAATTTTGAGCAATGAATTAAAGAAATTACCGGAAAATCACAGGACCGCTTTGCTTTTACGTGTTCAACAGGAATGGAGTTATCAAGAAATTGCGGAGATAATGAAAGCAAGTGATACCAATGTTAAAACTTGGATTTACCGAGCACGAACTGTGCTCAAGAAAGTAATCAAACCACAGATTTAAAGATGAAAGAAAATCCCGAGAACAGAGATGAGAAAATTGAAAAGTTTCTAAAATGCGAAGATGAATTGAAAAAGTTGGCCATCGATGAAAATGTGCTGGCGAACCAGATTAAATCGAGAGCAAGAGTATCAAGACTATTCTCAATCGTTATCAGTTTCAGTCTTCCGCTTGCTGCATGTCTAGCCACTATCTATCTTTGGCATAATCATACAAATGACAATCATGCTGATTTTGAAAGCCTGCAAGTCGTAAATTCAACAGAGGTCCAAAGCGAAAATCTATCCGGGAAGATAAGTGAAGTAGAAGTTCTGAACGACTGGTTGATTGCTTCTGAAGGACTTACAAATATCACCCTGGCCAATTACGAAAGTAGTTATGAGCTACTTTTATCCCTGGAAACTATTTCACTGCCATGAGACTTTATTTACTTTACCTAAGCTATTCTTTTTTACTGCTTTTACCTTCTTGGCAACATCGGATTCACGGAGAAGACTCCAGGCAGAATGGGGTCTCACGGGAGTTTTTAAAAAATGTGGGAAAGAAGAGGCAAGGTCGCCCGCCAAAAGTCGGGGAAGAAGAGATCAGAATGTTGAGGAGACTATTGGAAATGCCACCTGCACGCTTAAGGATGCTTCGTAAAACGATCGAACGCATGGAGAATTATTCTGAGGAGGAACGGGAAGAGATGAAAAAGAAACTAGCAAAGTTTCAATCTAGCAATTCCGGAGAGCGAAGTCAGGCGATGGATTCATTGTTGAGACGCCATGCACTCTTGAAAAGCCACTGGTCTAAGGTTTCTTCAGAGCGCCGTGCGATGGAAATTAAAAAGTTAAACTCTATGTCTCACCAAGAAAGGCGAAAGTTTTTTGACGACCTCAACCGAACTTTTGATTCGGATACTGACAACCCCAAACCGGTCAACTAAAGATTGATCGCGAGTGTCCATTTAAAAAACCTAACTTTTTATAATTTGATCTTGCCTCGATGGTGGGTTGTAGAATGTGATAAATATTCGCTAATTTATGAAATCTACCAACTTTAAAAAAACTTTCACCTATTCACGTCGTTCCTTTGTTGGAGCAGCCGCGGCTTCGGCATTTTCCTTTAGCTTTCTACCAAGTCGGGTTTTCGGAGCCAACCAACGATTACAGGTTGCCGGAATTGGTGTTGGTGGAAAGGGAAAAGGAGATTTTGATGGTTTAGCAATGCATGGTGATGTGATTGCCGCCTGTGATGTGGATGCCCGCAGGTTGGATGTATCGGTGCGCAAGCATCCGGATGCGGTCAAATTTAGCGATTTTCGAGAGATGATCAGCCAAATGGGTGATAAAATCGATGTGATGAATGTGAGCACGGCTGATCATACCCACGCACCGGCTGCAATGATGGGAATGAGATGGGGGATTCATGTGTATGTACAAAAGCCATTGACCCATACCGTTTGGGAAGCTCGTCAGTTAGCCACCATTGCTCGTGAAGAAAAGATTTGTACACAGATGGGAAACCAGGGAACCGCGTCTGATGGATTACGAGAAGGTGCAGAGTTTATTCGGGCAGGTGGTCTTGGTAAAGTGAAAGAAATCCATGCATGGACCAATCGTCCGGTATGGCCTCAGGCTCCGACCGTCATTGAAAGGCCTGCTGAAGTGATGGCTGTCCCTGATCATCTCGACTGGAATTCTTTTATCGGGCCAGCCCCTATGCGGCCTTATCACTCTTCTTACACTCCTTTCAAATGGCGTGGCTGGTGGGATTATGGAACAGGAGCTCTTGGAGATATGGCCTGCCATACGACCAATCTTGCTTTTATGGGATGTGAATTGACACAGCCTACCACGGTCGAATCGGTGAACACAGGACCAATCAACGCCGAAACCTTTCCATCATGGGCCAGTGTGAACTTGGATTTTCCTAAGACCGATAAGCGTGGACCTATTAAGTTCTACTGGTACGAAGGTAAGGTCGGAAACAATGGAAAAGACAACAAGGGAATAAAAAATCTTCCCCCGATGGAATATTTCCATGGAGAAAATCCCAAAAACAGTGGGCTGCTCATTATTGGAACGGACGGAACAATGTATTCTCCCAATGACTATGGTTCGGACTGGAAGGTTTATCAGGGCGGGAAGTGGCATAGTAAGGCTGAGGTTGATAAACCAGAACCAACTCTTCCAAGAAATGGACGGGGAGATAATGGAATGAAGGAAGAACTGGTAAAAGCGATTCGTGAGGGTAAGCCTGAAATTGCTATGTCCAATTTTAACTATGCCGGGAACCTGACTGAAGCAATTTTGCTCGGAAATGTAGCGATGCGTGCCGGTGGGAAATTTACCTGGGATGCAAAGAATTTGAAAACCAACCGTAAGGATACTGATAAACTAATCAGTAAGGTGTACCGTGCTGGGTGGGAAGTAGATCCCGCCTGAGATTGTAAATTATATTTTAAACAAAAAGAGCCCTCTGGATTTAGCAGGGGGCTTTTTTATTCACTTGAATAATGGGTGTAATATAGATTTGTGACGGCTTGAGTTCCTTTTTAATCTAAAGACTTTATGAAATCATTCCCTTTCCATATAGTTAATGCATTCGGTGTTGGTCCCCAATCTGGAAATCCTGCAGGGGTTTGTATTTTAGACGAGTGGCTCTCAACCAAAGAACTTCAGGGAATGGCACAACAATTAAATTTGCCTGAAACAGCTTTTCTTATTCCGGCAAAGAACCAGACTTGGTCCATTCGTTGGTTCACTGTTAAACAAGAAATTAATCTTTGCGGACATGCCACCCTGGCCGCTGCACATTGTCTCTTTGAACATGGTTACCAGGAAAGCAACCAACACCTCAGTTTCCGTTCGAAGAGTGGCCTGCTTGAATCCAAGCGGCACAAGGATGGCACGATTGAAATTTTTCTTCCCTCAATCTCCTATACCCCCGGTATCCTATCCACCAATCTAGTGGAGGGGCTCGGGGCTTATCCAGAAGGGGTATGGACAGGAGATAATTATTTGTGCCTTTTTGATTCAAGTGACAATTTAAAATCCCTTTATCCCGATTTCGCGACCCTTCTATCTCTCCGGGGGGGGCAGGGGGTCATTGCCACTGCAGTCGATGACTCTGGTGAGTATGATTTTGTGTCGAGATATTTTGCACCCCGTGTTGGCATTAATGAAGATCATGCTACCGGGTCCGCTCATTGTATGTTGGTGCCTTTTTGGGCGAGAAAACTGGGAAAGTCGAAATTGTTTGCCCAACAAGCCTCTCTTCGTGGTGGGCAATTCTGGTGTGAAGATTTAAATGAAAAGGTTTCCCTGCGGGGGCTAGCAGATTTATTTCTCACCGGTGAGTTGACCTTTTGAAAAAATCTTAACCTCTACAAACACGATAAGGAGTTTTTCACGCGACTGATATGTTGGTCAAAAACTTGAGGGGCGAATACTTTTTACTTTTTCTTCCCTTCAATCACCCGGGGGCCTTTTCTTTATCCAGCCCAACCTAGAGTAATTTATTTTAAATGTTTCCTCGTTGTTACTTGTATACTTTCTCATCCGATACAAAATAAATAGTATGCAGATTTACTTTAAGTCTATCTTCGGACACTGGATCCTTTTCGTGGGTTTGTCTCTTTATGGGGAAAAGGAAATGAAGTCCATAAGCTTCCACCAAGAGATAAAGCCGATCTTTCAGGCCAACTGCAATGGATGTCACCAACCAGCCAAGCAAAAAGGTGACTACTTGATGACCGATTTTGCTACTCTGATTGAAGGTGGGGAGACAGGTAAACCTGGAATTGTACCGGGTAAGCCACAAGAGAGCTATTTATTGAGTCAAATCAAACTTGATTCTTCAGGGAATGCAGAAATGCCCAAGGGCAAGAATACTAAGCCTCTTCATGAAGTTGAAATTTCCAAGATTGAACAGTGGATCAAAGAAGGTGCCCTTGACGATTCTCCAGAAGGTGACGGCAGCCTTTTTACCATGGATATAAAACCAATCTATCAAAAATTACCTTTGATTCGTACCTTGTCCTACTCTCCTGACGGAAAGCTCTTGGCACAAAATGGATTTCATGAAGTTCTGATTGCTGATAGTACGGGTGGTAAAGTGGTTTCCAGACTGGTCGGATTGTCAGAACGAATTGAATCGATTGCCTTTTCTCCTGACGGAAAAAAAGTGGCAGTAGCCGGGGGGAAACCGGGTGCTATGGGAGAGGTTCAGATTTGGGACTGGGAACGAGAGAAGTTATTGCTTTCTCACTCCGTTACCTACGATACTCTTTACGGGGTTTCTTGGTCGCCTGATGGGAAAACGGTAGCATTTGGTGCAAGCGATACTGCTGTAAGAATTATAGACTCTGAGGATGGAAAACCTATTCTGTATATGGCAGGGCATGATGATTGGGTACGCGGTACGGTTTTTACTGCAGATGGGAAATCTATTTTTTCTGTCAGTCGCGATAAGACCGTTAAGCAGACGGATGTGGACACAGAGAGATTTATCGGAAATGTCACAACCCATACCCCAGGAGTCCTGAATGGCGGACAAAATTCAATTGCTGTGCGCCCAGGAAAAACGGAATTGTTGGTGGGCGGCGCGGATGGAAAGGCTAAATTATTCCGGCAGGCGACCAAGGCTGCCCCTGCCGGGGGAGGGAACCCGAATCAAATAAGAGAGTATAAGCAGCAAATAGGCAGAATTTTTGCAGTCTGTTTTAATCCCAAGGGAAATCTATGTTTTGCTGGGAGCAGCTTTGATGGGAAAGGCGAGGTGCGTTGCTTTGAAGTGGATACTGGAAAACAATTATGGTCCAGGGTCTTTAGTCATTCTCCCGTCTATGCTTTAGCTGCGGCACAAAATGGGAAAGAACTTGCCGTGGGGGGGTATGATGGGAAAATTCAAATTCTATCTCTTGCCTCGGGAGAAACTATCCGAACATTTTCAGTGCCATCAACAGAAGAGGGCTCCAAGCAAAAGGGAAACGCAGGATTATCCAAAGCTTTTGCTGTGACTGAATTTATTGGAGAGGAATCGCTTCCTCCTCTTTCAACTGTTCAGGGTTTAGCCACTATACCTAAAGAAATCACTATTTCCTCACCAGTTGAGTATGCCCAGATCTTGGTTAGTGCGGGACTTGGCGGGGGGCAAGTTTCAGATGTGACCCGACAGGTGCGTTGGTCGGGAGGGCAAAATCTTGGCCACATCGATAATCGCGGCCTTTTTACACCGCAAAAAAATGGTAAGGGTATGCTGACTGCATCCTTGGGTGATCAAACAGTACAGGTCAAAGTTTCGGTTTCCGGTTTGGGTAAAGATTATCATCCTGATTTCATTTCTGAAGTGAACCCAGTGATTTCCAAGCTCGGATGTAATGCGGGCACCTGTCATGGGGCAAAGGATGGGAAGAATGGCTTTAAACTATCCTTGCGGGGATATGATGCCCTCTATGATATTCGTGGATTTACTGATGATATGGCCTCCAGACGGGTGAATGTGGCTGCCCCAGAAAGAAGCCTTATGCTTTTGAAGGCAACCGGTAATGTGCCTCATGAGGGAGGGCAGTTAACCAAAGAGGACTCCCGATATCATCGAATCATAAAAACATGGATTAGCAACGGGGCAATGGTCGACATGAAGGCCAGGCGAGTAAAGGAAATTAAGCTTTATCCCCAAAATCCAGTGGTCCTGGAAATTGGAGCGACTCAACAATTTCGCGTGGTTGCATTCTACGAGGATGGTTTGATACGTGATGTGACAAGGGAAGCATTTGTAACTAGTGGTAACGGAGAAGTAGCAGAACATGATGCACTCAGTTTAATGACAACTCTGCGAAGAGGGGAGGCTCCGATTCTTGCCAGATTTGAGGGTAGGTATGCAGCCACCACTCTTACTGTTATGGGGGATCGCTCCGGTTTTGTTTGGAAAAAGACTCAATCCCATAATCGCGTGGACGACTTAGTTTCCCAAAAATGGAAGAGAATGAAAATTCAACCTTCTTCCCTGGCTGGCGATCTTGATTTTCTCCGTCGGCTATACCTAGATCTAACGGGTCTTCCCCCGACAGATGCTAAGGTTGCAAGCTTTCTAGATGATAAACGACCGGTTCTTGAAAAAAGAAATGAGCTGATCGATCAGTTGATTGGTAATGAGGAATATGTTGAGCATTGGTCGAATAAATGGGCCGATATGTTGCAGGTAAATGGGAAATTCTTGGGCCGGGTTGGTGCCACGGCACTCCGTGACTGGATTGAGAATGAAATTCGACAAAACACTCCCTATGATGAATTTGCCCGAAAGGTG